>Ga0335079_10001176_pt1 | contig 29849 bp, 23 predicted proteins | sample Lox_Sample_33_FD_206719 | JGI IMG/M metagenome (GOLD analysis project Ga0335079, IMG submission 206719) | Soil microbial communities from Loxahatchee National Wildlife Refuge, Florida, United States - Lox_Sample_3.3 | ecosystem: Environmental > Terrestrial > Soil > Wetlands | place: USA...
AAGCTGGATGCCAAATCCGAGTTTGCGGCCAGCCTCCGAGCCATGCGAGCCGCCTGCCGGAAGTTCCTAGACCGGGTCGGGGTGGATGGCCGGGAGGTGACCCTGTATGCCAACCATCACGGACACTGGGCAAGCTGGACGTTTTACAGCGCCCTGGGTGAGATGCGGGGGACGTTCGGGGTCCATCTGGCAAAGATCGCCGCCGAGTTCAAGCTGGACATCGAGGATCGGTTGGCCGAAATCCTGCCTGCCCCGGCTACCGATTCGGACGATGATGACCGCCATCCTGCCCGCCGTCCCCGTCCAAGGTGAGCTGCCAAGAGCAAAGTCAAAAGCGCGCTGCCTTCGGCATCGGGTTTACCAATGACACGTCACCGCTGGGAGGGTTGCTGTGCAGTACTGACCTGCCCCCACACAGCCATGATTTGAGGTAGCCGTCTACTGCGCGGAGATGGCCACTCCCAGCGTGTTCTGAACCGGCAACTGCTGAATGACGCGCTGGATTGCGGTGTCGATCACCGCGGCTGCGCCATTCATCACCGAAGCGTATGCCATCTTCCCGTCTGCGGTGAATGCGACATTCATCGGTGAGCCCGAAATTGGAATGGTGCCGGAGGCGGTGTTCGTTCTGAGGTCTAGCACCACGATCCCGGTGTTCGCCACCACATAGGCAGTCATCCCCGCGGGGTGAATCGCAATGCAAATCGGATTCACGTTTGCGCCGAGGTTCGCCATGGCCAGCAGTTGCTGCTTGGTGAGATCGACGACGGCGACCTCGTTCTGTTCGCTCAAAGTGACGTAGGCGCGCGTTCCATCGGGACTGAGCGCCACGAAGGGGCTTGCGGAAGACGATCCGCTGTCGAGCGAAATAGTGTTAGTGATTTTTCGCGTTGCCGGGTCGATCACCGCCAGGGCGCTTCCTCCACTCTTCAATGTGTAGCTGGCGTAGACCTTCTGGTTGTCCGGAGAGACAGCCAATCCCGGATATCCGGCGATGGACCCGAGCGCAACCTTGTAGCGGACCGATCCGCGCTGCGGATTCACTGCCGCCACCGACCCTTTGGATGTGCCCACATAGATTGCCTTGCCATCGGGCGAGATGACCGCATTGGAAGCGCCCGGGATGGCGGTCTTCCACAGTCGCTCGTTCATCATGGTCAGGTCGATGGTCGACAAGCCGCTGCCCTTGCCCGAGTCCTCGGCCCGGCCCTGATCTACCACGTATGCTCTGGTTCCATCCGGCGAGAAAAGCACGCCGCCGGGAGCGCTGCCGCCTTCAAAATCGGAGATCCAGCTGCCCGTCTTGGCGTCAAAAATGTGAACCAGGGTGGTATAAGTCGTCCCCGCCAGAGAGGTCATCATGTCGTCGGAAACCACCAGCCGCCGCGGCGCCGCTCCGGTGGGTATCTGGGCTGTGAGTTGGCCATCGGTATTGTCGATCACCGCGACCAGGTCATCGTCCACGCTGGCCACGGCGATCCGCATCCCGTCCATATAGGGAACGAGGCCGCCTTTGCCCGAGCTCCGTAAAGAAGTAGTCCCGTTGATGGTGCCGGTGGCGGCGTCGATGTAATGCAGAACGCCCTTGCCGGAGGAGAAAAGTATTTGCGGGTACATGGGATCGACGGCCAGCCCGTAGCTCATGTCGGGCAAGGGGAAGAAATTCAGCACCCTCTGCTTGGTGAGATTCACCGCGGCGTAGCCGGTTTGGGTGGCAGTCGAGATTCCGGCGATGTATGCCCGGGTTCCATCAGGACTCATCGCAAGCACGGTGTTTCCAGGAAACGGCTTGGTTCCGGGCAGCGCAATGGAGTGCTGCAGCTGATGATTACTGATGACGGCGAGCATGCTTTGCGAGTCTTTACCCTTGGGATTGATCTGGCAGACGACGTAAGCCTTCGAACTGTCGGGCGCTACGGCGGCGTCCAGGCAGGCGCCGCCCGGCAGCACCGAAATGTTGCCCAGGATGTTTCCCGTCATCGGCTCGAAGATGGTGACACTGCCGTCGTTCTGGTTGGCGATGTAGCCGGCACTCTCATCCGGAGCAATGGCGATCGCGGCGGCCCCGTTACCCGCCGGAAAGGTCATCATGACCGTGCCCATCATCACATCGACGGCTTCCACCTGGTTAGAGCCATTTGCGGAAAGGCCGATGAACGCCGTCATGTTATCGGGCGCCATGGCGATGGCGGTGGTTCCGTTCTGCGCCGGAATGAATCCCATCTCCATGTCCATCATGGCGTCGAGGACCGAGACAGTCGCGCCGCCGTTGCCGCAACACGAAGTCAAGTAGACTTTCTGTCCGGCCTGCGAAGCCGCGGGTAGCAATAAGAAGGCGAGAGATACCAGGGCAGCGAACAGATAGTGGGCGCGGAACGTATTTGACATGGCCACTCCTCGAAAAAGAATGCGGCAGTATACCTCAGGTTCCGGGCGAGACTTGTCACGAAATGGGAAAGTGGAGCCTGATGGGGTAGAAGCCGAGGCTTCCAATTTGTCCCGTCCCTTCCGCATCAGATCGTGATGGTCCGGCCATTGAACTTGGTTAACTGGAATCCGCTGAACGGCTCCCAGTAATTGGCCTTTAGGTCTTTAAGCGCTTTGATAGCGACGGCCTCGCCCAGCAGAAGGCCCTTCATGCCATCGCTGCGCCAGTGCACGCCGGCGCCGTCGCGGGCCCGGGCGATGTTGGCGGCGAGCTTGTTCAATTCGTTCCCCACGGTCAGCGTGCCGTTGTAAGCAACCAGGCTGAGGCCGTCAGGGCTGGCGACCATGGGATTGGGAATCGCGAAGGACTCGTCATAGAAAGCCTTCAACACCGTCACCGTCGCTCCGATCAGAGTTCCGTGGCCCTGAGGAAACGAGGGGTGAGAAGGGCAGCCTTCCGCGTAGGCTTGCGGCAGCAGATAACTTCCGTACTTGCTGAAAATCTCCGAAAGTACGGGTGACGACAACAGCCGCGAGGGAAGCGGGTAGCTGCCCTGACCTAATATCTGATTGTGAACGTTGCCGGCGTACTCTTCCGGACGAACCCGTCGGTGCACCAGCCACTTCTGGAAATAGACGCAACGCAGTGCCGCGGCGGACACCCGGCCGACAGCGTCCAGTACATCCGGCGCGCCAAAAGTGCCGAAGGGAGAGGTGGTCTTGTAGCCCAGGTAAGGATTCCCCGGATCAAAAGGGGCAGCCATTCCGCCCAGCATCAGGGCAGCATTTAACCCCGCCTCGTAGGAGAAGTCCTTGTGAACGAAAGCGGCTACATCCCGCAGGTTGCGAATGTAGCGCGCAGTGGGATCAAACGCGTTCTTCCCGGAAGGCGCGCCGCCATTCTGAACGTTGAGCCACTCCAGGAAACCGGTCATGTGATCGTCCCCGGGCACATTGGTAGTGATCTTCTGTGGAAGCACGATCGAACCGTAAGGAATATTCAGCGTGAGGAATTGCGAGACATACGGCCCGACCAGGTCTCCGGGCGTGAAGCCGCGGAAGATGTTGTCCGGACTCACGGGTTGCGGACCCTGATAGTTGGGGAAGGAGCCGAGATCGGAGACCGCCGCGGCAACCGTTGAATCGGAATCATAATCAGCGAAAGCAACATCGCGGGCCAGCGCCATCCAGTAGAGCTCCGCCATCTCGCTGCCTTGCTCGTTACTGGCGTAGGCGGGAGGCTTGGCAGTGACGTCAACGTGCGAATCCACTCCCTCCAGACAATAGGCATAGGAGGACTGAGGATTCGACAGCTTCAGGGTGCCGCCCAAAGGAATGGCTTCAAAGTCGCTGGCATTGCCGCTGGTTAGAGCGGCGATCAATGAGTTATAAGCGGTTAGGGTAACTCCGCCCAAGCCATCGTGTGGCAATCCCTTGGAATAACTGCCGATCTTGTTGAAATAGGCTTCTTCGTCGCCGTTGGTGGGATGGTTCGGAGGCAGGTGCTTTTCGGCAACTGCTGCGCCATCGCGGCGCTGGAAGGCGTTGTAGCGACGCTGGCTGGGATCTTCCGGGCCAATCTCCTTCGCTTCCGCCGTGGCTGGCAGACCCACAATGCTGGCCGCAACACCCGCCGCGGTCACGCCGCCAAGCCCGCCCAGAAAAGAGCGGCGGTTCACCCTGACGGGGGAGGAATCCTTGACGTTCGGGTTGGCTGGAGACACAGTCTTGGCATTGGCTTTCTTCTGAGAATTCTTCACGTGGATCCTCCCCGGGAAATTGTGGTGGCGGCGGTGTCCAGCCGGCTTTCTGACAACACACCCCAAGGCGCGTCCGAGCGCATGGCGAGTGAAGAAACAGGCAGGAACCGGGGGGGCTGGTCTTCAACCCCATTTGTGCCTCGGCTTTCGGCAAGACCGGGGCAAAATCACTGGTCCGAAACTCTGCGCTGTATGGGCTAACTTGTCAAGATGAAAGAGTTTGCAGACTGTAGATTGGCGGCGTCATGCAAACGCAGGGAGGCGCAAATACTATCCACTCTAGTGCAGGGTTGAATTCAAAACTGAGAGCGTCGCCGGCTAAGGAAACCCCGATCCATCAGCATTCAGTCTCGCTAATTCTTCCCACCCGCCACCCACTGATTGGCCCCGGCCAGCATCGCGGCGAAATCGGAACGCTGCAGGATCTTGTCGCTGCCCGCTTCCTTGTGGATTTCTTCCAGCAACCGGAGGGATTCGCGGTAGTGATCGGTGGAAAGCGTCTTGTTACCGCTGAGGCGGGATTCGGTTCCCAGCAAGTATTCCGCGCGGGCTTGCAGAGATTTCAGGCCCAGCTTCTGCGCACGGGTGAGCGCACGCTCGGCTTCCTGGCGTGCCAGTGGCAGCGCCTTGGTGTTGATCAGCGCTTCGGCCAGGTTGAGCGAGCATTGGACCGCTTCAAACTTCAATCCCTGACTCTCGGCTTGCTGCGCCAGGCTGCGCAGCGTGGGGATGGCGGCGGCGTAGCGTCCTTGTTGAACGTCATTCTGAGCAATGGCTAACTTCGCCAGCAGAGTCTTCTCGCTGTCTTTGGCTTGGGTAGCGGATTGCAGAGCTTCCTCGTAGAATTCGCGCGCGCCCTTGGGGTCGCCGCGATAAGAAGCTACGTCTCCCTTGAAGCGCTGAATCTGCGAAATCAGGCTGTCGTTCTTCAGCGCGTGCGCAAGCATCAGCGCCTGGTCGAACTGGGCCTCATCGCCGCGCCCGGCCTGGGCCAGCGATTCTCCGTAGCCGCTTAAGGACTCGGTCATCCAGATGCCCTGGTCTTTGAGATCGTCAAACGCCTTAACGGCTTCCTGGCGGGCGTTCAGCGCGGCGCCGAAGCGTCCCTGATAGGCGAAGACCGCGCCCATGTCATACGAGTTCATGGCGCTGCCCCGTTTGTCGCCTGAAGTTCGCCACAAATCCAGGGCCTTCAAGTACTGCGACAGCGCCGCGTCATACAACCCGAGCTTGGTATTGGCGGCAGCCAGGTTGCGAACCGTTTCCGCGATGTCGTCGGAAACCTTCAGCTTCTCGCGCAACTGCAGGGCTTGCTGGTAGTAGGTGAGCGCGTCTTCGTATTGGCCTTTGGAGAAATATGCGGTGCCGATGTTGTTCAGGATCATTCCCTGATCCGACTCATCGCCCAGATCGCGATTCACCTGCAGCGCTTCTTTGTAGAGCTTGAGCGCATCGTCGGGTTGGGCCGCGTCGGCGTAGAAATTCGCCAGATCATTCAAGGTGTCGGCGATGCCGCGCTTGTCGCCGATTTCGCGGCGTATATCAAGAGCTTGCTTGTAGCTGGCCAGCGCTTCGGCATGCTGGCCGAGCATGACCTGGGCTTGAGCGCTCTCATTCAGGCTGACCGCGATGCCGCGTTTGTCGCCAATCTGGCGCTTGATGTCCATCGACTCGCGGTAGTTGCGCAGGGCCTCTTCCGGCTTGTCGGTCAGGCGGTAAGCCACGCCGATGGCTTGCAGAATCGCGGCCTTCTCTTCCTGATTGTCGAGCTGAATGGCGAGACTGAGCGCGCGGTTCAGGAAATCCAGGCTGTTCTCCGGATTGCCGCTTTTGATCTCGACTCGCCCGCGGGCCAGCAGGGCGTCCACATACTTGGGATCCTGCTCCAGCACTTTGGCCAGGTGCGTCTTCGCCTTTTCGTAGTCGTTGGCAGACTCATAGAGCGAAGCCAGAGTGAACTGGATGTCGATATCTTCCGGCGCGACCTTGGCAAGATTCTCGTAGGAGGCAATTGCCTTCTGGGTGTCGTTCTGGATACGGGCGTTGCTGGCCTCAATGAGATATTTCTCCGCCGGGGGCAATTCCTGGCTCAACTCCACTGCGCGGCGCGAGTAGCGGTCCGCTTCATTGTCGTAGCCCAGGCTGGAGTAGGTCTGGGCGAGATGGGAGAAGGCCAGCGCGAATTCGGGATCAGCTTGCGTGGCAGATTCAAACTTCTTCTGAGCTTCGAGATTGTTACCCTGGCGCACCAGCTCGATGCCCTGGTTGTAGTCGCGCAAAGCATCGGTGGACTTGGACGATGGGCGGAAGGCCTGTGCCTGCAGTTCCTTGATGATTTCTGGAGGAAGGGCAAGGTTCTCGCGAATGGATTGCGCCAACTTGTCCACTGCGGCCAGCAGATCTTTTTCCGAAGGGGCCTCGGCTTTCAGGTTCGAGATGCGCTGCTGCTTCAGGTCCTGCAGGGTTGCGTCGATGCGGATCTGGTCGCCGACTTTGACGTACTGCCCCCACACCAGCGTTTGCGCATTGCTGAACTCGCCGAGTTGCCGCAGAGTCTGGGGATCGATTTGCGCGTTGGGATCGATGTGCAGATCCTTGAGCACCTGGTGGACGCGGTCGGAAGAGACGGTGCGCAGGCTGGCGGATTGTCCGACGTCCGTGCTCAGCATCTCTGACATGCTGGATCCAAGCCAGTCGAGACTCGGGTCGCCGGATGCGTTGCGGAAGGGAAGTATGGCCAGGGAAGTGACCGGTCCGGCGGGCGCGGTTTTGGCGGCGCTGGGAAAGAGCTTATCGCGGAGCAGAAATCCAGCGATACAAAGCACGACCAAAACGATGAGTGCGGTGATCTTCGGCCATGGCGTGGTCTGTCCCCAGGGCCGGACGCCGGACGGAAAGTGGAGGGTTGCCGCAGCGCGGCCCCCTTGCCAGGCTTCCAGGTCATTCAAAATTTCGTTGACGTTCTGGTAACGCAGCTTGAGATCCCGCTCCAGACACCGGCTGACGATATCGCTCAGCCCTTGCGGGATGGATGGGTCCAAATCCACTGCTGGGATCGCGCGTTCCTGATTGCGTTTCAACAGGCTGGCAATGGCGGTATCGGCCTTGTACGGCATTTTGCCGGTGAGCAGTTCGAAGAAAATAAGTCCCAGGGCGAAGATGTCGGAGCGCTGGTCAAGCGTGCCGCCCACGGCTTGCTCGGGTGACATATACTCCATCGTGCCCACCAGAGCGCCGGTCTGCGTCATGCCCTCGGACGCGACCGAACGGGCCAAGCCGAAATCCATCACCAGGATTCGGCCCTGCTTGTCTTGCATGATGTTCTGCGGCTTCAGATCACGATGAATCACGCCTACGGCGTGCGCCGCATCCAGGGCGTAGCACACCTGCCGCATCAGGTTGGTGGCCTCTTCCGGCGTGAACTTGCCGCGATCGAGCAGCAGACGGCGCAAGTCCGCTCCTTCGATGTACTCCATGGTGATGAACTTGACGCCCTCGGCTTCCGCCAGGTCGTAAATGCGGATGACGTTCTTGTGGGTCACCTGGTGGGCGAGCAACAGTTCCTGCTTGAAACGCGCCAGAATGGCAGGACTGGCGGCCAGTTCCGGGCGAATCAGTTTGAGCGCGACGAAGCGATCCAGTTCGCGGTCGCGCGCCTTGTAGACAGCGCCCATGCCGCCCTCGCCAAGCAACTGGAGAATTTCATAGCGGCCGCCCAGCACATCGCCGGACTGCAGCACGGCGGCGCTGGCAAACAGATTCGACAGGTTGCGTCCCGGAGATGCCGGAGGAACGTCGACCAGGGTCGCGTCCAGATCTACCAGAGTGGCTTCAGCATCAGGAGGGCGAAGAACCGAGCCTGCCAGGGTGACATCTTCAGGGGGAAGGGGAAGATTGCTGGAAGAACTTTCACCTTTGAAAGGAACGCTAACGCCTGTCGCGCCGGGATCACGAGGCGGATCATGCCGATCCTGCCGGGATTTTGGTTTCTCCATGGAATCACCTGGCGGGACGCGAGCCCTAGACCCACCACGCGTCTCACCGGGCACAGCCGACCTTGCCACAAAGTATATAACGGGAAGCAGTGAGGCGCATCAGCGGAGTTGCCGCTTAAGGCATCTTTTTTTCAGCAATTTGGCCGGAGTTTATCCAATCGCCGACGGGGAATCGAAAGGAGGCTCGAAGAAAAGGCTTTCCATGTTAGTGGAAAGCCTGGAGGAACGGCTGCAGTTGTGTGACAGGCCGCCAGATTGCGCTATTCCATGCTGATGTCCCAGCCCTTGTCGCCCTTGGTTACGGCGAGACTCACTTTTGTGGGATCGCCGTGATAGAAGTTCGCTCCGTACTTCTGGATCAACGTGGCGCGGTCCCAGGTGTTGAAGCTCTTGACCATCGACCCGGAGGCGTCAAACAGATTGCCCAGCTTGTTTGGTTCCCAGCGCCAGGTGTAATCGATCACCGCGTGCGTCGGCCCATTCATGGTGATCTTCGAAATCTCGATAAACCGGCGCTCGGCCAGCGGCACCACGTACAACTCGGTGCCATCTTTACTGTCTTTCACCTTGCTGATGCCGGGAAAGTCAGACAACACTTTCTGGCCTTCAGCGGTCAGCGCCACCGGAGTAATCATGCCGTAAGGGCCCGTGTCCTTACCCAGCTGGATCAATCCGGCTTTTTCCAGCAGCTTGTAGTGAGGATCGTGCGGCTTATCGTTGACGCTGCCCTTGATCATCCCGGTGCGGAACTGCACTGTCGAGGGGCCTTGCGATTTCAACGCCGCCACCACGATCGCAGTGGCTTCCTGACTGGTGAGTACTTTCCGGCTCTGCAGCAGGTAATAGATGGACGCGCCTACGATGCTGACGATCATCACCACGATCAGCAGCAGAGGCACCACCGAGGATTCGCGCTTTTCCATTTCTATCTCTTGTTCAAACATTGCCGTCCCTCCAGCCAAACTGAGGCCGGCCGGTTGGTTCCGGACCGTCCAACAAAATTCTCCGCGAAAATGCTCATAGAAGGATGTGATCTGGCTCACAGGATCGGGTTTGGGGATCACGCGGGGAGGAATGAGAGGTATGCGCGGGCGCTAGCGTGCGAGCTTACGGGAGGCCGCGGGCCGGGGCGCTTTGGCGACATCCGCCAGCGTGGTTCGTTGCAGCGCCGAGCGGAGCTTGGTTTCGACCTCATGCAGCGGGCAGGGCCGGCTTCCGTCACACTTCGGAAAGCCAAGCAGGCACTGCCGCTTGCCACCGCGGTGCTCGGTGGCCCTGGTCACTTGGGCAAGGGTAATTCGCCGGGCGGGGCGAGCCAATTCGTATCCCCCGCGCACGCCTTTGAAGGAGCGAATGAGCTTTTTTTGCGCCAGGCGATGCAGGATCTTCCACAAGAACGCGGCGGGAATTTTTTCCGCTGTTGCAACCTCCTGCGCGCCGCTGAGTTTGCCCGGCGGCTGCGACGCAAGATAGGTCATGGCCCGGACCGCGTATTGAGTTGGACGTGAAAACACTAGAATCCCTCATTAATTCTAAGAACCCCCCTCCGATCATTGCAGTGATCTGGCTCACAGATGAAGAGGGCATAGCCCGAATCGAACCTCAGGACTATTCACCAGCGCGAACTGCAATTGTTTGCAGTTGGCGTCAGCTGCCGGAGCATTAGATGGGTCGTAAGATAATTGTTTTCAATCGGATACTGGAATACTCCCCTGGCATCGGGATTGCCCCTTCAGTAGTTGCTGAGAGATGTCCCCAAGCGTTCAGCAGGATGGAACCCTTGAAGTTACTCCGGCTCACACAGACTTGGACGGTGATCGCGCTGGCGGGAACCTGTTCAGCCCACGTGCCGACCCAAACAACCTCCCAGCCCCTAACTCCGGCGTTAGTGATGCGCGAGCGCCAGCTCTGGAAATCGCCCGCACGTGGTTCTGAGTTTGCAGCAGTGCAGCGTGTAATTGCGCGCGCCAGCTGCGAGGTAACGCGGCCACCGGAAGCCCTAGCGACGCCCGATCCGCTGCTGATGCCCAGCTCGGAGGCGAAAGTCACGGTCAGCTTTATTATCGGCACCGACGGGAGAATACACAGTCCGCTGATTCTTGAGAGCGAAAGTTCCACGGAAGACAGTGTCGTGCTCCAGGCGGTGAGCGCCTGGCGCTATCGCCCAGCCACCTGCAATGGTGTGCCCACGGAAGCCGAAGGTAAGATCGATTTTTATGCCCGCTGAATTTGAACTAAAATGAGCCCTGATCGGAGCCTCGTGGATCGCGAAAAACAACCCGGACCGTCGAAGAACGCGCCGGCTTCTCAAGACGAGTTGTCGCGCAATTCGGATGTGGAGGAATTTTTCCGCAAACTGAAGTCGGACATGCGGCGTCCCAAACCTGCCGAAGACTCGATTGCGGCCGCGCTGCAAGCCATCCAACGCCTGGCGCACGAAGTAGACCCGCGGCAACTGGCCGAGGACGCGGTTGCCCCGAGTCCAGCGAACATGGGCGCCGCCTGCTCGGCTTGCGGCTGCCAGAATCGCGAGGACAATGCTTTCTGCGGTAAGTGCGGAGCTCCTCTGAGCCAGACGACGGGCGACGCTGCCACTCAGCTCGCTTCCGTGCCCGGCGCTTCCGCGCCGGTGGCCGGACAGCATCATTATCACCACCACTACCATCATCACTATTTTCCGGCTGCAGCAGACGCGGACTCGTCCGCTGCCACGGCTGGCCCGAGAAGTGCCGCCGGTACCCCAAAAGAAACTGCGCCGGCGCGGGCCCCTCTCACCGGTCCGTCCTTGAGCCGCGCCGAGGCCAGTCTGCGGAAGCTGACCCAGCAGTGGGCCCTCGCCTGCAACACGAAACAGCTGGAAGACTTGTTGGATTTCTACTCGCCTGACGCGCTCGTACTCCGCTCCAACTTTCCTCCGGTGCGGTCGGCCGCGGCGATCCGCGAATTCTTTTGTGCCGCGCTGGACGCCGGACTGGGCGAAGTCGAGATGGAACCGCTTCGGGTCGAGATGTTTGGCGACATGGCTTACGAGGCGGGCCGCTGCAAGATGCTGGTTCCGGTGGCGGTCGGCAAACGCCGCGAAGAGCGCGGGAAATATCTGATCATTTTCAGCCGCCAAGGCAGCGGGGAGTGGAAGGCGGTGGCCGATTGCTGGTCGAGCGATCTCAGCCTGCAGGCCGGCGCGGAGCCTGAGGCCGCCAAGGCTGCTTCCACTTTATCGCCCACCGGACTCCTGTCCCGCACGCCGCGGAAAAGCGCCTAACCGTTTTCCGGAATCTCTACTCCGAGTTTCCTTAGGTCGGTTTGCAACTGGACGGCGTTGTCCATCTCGATGGTGTGCATGCCCAAATGCTTCGCCATCTCCAGATTGATGGGCCGATCGTCGATAAAGCAACATTGCTGCGGCGGCTTTTGCGTCATCTCCAGCGCCAGGCGATAGATGTCCTGTTCAGGCTTGCGGAACCCCACATAGCAAGAGCTGACGAACAAACTGAAGATTTGGTCCAGGCCGAAGGTCTGAATGCGATAACGGTTCAACTCGGTTGACTCATTGTTGATGGTGCCCATCAAGAAGCGGCAGGACTGCCCGAGTTTTCTTGCCAGCTCGAGCGCCTCTTGGTCCGGCTGAGAGAGCGAAAACATGAACTCTTTGAATACCTCACGGGTAAACGACCGGGAGCGGTAGAAAACGGTCCGGTCGAGATATTCATCGAGGCTGATTTTGCCGCGTTCGAATGAGGAGACGACCATTTCATGACGGTCCTGAAATTCCTCCGCATCCAGTCCGAACTGCTGCAGGGCGCGCTCGCGTTGGGCGCGGTCCCAGGCATTGGTGAGCAATACTCCTCCCACATCCCAAAATAAGGCGCTGATTAGCACGCAAAGTCCCCTTTCGGCTGCGATGGGAGAATGATACCGCGGGGAGTTGCGATGCAGGGAAGTCGCCAAAACAAGAACCCGATCCTGCTTGCGCAGGATCGGGGTTGGGTCTGGTTGTTGATCTGGTTAGTAGGGCCGGAAATCCTGCCGATAGCTTACGTTGTCGACGTCCTGGAAGGTCGGCGTGCCCGGAGGCAGCTTGGTCGGATCCAGGAAGAGGGTGTCGAACGAGTATTTGCGATTCGGCGGGCCGTACACCGTGGTACAGCACTTGAAAATACCCGTGGCGTATTGTGAGTAGTACAGGCTGACGATCGAGCCCTGATAGTCCAGGTCCGTACTCCAGGTTTCCAAGTAGCGCAGGAAGTTGTGGACCCCGCCATCGGTGCCATTATCGCTGTTGGCGCCGGTGTCCCAGGTCGGCTTCTTGAAGTTAACGTTTTTTCCAGCGGCAATCGCCAGGCGATACCAGGTCGCCGTAGTGGCTTTGCGGTTGCCAGGAGTGATGGGGTTATTGAAGTCGGTTTCGTCGCTCCAGTTGTTCGACAACAGCGTGACCGCGTCGGCAATGACGGCAGCGGCGGCGTTGCCGGCTCCGAAGCCTCCGTTCGCGTTGTAGTCTCCCTCAATGTAGACCGGGTTCTCGGCAGCGACTGTGAAACCGCCGGTGCCGTCGGGACGGGTGGGCAACTGGCCCAGTTTCCCGTCAACCAGTCTCAGGGCGTGACGGGCTGCGCTGACCTGGTTCTTGCGGCCCACCGTACTGCAGGTGGCAATGCGAGTGGTGAACGGGTCGTAGGGTGCGGTCTGGGTATTGATGCCAAACGCATCGCCCACGTGCTTCGCCCCCCAATTGTCGAGCAGGCCATTCTGATCCACGTCTTCGGCCGACTGGGTATACGGTGCGGCATAGGTGTCCAGATTGCCGTCGGGCGTGCCGTTGGAATTCGCTGCGTTGATGTTGTCCTCAAACCCGTATTCCCCGGTGATCAGATTGACCGGATTGCTGTGGGGATTAAGCTGGGCCCCACGGCGATCAGAATAGAAGAGCACATAACCGTTTTGCGTGCTCCAGTCCGCCGACTTGCCATTGGTGCCGATGTTGCCGAGCAGCCACTGGCGCAAATTGCCTACGTCCAGTTCGACGATGTTCATCACGCCGTTCGGGGCGCAGCTCGCCGCAGCTTTGCCGGTCGTGGTGTCGCGCACTTCGCCTTCACGGGTGTCGTAGAGGTTGATGGGATACCAGTTGTAGCGGGAACCAGCTGCCTTGGATTCCTTGGAGCCTGAGATGGTGCCGCTGTTGTCACGGTCCGCCACCTGCTGCAGGATCAGCACCGCGTGCTGATGAATATCATTGCCGCAGGCCGTGTTACTATTCGCGCAGGTGGGGGGAACCAAATCCCTGGCAAAGCCCAGCTGGAGCCATTCCCGAGTGACGCCGAGCCAGGTGCCGTCGGTTTTGCGGATCTCCACTCGAAGCCAGCTATGCGACTGGCCGATCGTATCGAGCAAAGGCCACTCTTTCTTGCCCGCATAAGGGCCGGTTCCGGGTGTGAGTTGATCGGTGTTTGGATCATAGTAGGTATCGCCGGACTTCGTGCTGGCGTAGGCGAAGTAATTGTTTGCCGATCCGGCGGCGCCATTTACAATGTCCACCTTGACCCCGGTGGGATAGGCATAGTTGCTGCCCGCTTCATTGTCCAGGATTACATCGTCGGCGTCGCCCAGCGACGCCGTGGTTCCCTGAATCAATTCACTCTCGGTGTCGGCGAGAAGCACGCGAATGGCGGCCTTGTTGAACAACCGCGATTGCGAGAGTTCGCTTCCCAGAGCTTCGCCCGCCGGAGGCTTGCGAATGATTTCGATCGGCCCGACGCCGTTGCCCACGAAAGGCATTTGTAGCGCTTTGGCGCCGGTACCACTGCTGCGGATGTAACCCTGATAGTCCTTGGGATCGCCGATTGAAATTCCGTACCAATTCGAATTCGGCGAGCCGAGGGGCGGAGGTCCGCCGATGTAGCTTTCCCATTGATTCGTAAGACTCAGATCGAGACAGGTCTTGTTGTTGGTACCGGCGTCACATCCCTTGGGAGTATTCGGGATATACACCGGTCCGAGACGGCCCTGCCCCTTGACGTCCTCGCCGTTGGCCAGTTTGTCGCGAATGACCTCTTTCGCGGTGGTCAGCTTGTCATGGAAGACCAGACCGGTGCCGGTGTCGGATTCCGCCAGGTACAGGTAGCCATTGGTGTGGACACGTCCAGCAAAATCGAACGCCGGGCCGGCGAAATAGCTGAGATCGCTGTCGGAGAAAACGCCGAACTGGAATACCGGGATGAGCGCGACCTCGACGGTACGCTGCATGCGTACTTCCGCTCCCGCGGCGCGCTGCGCCGTCACACTCAGCGTCATGGGCACGACTTCCGCGATCAGGCCCTGGTTGGGGCCGGATTTCACGTTGTCAATATTGGTGACGGGATTCCCCTTGGCATCGACGGGCACGTTGATGGTGTATTCCGTGTAGGTGATGCCGGGCACTTGTTGCGGAGGGAAGCCCGCCAGCGCCTCGATGTTGTTTACGCTGGGCGCCTGGTTGCCGTTATAAAGGTTTCCCAGGTCGGAGGTCATTTTCTCCATGCCGGCTTCGGCACCGTAGTAGGCGAGGTTGTTCTCCATATCGTTTCCGCCCACCCGCGCCTCGGTATTGGTCATGTACATCAACCCAACCGCGATCCCGGAAAGCAACAATAACAACAGCAGAGCTGCGATCAGGGTAAATCCCTTCGAATGTGACTGCTTCATACCCATAGGGTTCTCCTGCATGCCTGCGAATCTCACTGGTACCGGTCCTTGAAGCTCATGTTTCGCGCACTAATCGATGTCGCCACGTCAAAGTTCTGATAGCCGCCGTGCCCTTGCAAAGGAGCCCGGGCCGACAAGCTCATATTGATTTTGCGAATCTGGTTCGGCGACTTGCCCACGCCCATGCCAGCGTCCTTCAGGTTCGCGGTCGCCTGGCCGGTGGCGTCGTCATAAATGTCGTAAGTGAACTGCAGTCCGGAAATTTCTTCAGCCACCGGAGTCGGCGGATGTCCGCTCACCTGGCGCATGAGCCGGGGCTGGCCATCATCGGCGGTGTACTGCTTGTTGTCCGCGCCCGCCGGGAGATCGAGATAGTAAGTAATGACCATCAAGCGATAAGCAACGGTGTTGGTCGCTCCGGAAATGTCTGCGATTCGGCCGCTGGCGGCGCCACTCTGGTTAAGGTTGAGAGCATCCCCGTTGGAGAAGGAAACCACGGTCGGCAGCCCACCGCCGGCAACGTTGGTGACCTCTCCCACCGCCGATCCCAGGTTGTTGGTAAACAGCACCAGGTCGCCCACCTTCAGTCCGACCACCGGATCGTTGACCGGAGTGGGTGGCCACGGGCTGGGCAGAGGAGCGGGCAAGGGATTGGGAAGGGCAAAAGTGGCTGAGGTTCCATCCGCCGCTAAGGTCACCGCGTACTCGTTGAGCGCGTAGGTGGTGTCAGTGTAGAGAATGGTGACGGCATCGCTGTTGGTACCTCCATTGGTCAGCGCGGTGCCGCTGAAGGGGCCGGGGATTACACCAGACATGTGGTTTCCGCCCGGCCAGTTATTGTTGGCGATGTAGCAGGTGTTCTGGTCACAGCCGAATAGAGAGTTGGTGGAACCGGCGCCGGTCGGCAACTGCACCCCGCCCACGGGAAGGCCGGAACCTGCCAGACTGATGTCCTGCTGGATCATGCCCATGCCGGAGCGGGCATTCTGTTGCATTTCCGCCCGCTGGGTCACGATGAAGCTGGCGTCCAGCGCCTTGCTGAACAGGCCCACCGCGGTGCCAATCACCAGTACGCCCAGAGCCATGGCAATGGTCAGCTCGACCAGGGTAAAGCCACGAGTTGTGCTGCGAGGTGTCGTCATCATGTCCAAAATCCTCTAGCGGAACTGGGAAATATATCCCCCGATGGAATAGGTTTTATTGGTCGCTTTGAACTGCGTGGTCGTGTAAATGACCGATACCGTGATCTGACGCAGGGTGGGGTCGATGGCGCCGTTCGCGTCCAGAACGTTGGCGATAGCGATGGTGCGCTGGTAATTGTTCATGGGCACCAGAATGTCATCGGCAGTTCCCAGGATGCCGTCCGGGCCGGGCATCACCAGGCAGCGCGAAGGACCAGGGCAAGCCGGATTGGCATTGAGGTCGTCGGCGGTTCCCACCAGGCCGTCGGGGCCGGGGTCGAGCACGGTTTGCGGACCGTCCAGGAACTTTCCGCCGTTGGCCTTGTTCTGAATGTCGGCCCATGTGATCTGCGATGTGTTACGCGCCGTAAAAATGCTCTCCAGCGTCTCCACCGCCTCCTGCTTGGCGTGAAGATCCTCTTGGGTGGAGTTGGTGGCCGCCATCGCCATCGAGAACATGGCCAGCATGCCGCATAATCCGATGGTCAGGATCACGATGGAAAACAGAACCTCCATCAGCGCAAAGCCGGCCGACCGTTGCTTTCGAGCTTCCCTCTGTTCAAGCTTTTTCATTGCTGTTTCCATATGGGGTTCCCAGCCGCAGTGGGCGGATATAGACGCCAGCCGCGGACGCGCCCGGCGGCTCCAAACATGGTGATCGCCCGGGAACTGTACAAGTCGCCGAGCCGCGCTACGTACACGATGCCGTTATTGGTGTTGTTGTTGATGTCGCGGGCCGATCCATCCGGAAAGAACCAGAGCTGAGTCGCCGAGCCGCCGGCCACACCGATATCAAATTCGATGGCTTTACCGCCCGTGCCCATGTTGTCCGGCGTCTGCGAGTTGGCGGTGGGAATTCCGGACACATTGCTAAACTGCACGTCCTGCGGCAGAACCGCGGTGCGAATCACCGCGCCCACCACTCCATTGTCGACCTGCTGGATCTGAATCGTCTGCGGGGCTACGAAGTTCACGATGTAAGTCTTGCGGTTATCCACCGAGAGCTGCCGCGCCTGGCGGAGCATCATGAGCGTGGTGTTGTATCCGGCACTCACCCGAGCCTGCTGGAACGCCGGCCCGAGCGTGGCAAAAGTGATGGCCGCGGCGATCATCAGAATACTGACTGCGATCATTGCCTCGACGAGGGAGAAGCCGTTATTTTTCGCAGAAGACATAAAACCTTTCTGTGGGGAGGTCGCACCGCGCTCGAAGTATCGCCGGGGGATCATTAAGGACCTCCGTGGCCGCTGCCGGTTCGGGGTATAGAACGGCGTCCTTACCAAAGATCCAAAGGGAGTTACGGGTCAACGCATCATCGTCGCGTGGGGCCCGCATTGATCACATCGTAAGGAGGTGGGATAGGAGCGTCAAAGTACTAAAGTCCAGGGCCGAAGCATTGAACTTACGTAACGTAATGGCGGGGAGTAACGAAAGTCACTCAAGCGCGTCCGGCCTTAGCCGCCGCGTTCCTGGTGCCGCGCGCCGCGCTTCGCCGGGTGGTCGGCACATACGCGCAGGAGCGGAAATCGTAGTGTTGCGCCAGACAGCTGGCACACAAGTGGACACGATGTACCGTGCACTGTACCACCGGAGGCTCAGCCTGGCAGGCATCGCAGCCGCCCCGGATCTTACGCGCGGCATGGCCGTTTTCCCGGGCGGTGGCGGGGCTGGCTTGGGGAAGAGACCGGGCCTTCAGATAAATTCCGCTGGCCACCACCAGAGTTCCGAGGGAGAACAGGCAGGCCGCTAAGGCCAGAGTATTGGAGTCGTGATTGTCGCCCAAGGCGGCGGGAAGCATGCACAGCCCGAGCAGCATGACCATCCCGCCGGCTGCGATTATCCACTTGCCTGTGCTTTGCGACATCGCATCGTCCTCAAAATTGAAATCAGAAGTTCACGTCCGCGATAGCCGGACTTCAGTAACCATTTCTCGCGGGTAACCTGCTTGGAGATTACAAACTTCATGTGCTTAACTAAAGATGACTAAAGTGTTGGCGGCCATTTGTGCGGCTTACCTTGGTAACTTGTTGCTGGTTGGAGTCGGCCCCTACGATAAGCAGCAGTATGGCCCTAACTGCACTCTTGGTGTCTCCCGACTTGAAAGCCGTGGAAGTGTTCCGGCGCATCCTCAAAGACCTGGGTATCAGCGTGGAACACTGCGAAGACGTTCCGACCGCGGTCACTAAGCTGGCGCAGTCCTGTTTCGAGGCTTTGATCGTGGATTGCCAGGACCAGGCGTATGCCGGTGCAACGTTCGCAGCTGTCCAGAAATCTCCACACAACAAGGGCGCGATGGTGATCGCCATCGTGGACAACGACAGCAACGTGCGCGACATCTTCGCGCGCGGGGCCAATTTCGTCCTCTACCGGCCGATTTCAGCCGAGCGTGCCAAAACCAGTCTGCGCGCCGCGCGCGCCTTGATGCGCCGCGAACGCCGCCGCCACTCCCGTCAGGCCGTGCACGCGCAGGCCACCATCGACTGCGCCAACATTGAAAATGCCAGCGTCATCCTGACCGATTTGAGCGAAGAAGGCACCGCCATCCAGTGCGAGCGCCGCCTGCCGCCCAGTTGCAAGGTCTATTTTCAGTTCAGCCTGCCTGGGCAGGTGACCACCATCCGGCTGGCCGGAGAAGTGGTTTGGCAGGATTCGACCGGCCGGGTGGGAATCCGATTTGCAGGGGTGCCCCAAGCCTCACGGAGGGTACTCAACGACTGGCTGAAAAATAGCATCAACCGCGGCGCAGAATCGGCAACGCCGACCCTGTCGGAATTGCCCGCGGCCCCGGCGGGATTCGGGTTGCTGCCGGTTTCAGCCGCGGACCGACGCATTCAGACCCGGCACGCCTGCCGCCTGAGTGCGGATGTTTATCGTTTGGGTGTGAACGTTCCCAACCGCTGCAGTCTCAGCGATATCAGCACCGGCGGCTGTTACGTGGAAACCACCGCCCCGTTTCCAGCTGGCACGCCGGTTGAAATCGTGGTGCGCACCACAGAGATAAAGGTGGTGGTGCGCGGCGCAGTGCAGGCCATGCATCGCGGCTTCGGTATGGGCGTGCACTTCAATATGAAAACTGCCAACGAGCGCGACAATGTGCAGACGCTGATTGCGCTTTTGGCCGAAAGCGAGTCCTCCGAGCCCGGCGTCGTCACCGAGCCCTGGAGAGGCTGACCCTCAGCCGCGCGAGACTGCCTCCTCGGCGACCGCCTTGCGGAAATAATCCAGGGACAACTCTAAGCCCTTTTCCAGCCCGATTTTGGGCTCCCATCCCAGCAGCGTCTTGGCCTTGGTTATGTCAGGACGGCGTTGTTTGGGATCATCCTGGGGAAGCGGTTCGTAGCGAATGTTGCTCTTCGATCCGGTTACCGCCAGCACTCGCTTGGCGCATTCCAGGATGGTGAATTCGGTCGGATTCCCAATATTCACCGGAAGCGTCTCCGAAGACCTTGACAGGCGGATGAAGCCTTCGATCTCATCGCTGACGTAGCAAAAGCTGCGGGTCTGGGCGCCGTCGCCGTAAACCGTGAGATCTTCTCCGCGCAACGCCTGCTTCATGAAATTCGGAATGACGCGTCCATCATTCAGTTGCATGCGTGGCCCATACGTATTAAAGATGCGCGAAATACGGGTATCCACCTTGTGATAGCGGTGATAGGCCATGGTCACGGCTTCGGTGAAGCGCTTGGCCTCGTCATACACCGAGCGCGGGCCGATAGGGTTCACGTGTCCCCAGTAAGTTTCCTTCTGCGGGTGCTCGAGCGGGTCGCCGTAACACTCCGAGGTGGACGACACCAGGTATTTGGCGCCGTACTTGTGGGCGATGTCCAGGGCGTGAAACGTTCCCAACGAGCCGACTTTCAGAGTAGGGATTCCATGCACGGTGTAATCCACCGGGCTGGCGGGACTGGCAAAATGGAATACATAGTCCACTTTTCCGCAGTCGAAGGGTTCGCAGATATCGATCTGCCGGAACTCGAAGCGGGGTTCGTTCCGCAGGTGGTCGAGGTTGGACTGACGCCCGGTCAGAAGATTGTCGGCGGCCACCACCGAATATCCGTCTGCCAGCAATGCGTCACAGAGATGGGAGCCCAGGAAACCGGCTCCGCCAGTAACCAGGGCGCGTTTTGAGCTCATGATCGGTTGATTTTCCTCGCAGGAGTGCCTGCCGCAGCGGCTTGAGTTTCGGGCGCGGCCGATGGCCGGCCGATACTGTAATAGGTGAATCCGTGTGCGGCCATCACTTCAGGATCATATAAATTGCGGCCGTCAATCACAATGGGATACTTCAACTGCTGATGCAGGCGATCGAGATCCAGGGCTGCGAATTCTTCCCATTCGGTCAGGATCAGCAGGGCGTCGGCACCGCTGGCGGCTTCGTAAGCGGAGGAAACAAAATCCACGCCCGATTTCAGAACCTCGCGAGCACGTTCCGCCGCCGCCGGATCGTGGGCGGCGATCCTGCACCCCTCCTGCTGCAGAGCTTGCACCAGGAGAATCGCTGGCGATTCCCGAATGTCGTCCGTCCCGCCCTTGAACGCCAGGCCCAGTACGCCCAAGCGCTTGCCCCGCAGCGTCCAGAGAGCGTTGCGTACCTTGCGCAGGAAACGCTGGCGCTGCTCCTCATTAATGCGGATGACCTCGTCCAGCAAGCGAAATTCGTATCCACATTCGCGCGCTACCGAGCGGAATGCCATCAGGTCTTTGGGGAAGCAAGAACCCCCGTACCCGACGCCCGGCCTGAGGAAGCGCGGCCCGATGCGGCTGTCCGCCCCCACTCCCTGGCAGACCTGCTCTACATTGGCGCCGACCGCTTCGCAGATCGAGGACACCGCGTTGACGAAGGAAATCTTCATCGCCAGAAACGCGTTCGAAGCGTGCTTGATGAGCTCTGCACTCTTGGCGCTGGTCACCAGCAAAGGCGGCGGGATTTGAGCCTGTTTGGGTCGCGGAATGGCGCCGCTGCGCTGGTAGTAGCTGCCATCTACGAGCGGCGCATAGATCTCGCGCAGCACGGCCGCGCAGCGCTCGCTATCGGCGCCAATGACGATCCGGTCGGGATATAAGAAGTCGGTTACCGCCGAACCTTCGCGCAAGAACTCTGGATTTGAAGCCACGTCAAACGAATCGGGCGGGGCGGCGTTGCGCAGAATGATCTTGCGAACCCAATCGCTGGTGTAGACCGGAACCGTGCTCTTTTCGACCACAATCTTATAGCTGTCGATCGCGCCCGAGATTGCCCGCGCCACCGACTCCACGTAGGAAAGGTCCGCATCTCCCTGTTCGGTGGGCGGAGTTCCTACGGCAATAAAGATGGCGGCACTCGCCCGGGCGGCGGCGGCTAGATCGTCGGAAAATTCCAGCTTCCTGCCGCGATGCTTTCTTAGCAATTCCGGCAGAGACTTCTCGTGGATGGGGACTTCGCCCCTCCGCAGGGCGGATAATTTCTGCTCGTCATTGTCGACCAGAATGACGTCGTGGCCCAGGTCGGCGAAGCAAGCCCCCGCCACCAGCCCCACATATCCTGATCCCACGACTGCGATCCGCATTGCCGGCACTCCCGCGACCGTTTCAGTGACTCGCGGTGATTACTTTATCAGCTTTCGCCTGGGGAAAGGGCTGTGACCACTGTCACATGCGCCCGGGGAACCTTCGATCACCTGCCAGGGTGATGGTGGTCACCGCATGCGCGGTCAAGGGGAAGGAAGATGGGTAGGAGGAGGTCGATATATGCCGATCCTCATGATTGCGCTCCTGGCACTCGCGGTCTTTGGCGTGATTGGAATTCTGCTCCTCGCCGCGGTCATTCTCGAACAGCGGAAGGCCAAGATCCACGGCGATACGCCCCACCCCGCCGGGCCAAAGCTGTAAGGCGAGACCGCAGAAGGGTCGCGCCGCACTACGGCTCTTTCCGCAGGAAGCTCTTGCCCTTGTTCTCCGACCCCAGCGCGACGACGGTGATCAGCAGCAGAATGTTGGTAATCTGAAAAGCTGCCAGCGACCACGCATATCCGAGGGGCTTGCGCAGCGCGTACACAATATTATTTACCGGCGCTGCAATCAGAATTCCCAACTGGTAGGCGAATCCCGGCATGAGCCCGCGCACCGCGTCCGGTGAGAGTTCGTTCAGGTGAGCCGGAATAATCCCCCAAGCTCCCTGGACTCCGGCCTGAATCACGAAAGCGCCCACGGCCATGGTCCACAGAGAACCGCCAAACGCCCAGGCCGGGATCACTGCCAGCGCGAGGACGGCAGCGGCGATAATGCTGCGACGGCGGCCGAATCGTTCGGAGAGATGTCCAAAAAACACCGCACCCAGCACCGAACCCACGTTAAATGCTATGACGATGTAGGCCACGGTTGCAGGGGGTATCCCGCGCGCCGTCTTGAGAAAATCAGGATATAGATCTTGCGTGCCGTGGGAGAGAAACATCATCAGGGTCATCAGCACGACGAGGTAGGAAAATACCTTCCAGTGCCCGCCTGCCGTCTTGACGATCGCGCCCAACGTCGGCGCGCGGTGTTGCTTCCATGCCTCGGATTCACGCACCTTGGAACGAATGTAAAACGCGAGCAGCGCCGGAACGCCTCCGGCCCAGAACATGGCCCGCCAGCCCCAGGCCGGCAGAATGAATCGCGCGGCTACCGCGGCCAGAAGATAGCCAATCGGATAGCCGCTCTGTACGATTCCGGACAACACTCCGCGATACTTGGCAGGCGCGCTCTCCATAGCCAGCGAAGCTCCGACCCCCCACTCGCCGCCCATGCCGATGCCATAAATCGTCCGCAGGAAGAAGAAGACTGCGTAATTTGGCGCGAAGCCGCACAACAGTTCAACGATTGAGAAAAAGACCACGTTGGCCATGAGCGGCTTGCGGCGTCCGTAGCGGTCGGCCAGTAGACCGAAGACCACCGCTCCCAGCGGCCGCATCGCCAGGGTTGCGGTGATGGTCGCGACGATAGCGGCCTTGCTGACGTGAAACTGTGCCGCCAGCGTGTCCATCAGGAAGACGAGAACGAAAAAATCAAAGGCGTCAAGCGTCCACCCCAGAAAACTCGCAGTGACGGCATGCCACCGGTCCGAGGGCGTGAGCGGACCAGCGTCCGAAGTGTCGGAAGAAACCATGAGACGCGCCATGAGAACACGATTGCGCCCACCCATGCAACGCTCGAATCGGAATGGCGGCACACAGCCCTTTGTGACGAGGGTCACGGCTGATGATTCAGCGGAAGATTGAGAATGCAGAGGAATACACTGTAGGCGCGACATCGAAGAGGAGGAACGACATGAGTTCCCGCAGAATGCTCTCGGTCCTGTTTCTTGCCATTGTCATCATCGGAGCGCTGCTCATATTCAGCATTCGTAATGAACCGAGCGCCGTCGAAGCGCAAGGCCCCACGCATGCCATGCCGGTTGGCACGCCGGTGACGATCAAGCCGCCGCTGGGCCTGCCCCCGGTTCCCATTCCGGCCGATAATCCTCCCACGGCGGAGACCATCGCCTTGGGCCGCCAGTTGTACTACGACACCGCCTTGTCGGTCGACGGCACAGTTTCATGCGCGACCTGCCATGATCCGAACGCGGGATTCGCCGATCCCAAGCCGGTTTCCCAGGGTGTGCAAAAGAAGACCGGCGCCCGCAACTCTCCGACGGTTTTCAACTCGGCATACTTCCACGTCCAATTCTGGGACGGCCGCGCCCCCAGCCTGGAGAAGCAGGCCGAAGGACCGGTGCAGAATCCGGTGGAGATGGCCAACACCCTCGCCAACGTCGAGAAGAAATTGAATGCCGATCCCAATTATCGTGAGCAATTCGCCAAGGCCTTTGGCCCCGGGGCGATTACCTATGAGATGGTCGAGAAGAGTATCGCTTCCTTTGAGCGAACCGTGATCAGCGCCAATTCGCCCTTCGACCGCTGGCGCTATGGGCACGACGAGAAGGCAGTGAGCGCGTCCGTGAAGCGCGGTTTCTTGGTCTTTACCGCGAAGAACAAGGGCAACTGCGCGGCCTGCCATCTGGTGGGCGAGAAGGACGCCCTGTTTACCGACAACAAATTCCACAACATCGGGATTGGCGTTGATCTTGGAGAAATCAAGGATCCCGGATTGTTTGCCGTAACCCAGAAAGAATCCGATCGCGGATTATTCAAAACACCATCGCTGCGCAACGTCGCTCTGACCGCTCCTTACATGCACGATGGCAGCCTCAAGAACTTAAAGGAAGTCATAGACCTCTATATCGGGGCAGGGAACTCCAATCCCAACCTCGACAAAGAAATTCACGTTCTCGACTTCCTCACCGGCCAGGAACGGACCGACCTGCAGGCCTTCCTCGAATCCCTCACCGGAGAGATGCCGCCAAACTCGGGACCGCCTGCCAAGGAGCAAGCGCGCAAGTAAGAACTCGACGTAGAAGAATCGCGGCGCGCTGGATCGAACGCGGACGGCTTTCCTTCTCTTCGCCAAGCCGCTAAACTGGCAGCCCTATGACAAATCCGGCTCAACCTGACATCAAACTGATTCATACACCCGACTATCGCGAGAACTACGCCAACAGCGTGCAGATCCGGGTCAATGTGTGGGATTTCTTCCTGGTGTTCGGCACCCTGCAACAGCCCAGTGAGACCCAGGTGGAAGTGCGCAACTTCCAGGGCGTGTACCTGAGCCCGCAGCAAGCCAAAGCGCTGATGACCGTGTTGCAGCAAAACGTTTCGGGCTACGAAAATACCTTTGGGGAAATCAAGCTGGATCCGCGCCTCATGTCTGCCGGTCCGGTACACTAACGACGCATTGAATGCAGAGCGCCACGATTCGCTTCGGCCTCACCCCGCGCTGGTCTATGCGCTGATTTTCGCCGCCATCCTGTTGTTGCACGCGCCACTGCTGAACTTGCCTTATTTCTGGGACGAGGCTGGCTACTATGTTCCCGCGGCGCGTGATCTGTTTCTGAGCGGCGGCCTCATACCTCACTCCACGCCCTCGAATGCGCATCCTCCGCTGGTGATGGCTTATCTCGCGGGTGGGTGGAAGGTGGCAGGATATTCGACCACCGTGACCCGCACTGCGATGCTGGCGATCGCGGCCTTTGCCCTGCTCGGTGTGTTTCGACTTGCGGAACGCGTTGCCAACCGGGAAGTGGCGATTGCCTCAACCGTTTGCACCGCAATTTATCCCGTATTCTTCACCCAGAGTTCTCTCGCCCAGGTGGACCTCGCCGCCGCCGGATTCACCATTTGGGGATTGCTGGCATTCATCGATGGGCGGCGCGCAGCCACGGTCGCCTGGTTCTCGCTCGCGGCGCTATCGAAAGAGACCGCGATTCTGACCCCACTGGCATTGTTCGCGTGGGACCGGGTGGGCAGCTCACGGATCAGAGAAAGCAAAGACCTCCCGCCTCATTCTGCTCCCAGCCGATCACGGACTGCGGTGCTCATCCCCGTGCTTCCGCTGATTGCCTGGTACGCCTACCACTGGTTGCGCACGGGGTATGTCTTCGGCAATCCGGAGTTCTTTCGCTACAACGTTGAGGCTACGCTCAGTCCACTACGCATGCTGCTCGCTCTGGGTATGCGTCTGTGGCAAATCACGGGGTATCTCGATCTCTACCTATTGACACTGGCGACGCTCACCGTATTGTGGCTGCCGCCGTTGCGTGATGCCGGCGGAGAACGCCAACGCATCGAACCCGCGATCCAACTGGTCTTTCTCACCATCATCGGGACGTACTCAATGGCGATGGCAATCATCGGAGGCGCCGAGTTGGCGCGCTACATGCTGCCGGCCTTGCCCCTGGTGATCATCGTTTGCGTTTCCACGCTGCGCCGCCGCGTCCGCCTATGGCGCTGGGTGATTGCCCTGGTGGTGATGGCGTTTATTGCCGGATTGACGGTGAACCCGCCTTATGGATTTGCCCTGGAAGATAATCTCTCATACCGCGACTACATCATCATGCACCAGAACGCTGAGCAATTCCTGGAATCACGCTATCCCATGGCGCACGTGCTGACTGCGTGGCCGGCCAGCGACGAGCTTACGCGGCCTTATCTCGGCTACGTGAGTCGACCCATGCGGGCGGTACGGATTGACGATTTCTCGCTCGATCAGATGATGTCCGCCGCGGACCTGCGCAACAGTCTGGATGTCGCTCTAGTGTTTTCCACCAAGTACGAGCCGCCTCACCCTCTGGTTACAAATTGGAAGGCATGGGACCAGATTCGCACGCGCTATTTCGGCTATCACCGCGACCTGCCACCCGCCGCCGCGGCCCGTATGTTAGGTGGAGAAATCGTCTACAGCGACACCCGCGATGGACAATGGATCGCCGTCATTGAGTTAGGCCAGGTACGAGATGCGGCAGCGTTCCCCCGCACTCATCCGGACCCGATCGGACTTCCCTAGTCCTGCGCCGCCATGAGATGACAGGAGTGAGTTTTCACGATCAGCCACACCAGCATGCCGGGCATCAATTGCAAGGAATCACGCGCCGCCAAGGTCAAGTGAACCTTAAGTTCTATCCCGCAATCGACTGTTGCCGTGATGATTAGGTCGCGTTGCTCAAGCCCGAGGATCTTTCCCTGGATTACGTTGCGCGCACTCAGGCCGGTCGGCGGCGTTGTGGCCAGCAGGATGTCCCCCGCACGAATGCCGACGCGCAACGGCGCACCCACCTGAGCCCGGACCAGCGGCGTTTCCAGCGTCACTCGGCCGGCGACCTGGCAAGTCATGGTGCCGCGGTCTTCATGCAATGCGGTCACTGCGACGGCGAAGATATTTTCAACTCCGGCCAATTGCGCGACGGTTTCCTGACGGGGCGCTTCCATGACTTCATGCGGCGTCCCTTGCGCGACAATCTTCCCGTTTTCCAGAGCCAGCACGCGCTCTCCCAGCGCGAAGACTTCCTCCCGGCTATGGGTGACGTAGAGAATTGGAATCTTGTGGGCTAAATTCCAGGCGCGCAGATCGGCGATAATTTTAGACTTAGTGGGTGCGTCCAGCGCCGCCAGCGGTTCATCCAGTAGGAGAACACACGGATCGGTGACCAGCGCCCGCGCCAGAGCTACCCGCTGGCGTTCCCCACCGGAAATCTTGCCGGGCGGATCGCGGCGCAAATGAGATATCCGGAAAGCTTCGACGATCGCATTCGCGCGTCGCGTGCGTTGTACCTTATCCATGCCCCACAGCCCGTACTCGATGTTCTTGATCGCGCTCAGATGAGGGAACAGCGCCAGTTCCTGAAACACATATCCGACCGAGCGCCTGTGCGCGGGAAGATTCTTGTCTCCGGCGAAAAACGCACGCTCTCCGATGGCAATGCGGCCGGAATCCGGCGAGATCAGGCCGGCGATACAATCGAGCAGAGTTGTCTTCCCCGCGCCCGAGGAGCCGAACAGGATGGTAATTCCGGCTGGCGCGGTGAAGGCGGCATCCAGGATGAACTCCCGGCTTTCGCCGGCCAATCGCTTGTGAATCTCAACCGTAAGCGCGGCTACTTCCACGGCCACACCGCCCACACCCGCCGGTTCAGCGCATACACCAACGACAGCACCACAAAGGAAAGCAATAGCAGGACCAGGGCAGTCTGATTCGCCGAAGCATAGTCCAGAGCCTGCACCCGGTCATAAATATCGATGGAAATCGTGCGTGTCACTCCGGGAATGTTGCCGCCTACCATGAGCACCACGCCGAACTCGCCCATGGTGTGCGCGAAACTCAACGCCACGCCGGTAACCAGCCCCGGCACCGACAGAGGCAGAATCACCCGAACGAAGGTGGCGAAGCGCGAGGCACCCAGTGTTGCCGAGGCCGCGATCAGCTTGCCGTCGACCGCCGCAAACGACGCCGCAAACGGTTGCACCGCAAAGGGCAGGCTGTAAAGCATCGATCCGATCATTAAGCCTTCAAAAGTGAAAGCCAGGGTGTGTCCGGTGAACGCCTGCCAGCCACGGCCTACAGGGCTGTGCGGTCCCAGCAACAACAGCACATAGAAGCCGAGCACGGTTGGTGGCAGCACGATCGGCAAGGCCACGACCGCTTCCGCCAGAAACTTCCAACGCCAGCGCGAATAGGTAATCCAATACGCGATGGGCAATCCAAGCAGCACCAGAGTCAGCGCCACCAACACCGCCAGTCGAATTGTGAGCCAGAAGGCTTGCCAGTCCATCGTTGCTTCTCCAGTGGTTCGACGACGTTTCTGCGGGCGGTCGAATCCGGGAAAAACGAGGTAAAGTTTTGTAAAGCGGGCGCTTCCGCGCATCCGTGCCCGTTACTATAACGTCCAAGTAAACAGGGGGCCGTGCGATTCACTTCGCATCTGAACGGAGTACACGATTCTAGCCGGAAGGCCTGAGTCTGGGTGGTTTATTTATATGCAAGTCATGGCCGTGGTCGAGACGGGTATTGTTGCCTACGCCAAGGCGTATCTTAGACACAGGAGCGACCTGTGAGTTTGTTCAAGCGCCATTGGCTGATTACTGCGGGCATCCTGCTCGCCATTGCTTTGTTCGCGGCCTTTCAGTTCAAAGGCACCGACAAGCCGCAATATTTCACGGCGAAAGTGGATCGGGGCGACATCCGCGACGTGGTGGAAGCCACCGGCACCATCAATGCCGTCACCACCGTGCAGGTTGGCTCACAGGTTTCCGGAACCATCTCCAAACTCTTTGCTGATTTCAATTCCCGGGTGAAAAGCGGCCAGGTGGTTGCACAGATTGATCCTGCGCTCTTCGAAGGAACACTGCTGCAGGCGAACGCCGACTACGCGAATGCCCAGGCGAACTATGTTGCCGCGAAAGCAAATCTGGTGAAGGCACAAGCCACCGCTGTGCAAACCAAGGCCGATTACGAGCGGACTTCCGGCCTCGCCCAAGAGGGGGTGATGAGCCAGCAGCAACTCGATCTGGCCAAGGCCAACGCTGATACCGCGGATGCAGGCGTCTCGGCCGCCGAGGCTCAAGTGACCCAGGCGGCCGCTCAGGCGCAACAAAAGCGGGCTGCGGTCTCTGTCGCCCAGACCAATCTCAATTACACCACCATTCACGCGCCCATCGACGGTACTGTGATTGCGCGCAATGTCGACGTAGGCCAGACGGTGGCAGCCTCGCTGCAGGCGCCAACCCTGTTCACCATTGCTCAGGACCTGACGAAAATGCAGGTTTACGCCAGCACCGACGAGTCCGATGTAGGAATGATTCGCACTGGCCAGAACGTCACCTTCAAAGTCGATGCCTACCCGAAGGACACCTTTACCGGCCTGGTTTCGCAGATCCGCATGAACGCCACCACGGTGCAGAATGTCGTGACCTACAACACCATCATCGATTTTAATAATCCGGAATTGAAGCTATTTCCGGGCATGACGGCCTACATTACCATTCCCGTGGCCAACGCCAAGAGCGTGCTCCGGGTGCCAAACGGGGCGCTCCGCTACAAGCCGGACATGCCCGCCGACCAGATTCGCGCCCTGTATGAGAAGTACGGCCTCAGGTCTGGCGATCAGGCCGCCAGCGCGCAGTCGTCAAATGCCAGTGGCGCTGCCAACAAGCAGTACCGGGCCCACGCCGAAGGAGAGAAGGGAGGCGGTGGCGAGTCTCATACCCCGCGCGTGGACGTCGCCGTAGTCTGGAAGCTGCGCCCTGACAAAACCCTGGAACCGGTGCGGGTTCGCACCGGCATCACGGATCACACCGTAACCGAAGTTGCGCAGGTTCTGAATGGCCAGCTTCAGGAAGGCGACGAGTTGATAACCGGGTCCATGACGAAAGCCGCCAGCGTTCGTCCCCCCGGAATGGGAGGGACGCCACCCCGAC
>Ga0335079_10001179_pt1 | contig 29824 bp, 25 predicted proteins | sample Lox_Sample_33_FD_206719 | JGI IMG/M metagenome (GOLD analysis project Ga0335079, IMG submission 206719) | Soil microbial communities from Loxahatchee National Wildlife Refuge, Florida, United States - Lox_Sample_3.3 | ecosystem: Environmental > Terrestrial > Soil > Wetlands | place: USA...
GGCCCCGCGATTACTGGGGCTGATTTGGACCAAGGCAATGACCCGAACTTCGTCAGGATGGTCGAACTACCGACACCGAAGCATGCAAATCGCGATGGCGTCCGGATACGCCTCTGACACGACGTACGAGCAGTGCGCTCCCTTGGCCTTCGCTTGGTGGATCTGACGAACACATCGCCCGGTCGCTCGCCCATGATGCGAGGACCGTCCGCCAGTTAGAAGCAACTCGCGTTGTCAGGAGGTCGATTCGGGAAAGACGCGGGAAATAGAAACGATTGCTGAAGGGCTAAATCGAGTCTTCCAGGCTCAGACCCAAAAGCCCTACCGACCGTAGCGATGGCACCGGCGTTTGATGCCGTTGCGCCGCGGTAGCCGATTTCAATTCGGTCCATGGCACGCGATACTCCCAGCCTAAAGACGGCCATTCATAATGGCCATGAATGGGCCATGTCGGCGAGGCGTGCATGAGGCGTGGCAGCCCTCCAATAACTCGACTGCGTCGCTGCGCTGGTTGCACCTGTCACATGTCAAGCTCTAGTCATCCTCTTGTTTGTCCGGTTTGGCCCCTCCCCAAAGATTAGAGGTGAACCTCAGGCACCGGCACAATCCACACCGGAAGCCTTGAATGCCAAACGGAAGCGCCTGTGGACGACTCCAAAGAGTGGGCCGGGAAACACGCCGCCATCAGACCTCTTCGGGAACCGCGAACGGCGCCCGATAACCTCGATCCTTGTCGCGCAGCAAGCTGTTGGCCTCGTCGTCCCCAATTACCTGTTCGGCTTCGGGATCAAAGCGCAGCATCCGGCCCAGGCGGTATGACGCGTTAGCCAAGTGGACCAAGGCGCAGGAAATGTGCCCTTCTCCAATCGGCGCGTTGAGGTGCTCTCTCTTCCGGCTGCGAACGCAGTCGATGAAGTTTGCAAAGTGATCGCCCCTTCTGTGACCGCGAGGCCCAGACCTCTCATCGCGGCCGAGCAAGATCTCGTAACTCGACGCGTCTTCGTCTCCGGTGGCGAGGTATCCGTTGGCGCCATAAAAGATGTTGCCGATGGAGTCATGGTGACCGAAAAAGCGTTTCTTGCCCGCCGCCAGATTTCCCCGTCCGATACCGGCTTCATTGTTGGTGGTCCAATGCCGGACCTCGAACTCCATCATCTTACGCTTGCCATCCGGCAGGTCGAATTCAAAGGCACAGTTCAGCGTGTTGGGTGTCTGCTGATCATCGTCAAACATGAAGTGTCCGCCCACGGCGGAGACACGATTGGGGAACTTGACACCTAGTCCCCACCGGGCGACGTCGATTTGGTGGACGCCCTGATTGCCTAGATCGCCGTTGCCCGTATCCCAGCTCCAATGCCAGTTATAGTGAAAGCGATTGCGTGTAAAGGGCTTCAGGGGAGCAGGTCCGGTCCAGAGGTCGTAGTGAACACCGGCAGGCACGGCTTCCTCAGATGCGTGTCCTATCGTGTCGCGCCGTTTGAAGCATAATCCGCGAGCCATATACACTTCGCCGAGAACGCCTTCGCGAAGACCCTTGATCGCCTCCTCGATCGCGGGCGCGGAGCGAATTTGTGTACCATGCTGGACAACGCGATTGTACTTTTCCGCGGCACGGACCAGATGGCCTCCTTCCCACAGATTGTGCGAGCAAGGCTTCTCGACATAGACGTCTTTGCCGGCTTGGCACGCCCAGATGGACATCAAGGAGTGCCAGTGATTTGGAGTGGCGATGGAGATAGCATCGATGAACTTGTCTTCCAGGAGCTTGCGGATATCCACATAAGTCTGGGGTTTCCCGCCGACTTCTCCGAGGCGCTTCCTCAAAACGTTTTCGTCCACGTCACAAAGCGCCGCAATTTCGACGTTCGGCACTCGCGAAAACCCGTCCAAGTGATCCTTGCCGCGGCCGTGAAGGCCGCAGACCGCCACTCTCACGCGATCGTTGGCGCCGAAAACCCTCTCAGGATGGGCGAAAAACGAGATTCCACCAAACGCCCCCAAGCCCGCAGTCGTTTTCGCCACGGTGCTGAGAACGTCGCGGCGAGTAATATCCGATTCCATGGCTGTTCTCCCCTATTCTCCTGATGCGTACCGCCTGTAAGCGTCGGTCAGGTTTGCCTCGTGGAAATCACCATGATGTATGAACACACGGTAACGCAGGGTGAGTGATCCACCGTCCGTGATCACGAAGCTCCCGTCCTGGTGCCGGTCATGTAGGAACTCTTTCAGGCCGAAAGGATTCGCAGCGAGAAGACCGTAATGACGGGCATGCCAGTAGGTCGGATGGCGCAGGTTCTTTGGATGGTCGAAAATGGCGACGCCGACGTCCTCACCCGAAACATTCCCGTAGTAATCCACCCAGTCCGCGCGCTTGCCCCAAACCCCCTTTTCACCGCTGATGCCGTCCGAATTGACCATGCGACCTGGAGGCGACTCCAGCGCTTTGACAACCCGAATCGCAAATGTTCCTTCTTTGGTATCACCAATCTTCACTGGGCGATGGTTGGCACGGATCGTAAACTCGCAATCGATGATCCTGGCGTGCTCATCGCCCCTGAAACTATAGGCCTGGGACTCCGTCGCGATCACTTGCCCGTCAGATGTTACGAGGTCGAATTCCGCGCGGAGGGTGCCTGAGTCAGGACCGCCACGCATTTCGTTAAGCTCGCGGAAGACCGTGCGGCCAAAAGTCGAGGCAGGGTGACGACTCCACCGGGGGAACTCTGCCTCTCCCCAGAAGTCGTAACAATTGATGTCGCCGTGAGCAAAGTACATGGCGCGTTGGTGGGGCTCATCGTGGTCTTCGCCGGGTATGCTGCTTGTCATGGGAAAGCTTCGGGTGACTACAGTTCCCTGGGCGCTCCGCAAGGGAGAGAGGTACGGCTTTGCGTTGGCGGCACCAAAGTAGTACGTAGTGAATGAATGACCGCCAATCAGAACGTCGATCCGATCGGCATTGCGCTTGACTTCCACGGACGCTGCGGCAATGTGCGAGGCTGAGCCGAAGGCGATGAGCACGAGTAGAGCGAGACCTGCCATTAAACGGAAGTCCTTCCAGGCCGCCGACTGCGCCAAGCGGGCACGCTTCAGATTCACATCGGAGTATGCGTTCATGTTTTCCGTTCGTGAAGAAGCTGCTTGGCCAGACGACATCCTTTGAAGCCGACGGCGCCCTTTACAAATACATCCTCCGCTTTAGTTTGTCCTTTCCCCCCTCAGCACAATGGCCAGAAACCATCTGACCACCACTCTCCCGTTCACCCAGTCGCGCGCATGTCAGAACCCGGGAACCGCTCAAGATCATTGACCACTCTGGCCGCTGGGATGGCTTGATCCATTCGACTCACGTTGTCATGGACGGCAACGGTAAATTGTGTGTCGTGACTTCTCATCGTTCTCACGACATAAATCGGTTTTCCTTGAGACTCGTAGTATGTGCGCGACAGGATCTCAGCTACCAGCCCCAAACAGAAAATCTGGATGCCAACCAGAATGAGCAGGGCAGCAGCAAACAGCAGTGGCCCGTGTTGCAGCATGATCTCGTGGTGAAGAACCAACTTCTGGAAGGCCAAGGAGAAGCCGATGAATGTGCCTGCGCCAGTTGCCATCAATCCGAGCGGCCCGAAGAAATGCAGCGGCCTTGTCGAGTAATCGAGCAGGAATTTGGTGCTTAAGAGGTCGAGGAACACATGGAGCGTTCTCGACAGTCCATAGTTAGACTTCCCGTTCTGGCGCGGCGGATTATTGATTGGGACCTCCGTGATCCGCGCTCCAGACCAAGCGGCGAGAGCGGGGATGAAACGATGGAGTTCGCCGTAGAGCTGAACGTTCTGAATGGTCTCTCGACGATATGCCTTGAAGGTCGTGCCAAAATCGTGGAGCGAGACTCCGGAGAGCTTGGCCATCATCCAGTTCGCAATACGGCTTGGCAGTCGGCGTGTCAACCACCTGTCCCGCCGTTGGGCTCGCCACCCGCTGACGATGTCGTATCCTTCGTCAATCTTCGCCACGAAGCCCGGGATCTCTTCCGGGTCGTGTTGCAGGTCGCCATCCATGGAGATGATGATGTCGCCGCGTGCTACATCAAAGCCTGCCTTGAGTGCCGCGGTTTGGCCAAAGTTCCGGCGAAGCGTGACAATTCTTACGCGGGAGTCGCTCTCATAGATTTCGTAAAGCGTTTCCTGTGTGTTGTCCGCACTGCCGTCGTCAACGAAGACAATCTCATAAGGTTCGTCGAGCCCCTCCATCACCTGAGTCAATCGCACGTAAAGTGCGGTGACGTTCGCTGCCTCGTTGTAGAGTGGCACCACTATGGAATATTTAACGTTCCTATTCATCGTAAAGACTCCCTTGTTGAAGTGGTCCGCACCTGATTTGTTCGGACCCTATTGTCACTTTTCGGGCCGCATCGTCGCGCTCTTCTGCGTACGTTCCGAGCTGCCGATAGCTTATAAGTTGAATTCCGCGGTCGACCACAAGTTTCCTGACTAGAGGTGCCGTCAACGCCCGCATTTCGACGCCACGCTGGGCCAGCAATCGAGTGCCCGCCCTCACAAGTTCGGCGTCAAGATATCCCGGATGGCACATCAGTTCACTGATGCCATCTGGCAAGCGCCCCAGCATGTCCAGAATGCTTTGCGTGTGCAGAAACCCGGTTTGGGAAAGGCCGCAAAAGTGAGCTGGAGACAGCAACCCGGCCTTCGCCAGTTTTGCCTTAAAACCCCTGGCGAAGCCGGAAACTATGCGCCCCACCAGGCACTGCTTGACTACCGCAGGTCGGGGATTTCCGCTCCGCAGTAAAGTTGCCAAGTTGGGCGCTACTTCCTGCGGGCAGCGTATGCTCCGAATGGAAAACTCCTGAGCCAAGCGAATAACCACATCCGAAACGCCGGGCAGAACGTGCACATGCTTATGTCCGTCGAGATGGGTCGGCAAGATACCGGCACTAAGGATTTTGCTAATTTGCCGCCGAAGCTCGCTTTCCACGTCGGCCAGATTGACTTGCCGCGCTACGAGAGCCCGCAGCAAGCGGCCTGGATTCAGATGCAGCCGCCCACTCCGATCGATGAGACTGGGGATCCTCAGCGCGGGCGAAACAGGCTCGCCTGCTGAGAGATTCAAGTGCACCCCGATTCCCAGCCGGGGTGCCCGGCGGCTCATGGATACGGCAGCGTCGAATGCCCCGCCGTTTGCCATGAGCGTCGTACTGGTGACGATGCCTTCCCTGTGCGCGTCGAGAATACCGCTGCTCACCGCCTCGGTGAGTCCAAAGTCATCGGCGTTGACAATGAGCTGCCGCATAGCTAAATCGTGCTCTTTTCTCCTTCGGGTAAGGCAATCGAATACTTGGCCGCAAAGAGCAGTCCAACGGCTACCCAGAAAACCGTACGAATCTTGCGGATGATAGCCAAGGAAACGCCTTCGCCAGCGGCATAGCCGAGAGCCTGTAATGTGGCGGCAGCCGCCCCTTCCTGAATCCCCAGTCCGAGGGGAACAAATGAAAACGCCAATTGGACCGCCCTGCTGGCGGATTCCACAAGATAAGCCGCGAAGAACGAGGTATGTGCCGCTGTGATTTTGAGAATCAGATAAACCTCGCCGACGCCAGTGAAATTGGTCGCGATCTCAATCGCTAGGACGATGAGAAAGAGGCGCCTGCGAGTCAGAAAGAAATTGTAGATGGTTTGCTCGACATCGCGTAGGGCACTCTCGTGGCGCTCGAGAAAAGCCCATCGCAGTTCCGCTCGCTTCAGGTAATCCAGCGTTCGTCCAAGCAGCAAGATCCGCCGGGTGACAATCCACCAGACAAACACCATGGAAGCGAGGAAGCACATCACCAGCCCGCCACCAATCCATCGAAAATCCTGAGGCGTCGCGAGTTTGTGCAACGCAAGCACAACCCCGCTCAGCATGAACAAGAGCGCGGCGAGGACATAGATGAGGTTCTCAATAACGACTGACGAGGCTCCGGTTTGGGCAGGAATGAGTCTCGAAACCACGACGACCTTAGCAGACTCACCGAGCAACGGTCCTGCCGGCGTCAGGTCATCCAGCCCTTCGCCCATTAGCCTGGGTCCCAAGAGGCTAAGCGGAGTTGGACGCGGTCCGTCGGTTTGGACGCAGTAGCTCCAGGCCACCGCCCTCAGGATATGCCTTACACCTGAAAGGAGAACCAGCACGATAAAACCCCATCCGAGCAGACGGATCTTGTCGAGGACAGCTCCGGGGCCGCTCCGCTGCAGCACATAGACGAACAGCGCGATGCTTCCTATCGATGCCAGCGGCCGGAGATAACGGACGGTATTGTTCATCGACCAGTCCTCAGCTCCGCTAACGCTTCGTCGCGGTAAACACGCACCGCGGTAGCGCCGCCGATCTCGATCGTCTGAACCGGCACTTGGTGAGACTCGACTCTCTGAATAAAGGAGAAGTTTTCGAAATACTTCCGTCCGTCTTGGACTACAAGAAAAGTGGAGGGAGGCGCGTCTAGTCTTTTCGCCTCATTGGAAAGGTCAAAGTAATGCAAATCGTCCCGGCCAAATTTATGGAAGTAATAGTTAAAGATAGGTCCGGCCTCACCCCCCACGCTCGCTCCATAGAGAGCCTCTTGCGAGATCCGTGCAATGGCTTCTTTCAAGCCCATATCATTCATTTCGTCGTGCGGGAAGTAGTAACCCGTGCGTCCGAACCCCAGCGCATTCAAATAGAGGGAGTAGCAGGGGGCGCTTTTCACGATGATCCAAGCCGGGTTTGCGAAAAATACAAGCGTGAAGGCCAAGACAAAAACCGGAGCTAGCCGGTGATCCGTTCTTCGGTGCGCCAGCGTGGACACCCAAGAGAAAATTTTGGCCAGGCCAATCGCAGCGATGATGTAAACTGCCGGCATCCACGCAAGCATGTACCGGAACCACTTGGAACCGAGTATCGAAAAAGGAACGAACCACCAGAGGAACATGAAAATCAGAAAAGATGAACCAGGTTCGCGCCGACGCTTCCACGTTTCCACGAGACCAATGATCAATGCGCCCAGGATGGGAAGCGGCGTCTTGATGGCGAGGAATAGGGCATAAAAATACGCAGGCATGCCGCCTTTAAAAGCCGCGTCTTCGGAGTACAGGTGCCCCATCATCAGGTAGCCGTGATGGGTTATGCTGCATCCGTGCATATAACTATGCATGTACTTGAGCGTGCCGGGCTGAAGGATGATCGGATTGAACAACAGAAATACGAGGGCGGATGTCCCAAAAACCAGGACGTAATCCCGCTTCTTGAGCGGCTGGCTGGGATTGCGTCTCCCGCGCAAGTGGTGATAGAGCGCATTCAAGCCCAGGTAATGAGGGAAGTACTTTGACGCCAGCATCAGTCCGAAGCTCGCTCCGCCCGCAGCATAGAATTTTTCTCCCCGTTGAACGTCAGTCGTGCTCACGTTCTTGGCCCGAAGATAGAAGTAATACGCAAGCCAGGTGAAAAATGCCAGAAGTGTGTCCTCTTTGGCTACTCGATTGACTATGATGGCGATCGTTCCGATAGACCATAACAGCGCGCCCAGCAGCCCTATCTCGACGCCGAATAACTCCTGGGCAATGAGGAAAATAACCAGCGCCGTCAGAGAGCCGAAAATTACATTGGGCAGGCGGACGGAGACCTCTTCCGGCACTTCATAGGACAATCCGAAATTGCGGTTCCAGATATCCGCAGCCGAAAGTGAGGCCGCAATGAGCGACTTCATCAGCATAGGGTGTTCAAGGTTCACGAAGAGATTTCCATGGAGGTAGGAACGTGCGGCCACGACCTTTTGGATCTCATCCTCATTGAATCCCACGCTGCCCAGTCCGCGAAGGCGCACAGATAACCCCAGCGCGACGATTAGTAGAAGCGCGGCGAGCTTATGTTTTTCGATGTGCCTCGTTAAAATGGTCAATTTCGTTCCTATTGCGGCCTCTCGTGTACACTCGCCAAGATCGCCATCCACTAGTTAACAGCGTCAATCACGAGACCGTTGACGCGGTGCTGAAATCCGACGAAGTGACCAAAAACCGGAGAAGTGACATTGTTGTAAACCGCAAGCGCGTTTGAGTGGTTCGTAAGGTTGATCGAGTAAAAACCGAAACGAAGTTTTCGTTTTTTCGCCTTCCCCAGAAAGGGTAAGTGCACTTGAAATTCCCGGTACACCTTCACGTCTAGGGAGAAGAACGTCGGGAACCTTTGGTTGTTGGGCGTGCCAACGTAGTTCTGTAGAGCATCGACTTCGGAGTAGGGCAAGCCCGAATGAACATCGACAACAGGACTCAACGTGAGATTCCAGGGCAAAGAGAATGTCCCCCAGCCTATGACCCGATTCGGCAGATCCTGTGCAAGATTGCCGGAGACATTGGGACGGATGACCGGCTGCTCGAAGGGCACGAAGATGTCAGAGAGCGTGTTCAGATCGCCGCGAGCCCGGCTCCTGACATAAGACACATTGAGCTCGCTTCGCTCGCCCGGCCGATAGTGCAAGGTTGCTTCGAGTTCGTGATAGTGTGAGCCTCCGGTCTTGGCCAGTCCCATCAGAGAAGGCGTCCCGGCAGCGCCTGCCAACGGAGTGACGACGTAAAGATCCTGCGTATGGCTGTAGAGATAGCTGACGCGGATGACGGCGCTGCGCCAAATCTCGCGGTCCACTTCAAGGTTCAACGTGGAATTGCGCGGGCTGGTGTCGAGATTGCGGCCGACCGGGGCCAATCCACGACGTGGAACCATACCGACATAAGCGTTTTGAAAGACTAGCGAGTTGACCACCGTCCCGGTCTCGTTGTAGAAGCTAGCGACCCGTGTAGGGTTAGCCAGAAAGTCCGCGGCTAATAACGGGGCACGGTCGTAGAAAAGCCCCGCGCCGGCGCGAATGATAGTTTTGCGGTCTTCACTCGGCGAGTACACCAAGCCGACCCTGGGCGCGAATGCTGCCGAACGCCCGATCGACTCCCTTGACAATCGGGTACCGAGGTCCAGGGCCAAACGGTCACTGAGCATCCAATGGTCCTGGAGGAACTCTGCAACCTCCGTGTCCCGCGCTCTGAGACGGCTGTCCCCTTGAAAGTCAACCCGCTCGGCAAGAGAGCCGTCCTGCCGCAACACGTCAATCGGATGCGAATGATCCGTGCCGCGATAGGACCGATACAAGAAGTCTATTCCGGTTTTCACCTGATGGCGTCCCAACCACTCCTTTAAAGGAACCTGGTAAACGGGCCGGAGTTGGAACTGGTTAGCGATCCTAGTCCAGGCGTCGAAGAAACTGCCTCCCCATCCTTCCGGTGTTATCAGCATGTCTTCCGGCCCTTGGCCATGCGCGTTGCTATCGAATCGGGTGTATCGAAACGTCGTGCTCAATAGCCCGCCCGCGTTGAACTGGTAAGTGTCTGTGGCCCCGATGGATACTCCCCGTTGCCGATCATCCGCTGAGGCGGTTTGTGGCACGAGGGCATTAATGTCTGCGAACTGCCTCCGGTTCGAAAAGCCATTTAGACTGACAGACAAAAGATGTCGGGTTGAGAGCAGCGCTTGAAAGCTGGTCAGACTGTTGAAACCCTGGCGCTTGGTCTCGTCGTTAGGCCAGGCCAGTCCGCGGATGGTACTTTTTTTTACGTCGTATGTGAGTGATTCCGAAAAGTTGAGTTTGTCCTTAATAAGGGGTCCCCCGAAAAACATGCGTGGGGTAAATGCTGAGATGCCGACGATGTGACCTTCCTTGCCGCGAACTCCAGGAATAAAGTCCATCACTCCGTAATTCCAATGCCCTGAAGGCGGCTTAGTCTCGATGGCCGTCAAGCCACCAGAAAATCCCCCATATTCGGCACTGTAGGGGGCTTTGTCAACGCTCATCGTCTGAATGGAATCCAAGGGTATGGGAATTGAGAAACTGCCGGTCACGGGATCGACCGTCTGTGCAGAGTCAACCAACAGCATCCCTTGGTTCTCCGGCGCCCCCTTGAAATTGAGCTTGCCGTCATTCGTTCGCACTACGCCCGGAACCAAAGGCAGGGCGGCTTTGAATTTCTGCTCGGCCAGTGGCAGGCTGATGACTTGCGAGCTGCTGACAGTGGTGGTTGAATCCGCGTTATCTGTAGACACCGCCGGCGGCTTGTCCCGCACTTCGACCTTTTGAACAACCTTGTCCAACTCCAGGCTGACGCTCTCGATCTTGGCGTCTCCCTGCTTGAGGACAATGCTTTCGGCAAACGATTGGAAACCATCCAGACGCGCTTCTATCGTGTAGGTACCCGGTGATAGCTGCGTAAACCTATAGTGGCCTTCGGCGTCCGTTGTGGCTGATAGGGGCTCAGGTCCTGACAAGGTGCCGGTCAGCTTCACTAGCACGCCCGGAACGGCGTCCGCGTGTCCCTGCTTGTCGGCAACCGTGACCAGCCCCTCAATAGAGGCCCCAGCCGCTTGCGGTCGACTGACGTCGGCTGGATGGGCGCATAACGAACTCCCCCCAACAATCAGCGCGACGAACAGCGTGAGACTACGAAGGCTTGAGGCATCGTTTTGCATTCTGATCTGTGACTGGGCTTTCAACTGCGCCGGAGTTAAGGAACCCAGCCGGTCCGGTGTCATTGTGCCGATCGGTTCCTCGGCCTTCCGTCATGGAACAAGCACGGGACGAGCCAATGGCAATCAAGGCGGCCGGGGCGCCAGCAACGACACGAGCGTAGGAATTTTCCAGTCGGTCCGGATCGATTCGTGCGAGGCGAGTGCCCCAGTTGCGCCGATGCCGGGACTGGACTGCCCTAAAGCGGCCAGATACGCCCCGGTGGCTTGTAAGTGATTGGAAATCGGCGTACGACTTAGGTGTTGAGATGGCCTAACCGCCACCCGAACTTGATTACAGCAACATCGACAGAGCCTCTTCGATGTAGCCGGTCATTTCAGAATTGTGTCCCACAAAGTATCTGGACGGCGGCCGCAATGTGCATGCTTCGGTGTCGGTATTTCGCCCATTTCTGACGACTGTCGTCATTTTCCTGGTCCATGTCAACCTGGCAATCGCAGGGCCAACAAGAAGATCTGCTTGCGACTCATCGGTTGTGCGCGAAAGCGCGATCGCGTACTATAAGCGGTAAGATTCGTGCACCCGGTTAGCCGAGACGAATCCACCAAGCAATGCACACGACCATGCTAGTCGTCGACGACCACGCCAAATCGGGAGTTCATCAGTGAGGCGCTGGATGACTCTGCATACGAAATCAACCGCTATGGCACGCTGCAAGGACGTCAATCGAACATTCCATGGGAAATTCGTTTTGGAGTTGTTACCGTGATACCGTTTATTCTAGTTCTGGCAATCGTGATGGCCGCTGGAGACTCGATGCCGGCACTTGGGACTGCCGACGACGTGGTCGCCAGGATGATCGCACGTGACAGTGAACGGCAGTCTAGGCTGCCGGGTTATACTGCGTTCCGGCGCTATGTACTAGAGAATCAGGCTCATCATAAGCGAGCCGAAATGCTGGTCCGCATGACCTGCCTAGAGGATGGCTCGAAGCACTTCGACGTGGTCTTCACAAATGGCTGGGGTGGAGCGCGGAGGTACGTTTTCCCGCGACTGCTCGAAGCCGAAACCGAGGCCTCGCGTCCCGGTGTTCGCGAGCGGTCCCGCATCAGCCCTGAAAACTACACGTTTCAGATGGTTGGGAGGGAATACGTCCGTGGCCGCCCGGCGTTCGTGCTCGCGATTGAGCCCAAGAGCGAGAACAAGTATCTCACCCGGAGCAGAATCTGGGTGGACGCTGACGAATACGCCATTACTAGGGTTGAAGGTAAGCCTGCGAAAAATCCATCTTTCTGGGTCAAAAGTGTTCACTTCGTTCATGAGTACGACAAGAGTGGCTCTTTCTGGTTTCCAGTATCAGACCGCTCAGTGACTGACGTCCGCATCTTTGGCGCCACTGAAATGAGCATCGATTATTTCGACTACACACCAAGAGGTTCTGCACTTGCCCCACACGAAGACGCAGCTCTGAAAAACTCAAGGTGATCAGAAAAAAGCGGGCCTTGGTCCCTGCCAGCATCCGACGGACGGCCGCGATGCCGCTTGCCCGATTAGCGCTTAATCGTAGGATGCTAAACCCATTTATTGCCAGCGATGAACGTGCTCGGGGAACGGCAGACCGGTCGCCGGCGCAACGGGGCATGAGGAACGCCCTAATGAACGGTATCATGCAAGGGCTGCAGTTCGCAACTTCGCGACGGATACTCTCGCTCTAGGTCACAATTCTCAACTTTCCAGCACTTCGAAGAGGCTCTGTCGATGTTCCTGGAATCAACTCCGGACGGCGGTCAGGCCATCACGTACAGGCTGCCTGCGCGCTATTGGTCGCTTTAGGGCAGCCTCGCCCCCGCATCGGAGCATTTGGGGCACTCACCGCGCGCGAATTGACCGGAGCGCCTACAAAATCTCTTATCTTCGTGTCGTTATTGGCGCGCTGGCCGTCGGATTGTCATTGGCTCGTGCCGTGCTTCTTGCTTAACGGAAGGCAGAGGAACCGATGATGTCGGACCTTATCGGTTTCTCAAATCCGGCGCAGGGATAAAAGCCATAATCACTGTTCAGCATGCAATGCGCACGGAACTGGAGAACAACAATGCGAACCATACTCACAACACTAACCCTCGTTTGTTTGTCCGGAGTAGCGGCCTTAGCCGCTGACGCAAATGCAGGCCAGGCCACTTACGCCAGAGCGTGCAAATCGTGCCACGGAGCCGATGGAACGCCAAACCCCGCCATCGCAAAGATGATGAAGGTTGAAATCAAGGACCTGAAGTCGGCCGATGTCCAGGCGATGAGTAACGACGATCTTAAGAAGATCATTACTGACGGCAAGGGCAAGATGAGGCCCGTCAGTTCGGTTTCCGGGGCTGCCCTGGATGACGTTGCCGCTTATATCCATACTCTCAAAAAGTGATCTGTGCCGCCGGATTCATGGAGATAACCGTGCTTATGAGTTGGCGTAAGTGCACGAGCTCAGCATGGTGGAGGGAATCCGGGAGCTTGCGTTGCGCCACGCGCGCTCAGCGGGGGCGTCGCGCATTCTCTGTGTTCGAGTGGTCATCCCCGAATTTTCGAGTTACCTCGAAGATGCTCTGGCGATGCTCTGGGATGAGGTCTGTGATGCGACCGAAGCCGCCGGCTCGCGGATCGACTTTGTTCGCATCCCTGGGGAGTTGCTGTGTCTGGAGTGTTCAAAGAGCTTTACCGGTGGTGGACGGGATCTCAGTTGTCCCGATTGCGGCAGCCAATGGGTGAAACCGATCAGCGGCCAGGAGTGCTACGTCGAGTCGATCGAGGTGGAAACCGCGGGAGGATGAAATGACCGTAAAGACGATTCAAGTCTCGCAAAGCGTGCTCACCGCGAACTGCCAAATCGCGGGCCACAACCGGGCGAAGCTGAATGCCGCCGGAGTCGTGGCCGTGAATCTGATGGCCTCCCCGGGCGCGGGTAAGACCTCGCTGATCGAGAGGACGATTCAAGGGCTCGAGGGGCGGCTGCGGATCGGCATGATCAACAGCGATACAAGTCCGGCCGCGATGGATGCCGAGCGCGCCGAGAGGGCGGGCGCGGTGACCGTGCACCTGAACACTGCCGGCAGATGCCATCTCGATGCGGGAATGGTCCGTGACGCAATGGATTGTTTGCCCTTGCGCGACATCGATCTTCTCTTAATCGAGAACATCGGCAACCTTGTCTGCCCCGCGTCATGGCGTCTGGGCTCGCACTGGAACGTGCTCATCGCGTCGACGCCGGAAGGCGACGACAAGCCTTACAAGTACCCCAGAATGTACAGCGGTGTGGAGGCCCTGGTCATCAACAAGACCGACCTGCTGCCGTACGTCTCCTTCGATCTCGAGTATTTCACGCGGGGAGTCGAAGCTTTGAATCACAGACTGAGGACGTTTCCGCTCTCGTGCCGAACCGGCGCAGGCCTCGAACACTGGTTTCACTGGATTGCGTCCATAGCCGTTCGCGAGGCAGCCATGGCGCTGTAAGGAGCACAACATGATCTGGCCGCCGAAATCGAAGACAACAGTCGCCGCTCACTTGAAACGCTGCGGGGTACCCAGGCGCGATTTTCTCCAGTTCTGCACGCAACTGATGGTTGCGGCCCCCTTTGGTCTCGCGATCACCGACAAAGCCAACGCCGCCGAGGTCGCCCGGGAAATCGGTAAGGCCCCGCGGCCATCGGTGATCTGGCTCCACTTTCAGGATTGCACCGGATGTACAGAGACTCTCCTTCGCACGTCCAAACCGGACCTCGCCGATCTGATCCTTCACGTAATCTCACTGGATTATCACGAAACCCTTATGGCCGCGTGCGGGCATCAGGCGGAAGCCGCGCTCGACCAAGCGGTCAAAAACAATGCAGGCAAATTCGTACTGGTTGTGGAAGGCTCGATCCCTACAAAAGATCAGGGCATTTACATGAAACTGGCCGGTAAGCCGGCCCTGAATGTCTTGAAGGACGTCGCGGCCCAGGCAGGCGCTATCATTGCGATCGGGTCCTGCGCATCCTGGGGCGGCATCCCATCGGCCGATCCCAATCCGACCGGGGCCGTGGGCGTAGACGATATCATCAAGAACAAGCCGATCGTCAATATCCCTGGCTGCCCGCCGAATCCATACACATTGCTTGGCGTTGTCTTTCAGTTTGCGCGCAAGGGAACGCTGCCGGAGCTCGATGAGCTGCACCGGCCGAAGTTCGCCTTCGACCGTGTCATTCACGATCACTGCCCCCGGCGCGCCCACTTCGATGCGGGGCGCTTCACCCTGCAGTATGGCGATGAAGGACACCGCCATGGATGGTGCCTCTACAAGCTCGGCTGCAAAGGACCCGATACTCATGCCGGATGTTCGACACGGCACTTCAATGAGATCCCGGACGTTTGGCCGATCGGCATCGGCGTGCCGTGCATCGGCTGCACGGAGAAACACCTCGCCTTCCGTGTTCCGCTCTTCGACCTTGTACCGATCCACGACGCCACGCCGCCCGACACCTATCCTCCGGTCCACACCTCCACAGGTTCGATCTCGGCGGCCGGGGTGGGAGTCGTCAGTGTGATTGGCGGCGCTCTCGGCGGCGCGGCGTGGGTTGCCGCCAGGCGGTTCAGAAGCAGTGAGGACGAGGCCACGATCATCGAAGCCCGGCTTGAGAACCCGGACAAGGACCACCCCGACGTGGAGGGCCGATAGATGGAACTGACCCGCCGCGAGGCGCTACGAAGTGTCGTTTCCAAATGCGTTCCGGTCGCTACCGCCGCTTTGTGTCTTCCGGCGACCGAAGCCGCGGAGGCGCCTTCGCAGCCGAAGGCGCCGGTTGGGATGTTATACGACACGACCCTGTGCATAGGTTGCAAGGCGTGCGTCGTCGCATGCGCCGAGGCGAACGAATTGCCGAGGGACGTCTCCCTCGATGGGCTGCACCAGGCGCCCGAAGATCTGAACGCGTTCACCAAGAACATCATCAAGCTATACAAGCCGCACGAGCAAAGCCCGGACTCGTTTGTAAAGCAGCAGTGCATGCACTGCATCGATCCGGCGTGCGTAGCGGCGTGTCCGTTCAAGGCGCTTTGGAAGGATGACGGGAACGGCATCGTGGCGTGGGAGCCGTCGCGTTGCATCGGCTGTCGTTATTGTGAAATCGCATGTGCCTACCACGTTCCGAAGTTTGAGTGGGACATGATCAACCCAAAGATCGTCAAGTGCGAGTTTTGCGAGCCTCGCCTGAACAAAGGGTACCAACCGGCCTGCACGTCGGTCTGTCCCACTCATGCTGTGATCTTTGGCCCCAGACAGGATCTGCTGAGCCAGGCAAAGGAGCGGATCGAGCAGGCTCCGGACAAGTACTTCGAGAATCGCGTGTACGGCGAACACGAAGCCGGTGGCACCCAGGTTCTGTATTTGTCGCACGTGCCCTTCGAGGATATCGGTCTGCCTGACGTCGGGCCAGCGCCAATTCCCGCCGCGCTGAAATGGCAGAAGCGCATCTACAAGTTCCTCGCTTTGCCCCTGCTGATGTACGCCATGTTGGCCAGCATCATGAAGAAGAACTGGATCGATCACCGCCGAGAAATGCGGGAAGAAGAAGAGCGAACCGGATTGAGGCCACAATTGTGAAACACATTATCGTTCGCTGGCAGCGCGGGGTGCCCGTTTACGCAGTGCCCAAGATCACCCCGTTCTTCGTGTTCCTTTGCGCCATGGGCGCCTTGTCGATCGTTCTCAGCGCTTACCGTGAGTGGGCCGGTCTCGGCCCCACCACCGGCATGAACGATATCTACGCCTGGGGAATCTGGAAAACGTTCAACACCATGGTGCTGACTGGTCTCGGATCCGGCGGGTTCTCGGTCGGTATCGCGGCATGGATCTTCTACCGCAGGGACCTGCACTCTGTAATGCGCACCGCGGTGCTCACCAGCTTTGTGGCGTACTTCAGCGGCCTCGTCGCGCTCGGTGTGGACGTCGGCCGGCCCTGGAATTTCTATCAGGTGCTGATGCCGTGGACATGGAACGCGCATTCGCCATTGCTGGAAGTGGCGGTGTGCATGCCGCTCTACGCATGTGTCCCGTTGTTCCTCGAGAACACTCCGCCCCTGATCGAGCGCTGGTATTACACCTGGCCGTGGTTCCGGCCCTTCATAATGAAACACCTCGTGCCCGCCATCCGCAGCACGTACCCGTATGTCATCGCGTTGGCCTACGCGCTGCCGATGATGCACCAGTCGTCGCTCGGCGCCCTGATGCTGCTTGGAGGGTCACGCGTACACGTTCTCTGGCAGTCTCCGTTTCTGCCTCTCCTCTATGTCTGGGCGGCAGGGTTTCTCGGCTACGCCTGCGTAATCGGTGTGCTCATGGTGGCCTGCCTTTCCTGGAAGCGGCCAATGGACATGCGCATTCTCGGGGTCCTGGCGCGCATCATGTCCTGGCTGATCCTAACTTGGAGCGTTTTCCGTTTTGTGGACATACTCGCGCGCGGCCAGATCGGCGCAGCTTTTGCTTTCGACCGTTTCAGCCTGTTGTTTTGGATTGAAACCCTGCTCCTGGTATGCCCATCTGTTTTCATGCTCTGGGGCGGCAATCGCCGCATCCCGAGCAGGCTTTTCCAGGCCGACCTCCTGATCGCGGTCGGCGGAATGCTCTACCGGTACGATCCGACGAGCTTCGCCTTCACTGCCAGGCCGGGAGCGGTGTACTTTCCATCGGCAATCGAGGCCCTTATCGCCGCGGGTTACGTTTGTCTGGCCATCGCGGCTTTCGTCCTGGCCGCAAAGTATCTGCCCATTCTGCCCGCGCCCGTTTCGGCCTGGCATGGAATGGAACACTATGCCCGGGTGGTCCACCCGGACTGGAAACTGGAGACCCATGATTTCTCGCATCAAAATCGACCCCATTTCGCGAATTGAAGGTCATCTGCGCATCGATGCGGAGGTGGATGGCGGACGTGTCTCCAAAGCATGGGCTTCCTGCACCATGTGGCGAGGCATCGAAAACATTCTGATCGGCCGCGACCCGCGCGAGGCGTGGCTATTCGCTCAAAGGTTCTGCGGAGTATGCACAACGGTGCACGCGCTGGCCAGTGTTCGCGCCGTGGAAGACGCTCTGAAATTGCAGATACCACCAAACGCGCACTACATCCGCAATATCATTCTGATCCATCACGCGCTCCACGACCACATCGTGCATTTTTACCATTTGTCGGCGCTCGATTGGATCGACGTGATGCAAATCCCTAAGGCCGATCCCGCCAAGACCGCGTCACTGGCGCAGAGCCTGTCTTCGTGGACCCGAAACTCACCGCAGGAATTCAAGTCGGCCCAGGACAAGGTAAAGGCGCTCGCGGCCAGCGGCCAACTTGGAATTTTCGCGAATGGATATTGGGGCCACCCGGCCATGCATCTGCCCCCGGAGGTCAGCCTGCTCGGCTTCACGCACTACCTGCAGGCGCTGGAATTCCAGCGCAAGTCGAACCAGGTTGTCGCCATTCTGGGCGGGAAGACGCCGCATATCCAAAATATGACCGTCGGCGGTGTCGGCAACGCCATCGATCTGGACAGCCTTGGCACGCTCACGATGGACCGGCTGACGATGATCCGGTCCCTCATCGACGAGGTCATTCCTTTCGTTCACGAGGCGTACTTCCCGGATGTTTGCGCGATTGCCGGAATGTATCCGGAGTGGCTCAACATCGGTTGCGGCGCGAAGAACTACCTCGCCGTGCCCGACCTTCCCACGGATGGCAGCGTGTCACAGTTCGACCTTCCCGGCGGAACTATATTCTCTGGAGATCTCGCAGGTGTTAAGAAATTCCAGACTGCCGCCGATCCGGATTTCCGCCACGCTGTAACAGAGGACGCAACGCGCGCCTGGTACAAGGGGGGCACACTCCATCCCTGGAAGGGCCAAACCGTTCCCGAGTACACAGATTTCCAGGAGAACGGCAAGTACACCTGGGTGAAGGCCCCGCGTTACAACGGGCGACCGATGGAGGTGGGGCCGCTCGCGAACGTTCTCGTGGGCTACGCCCAGGGACACCCGCTCACACGGAAATGGACCGATGTGGCGCTTGGCCGGATCTCCGCGGTGGCCAGGCGCAGGGTCACCGTGGATCAGTTGCAATCGACCATGGGTCGCTACGCCGCCCGCGCCATCCGTTCGGCAATGCTGGCGGATCTCGCAGTGAAGCATTGCGAGCTACTAACCAACAACATCCTCTCCGGCGACGTAGCCACGCACAATCCTCCGCAGTTCCCGAAAGGAGAGGTCGAAGGCGTCGGCACGCATGAGGCGCCTCGCGGAACGCTTTCTCATTGGGTCGTGGTCAAGGACGCCAAGCTCGCGAATTACCAGGCCGTCGTGCCTACCACCTGGAATGCGAGTCCACGAGATAGCCAGGGCAACGTGGGGCCGTACGAAGCCTCGCTCATGCGCAATCCGGTGGCCGATCCTGAACGGCCGCTTGAGTTGCTGCGCACGGTTCATTCGTTCGACCCATGCATGGCGTGCGCATGCCATACCTTCGATCCGGATGGCCGGGAAATCGCGCGCGTGAGGGTGTTATGACCAAGGTACTGATCGCGGGAATCGGGAACGTGTTGCTGGGCGATGACGGTATCGGACCCTTCGCCATCAAGCTGCTGGAATGGCAATACGACTTCACGGACAATGTAGAACTCGCGGATCTTGGAACGCCGGGGCTTGACTTGCCGGTCCACCTTGCGGGCGCCGATGCCGTGATTCTTGTGGATTCCGCGAAGTTTAGCGGTGAAGCGGGCGACATTCGACTGTTCCGCAAACCGGAAATCCTCCGGCATCCTTCGCGCGCGCGCATCGATCCGCACTCCCCGGCCCTGACCGAATCGATTTTCCTGTTGGAGCTGATGGGAGTGATGCCCCGCGAGTTTCTGATGATCGGCATGCAAGGCAGTCGTTTCGAGCCGGGCTCGACGCTTTCCACACCGGTTCGACACTGTATTCCGCACATCATCGATGCGGTGCGGAGAGAACTAATTCGCCTGAACGTATGGTGCGCCCCGAAGACGACGGTAAAGGCACCTGGAACCTGGTGGGATTCACTTCGCCCAAAAACGACAGGTAACGCTCTGCTGAGGTGAACTCGTCATGTGTCTCGCCATTCCCGGCAAAATCGTTGAACTCCAGGAAAAGAGCTGCATGCGGATGGGCCGCATCGACTACGGCGGTATCACGCGGGAGGCCTGCCTCGAATACATTGCCGATCCACAGCTCGGCGATTACGTCATGGTGCACGTCGGCTTCGCCATCAGCAAAGTGGACGCGGAGGAGGCTGCGCGGACCTATCAATACCTGGCGGAGATGGACCAGTTAGAAGAGATCGCCGCGCCCGAGCCCGAAACATGAAGTACGTTGACGAATACCGCGACGCGAAAATGGCCGAAAAGCTCGCGGCCGAAATCCATCGGGCCGTGACGAGACCGTGGGCCATTATGGAGGTCTGTGGCGGACAAACGCACACCATCGTGAAATACGGTATCGACTACCTTCTCCCGAGGGAAGTGGAGCTGGTGCATGGTCCCGGTTGTCCGGTCTGCGTGACTCCGCTGGAGATGATCGACCGCGCTCACGCCATCGCGCGGCAGCCCGGCGTGATATTCTGCTCGTTCGGCGATATGCTGCGCGTTCCCGGCTCGCACGGCGATCTGTTTCAGGTGAAAGCCGGCGGCGCGGATGTGCGGATCGTCTACTCGCCACTCGACTGCCTCCGAATCGCCGCCGCCAACGCTTCCAAGAAGGTCGTCTTCTTCGCCATTGGCTTCGAGACCACAGCGCCGGCGAACGCAATGGCGGTGTGGCAGGCCAGGGCCCAGGGTATCCGGAACTTCTCCGTGCTGGTGTCCCATGTTCTGGTCCCACCCGCGATCGCCGGAATTCTGGAGTCGCCTGAGAATCGCGTCCAGGCATTCTTGGGACCAGGGCACGTGTGCGCGGTCATGGGCTATCGCGAATACGAGCCCATCGCTCCGCGTTACCGGACGCCGATCGTAATCACGGGCTTTGAGCCACTCGATCTGCTTGAAGGAACCCTGCTGGCGGTTCGCCAGCTCGAACAGGGGCGTGCGGAGGTCGAGAACCAATACGGCCGTGCCGTAAGCCCGGACGGCAATGTGGACGCTCAGCGGATGATCCGTCGGGTATTCGAGGTCTGCGATCGCGCTTGGCGGGGCATAGGCGTTATCCCCAAGAGCGGCTACCGCCTGAATGACGAGTTTCGCGACCACGATGCCGAACGTATCTTCGAGCTTGGCTCCATCCACGCGCCGGAGCCGGCGATCTGCGTTAGCGGGCAGGTATTGAGAGGTCTGAAGAAGCCCCACGATTGTCCCGCCTTTGGCCGGGAATGCACGCCGCAGAACCCGCTAGGGGCCACCATGGTGTCGGCGGAAGGCGCCTGCGCGGCGTACTACAACTATGGACGGCATCTGGTGAAGCTGCCGTCCGCGGCAGGGATTTCCTGATGTCCACTTCGTTCACCCTCTCGTGTCCGCTGCCTGTGACGCAGCACAAGACGATCGTTCTGGGTCATGGGAGCGGCGGCCGGCTCACCGCTCAACTGGTACGGGATCTCTTCCTGCCGGCATTCGACAACCCGGCCTTGCGCAAGCTCGACGACCAGGCGGTGTTAAATGTTGCCCCTGGAAGAATAGCTCTGACCACGGATTCTTACGTGGTGACGCCGCTTTTCTTTCCGGGAGGCGACATCGGCCACCTGGCGGTGAATGGCACCGTCAACGATCTGGCCATGAGCGGCGCACGGCCGTTATATCTGACGGCGGCGTTCATCATTGAGGAGGGTCTGCCGCTCGAGGATCTCCAGCGGGTCACGCAATCGATGTCGCAGGCCGCTCGGGACGCCGGTGTCGCCATCGTGACCGGAGACACGAAGGTGGTTAACCGCGGTTGCGGCGACAAGCTGTTCATCACTACCGCCGGCGTCGGTGTATTGGCCGACGGGATTTCCATTTCCGCCTCCAACGCCAGAGCCGGCGATGTGGTGATTGTGAGCGGCCCAGTCGGCGATCACGGAATCACGATTTGGTCTACGCGCGAAGGCATCGACCTCGCCGGCGGCCTGAAGTCCGACACCGCTCCGCTGCATGCTCTGGTGGAAGCAATGATCGGAGCGGGCGACGTCCACGTTCTTCGCGATCCTACGCGCGGCGGTCTTGGCACGTCTCTGTGCGAGATCGCGGCCTCCTCCTCGGTTGGCATCGAGTTCGAAGCGACCGCGGTGCCCGTGCGTGAAGAGGTGAAGGCCGCCTGCGAGATCCTCGGGATGGATCCGCTGTTTATTGCCAACGAGGGCCGGCTCGTAGCGATGGTCGCGGAGTCGAGCGCGGAGAAGGTGCTTGGGGCAATGCGCCGCGTTTCGAAGGGACGGGATGCCTGCCGGATCGGGCGCGTGGTCACGGAACACCCGGGCATGGTGCTGCTGAAGACCGAGGTCGGCGGGTCGCGAGTTCTCGACGTGCCCTTCGCTGAGCAATTGCCGAGGATCTGCTGACGCATGGACGTCGTCCGGAAGCGGATTCAGGTTCGGGGGATTGTGCAAGGGGTCGGCTTCCGTCCATTCGTGTACCGGCTGGCGCACCGGTTTCATCTTCACGGCCACGTACGGAATACCGGCGATGGCGTTCTTTTGGAGGTGGAGGGGCCTCCGCAGCCGGTCGAGGAGTTCCTGGCAAGAGTGGCTTGTGAGCACCCGCCTCTGGCTCAAATCGCCGAGACAGTGATCACGGAATTGGAGGCAACTGGGGAGACCGGGTTTGCGGTGCAGCCGACTTGCGAGGAGCATCCCCAATTCACACTGGTGTCTCCGGACCTGGCCACGTGCAGCGACTGCCACCGGGAGTTCACGGATCCACGCGACCGCCGCTTCGGGTACCCATTCATAAATTGCACCAATTGCGGTCCTCGCTACAGCATCATCCGCGATCTGCCCTATGACCGGCCGGCGACCTCGATGGCCGGCTTCCGCATGTGCCCGCGCTGCCAGGCCGAATACGAGAATCCCGATAGCCGGCGCTTCCACGCCGAGCCAAACGCGTGCGCCGCATGTGGACCAAGCCTAACTCTGGAATCGCCCGGGGGAATTCCTCTGACCGAAACCGCCGTCGTGCTCGCACAGGCGCGCCGTCTGTTGGCTTGCGGCCGAATCCTGGCTATCAAGGGAATCGGCGGATTTCAACTGGCGTGCGATGCGGGAAACGACGATGCCGTCCGGCTGCTGCGACAGCGCAAACACCGCCCGGATAAACCGTTCGCGGTGATGGCCGCCGGCATGGTGCAGGTCGAGCGTCTCTGCTTCGTTGCGGCGGCGGATCGCGACGCGTTGCTCAGTCCCGAGCGGCCCGTCGTGATCCTGGCCCGGCGTCCGGATGCTACGATATCGGCGGCGGTAGCGCCCGGCCACCAGACACTCGGGGTAATGCTGCCCTATACGCCGCTACATGCGCTGCTGTTCGACGGAGCCTCTCGGCGCACATTGGTAATGACGAGCGGCAACATCAGCGAGGAACCGATCGTCACCAACAACGAAGACGCCCGCAAACGACTTGCCGCAGTCGCCGACGCGTTTCTATTTCACGATCGCGACATCCACGTGCGAGTGGACGACTCGGTAGTAAGCACGTTCGAAGGCCGGCCGCGCGTCCTCCGTCGCGCGCGAGGATATGCGCCGAAGCCGATCGATCTCGGTAGAGATTTCGGCCAGGTATTGGCATGTGGCGGCGAACTGAAGAATACCTTCTGCCTCACCAAGGGACGATACGCGCTGCTAAGCCAGCACATTGGCGACCTGGAAAATCACGAGTCGCTCGAGTTCTTTCGCGAAACCCTGGATCACATGAAAGGACTCTTCCGCGTGGAACCCCGCGTGGTGGCTCACGATCTCCACCCTGACTATCTCAGCACCAGGTTCGCGCGCGAGTTCCCTGACGTGGAAAGGATCGCGGTGCAGCACCATCATGCGCACATCGCTGCCTGCATGGCGGAGAACGGGCTGCGCGATAAGGTGATTGGCGTGGCCTTTGACGGTACCGGATACGGAACGGATGGGAAGATCTGGGGCGGCGAGTTTCTGGTGGCCGATTTTGCCGGATTCGAACGGCGCGCTCATTTGCGTTACGTGCCGCTGGCGGGAGGAGACGCGGCCGTTCGCGAGCCGTGGCGTGCGGCATTGAGCTACCTGATCGAGACGCTCGGAGTTGTTCCAGAGTTGCCAGTCTTCCAGACAGTCGCGGAGAAGGAAAGGGACGTCGTTGAGGTGATGATCCGGCGTCGCAGGAACACGGTTGAGACCTCGTCGTGCGGCCGCCTGTTCGATGCCGTTGCGGCGATTGTGGGGCTCAGTGCGAAGGTCAGCTTCGAAGGCCAGGTCGCGATCCAACTGGAGACGATCGCGGATGCCGGTACGACCGCCCAATATCCTTTTGACATTCAGATGGGCGAGCCCTGGCAGATCGATATGCGCCCGGCGATCCGGGAGATCGTGAAGGATGTGAAGCGCGGCACTCCAGCAGTTGTCGTTTCCGCCAGGTTTCACAATGCAATGGCCGCCGCGATCGTGGAGGTCTGCTTGCTGCTCAGAAGATCGGACCGGCTGAATCGCGTCTGCCTGAGCGGCGGCACATTTCAAAACATGTTTCTTCTGAGCAGGAGCGTGGCCGCGCTGCGCCGCAATGGCTTTGATGTCTTCCTGCATTCCGAGGTTCCGCCAAACGATGGCGGAGTTTCCTTGGGGCAGGCGGTAGTTGCGGCAGTGAGCTCATACAGTTCGTCTCCTGACCCGCACAAGCAGCGTTATTAGATATGATCCTGCGTGCGACAACATCGAGGTCCAGTTGAGCGTTACGCGCACGACGCCCGGTGGTCGCGCCCGACGGATCGTCGCCAGGAACCTTGCCGTGCACGCGTTAGTGTCGGCAGGTCCATGCTGACGGAGTTCTGATGGATTTTTTTGCGAAAGCCAGCGCTGCAAGCGCGGCCTCGGAAAAAAGCCGTTTGCGATTCAGTTCCTTATACGTGGGAAACAACCGATACTCTAAGCGGCAACATTCTTGCAGGCTGAAGGTGAAGCGGGGAGGCAATGCCCAGAACAGTTATGGTAATTGACGACAACGAAACCGGCGGGCTTCTGGGCGGACACTTGATACGGCTCGCGCTGAGAAAGCTCGCATTCGCCGCACTTTGGATCGGTGGACTGGCTCTTGCGGCAACGCTGATCTGGGAAGGTATCACCTCGCAAGGCAATCCGAATCCCTTGGCGCCACACTCGGATGCGACCGCCGCCGTTCTCGATATCAGCGTCCTTGTTTTTCGGGAAGGCCTGGAGTGCATCCTGGTGATCTCGGCGGTGCTTGCCGGCATGGTAGGCTCCAGTGCGATCTACCGGCGACCGGTGGCCACTGGTACCGTCGCGGCGGCGCTCGCGACTCTAGTTACTTGGCGTATCGCCGTAACTGTGATAGATGACCTGAGCACGACAGTGTCCGCTCTGGCCCTGCAGGCGGCAACCGGCCTGCTTGCGATTGTGGTGCTCCTCGTGGTGATGAATTGGTTTTTTCACAAGTTCTACTGGACAGGCTGGATTTCACTCCACACAAAGAGGAAACAGGAACTTCTAGAGGGATCTGGTCGGCGTGCGTCGTCCCGGACGAAGCTCTGGTGGGGTCTCGCTTTACTGGGATTCACGTCGCTTTACCGCGAAGGTTTCGAGGTCGTACTATTCTTGCAGAGCTATCGTTTGAAGCTAGGCGCCAGTCCGATCCGATCTGGCCTATTGATCGGACTTTTCTTTGCCGGAATTGTGGCTGTTTTGACCTTTATTGCTCACAGCCGTCTTCCGTATCGACGGATGCTAGTACTGACCGGGACATTGCTCGGTGGAGTTTTGCTGGTAATGGTGGGAGAACAAGCGCAGGAAATGCAACTGGCGCACTGGCTGCCAAAAACCGATTTGCCCGCGTTGGGAAATGTGATCCCGCCTTGGATGGGTGTTTGGTTTTCGATCTTCCCGACGGTTGAGACGCTCGCCGCGCAAGCGGTAGCCTGCTTGCTGATCCTCGGCTCCTATGTTGTCGCTCGGACGGGATGGGTGCGAACGGCCAACTAGACGACCGCGTCAATGTGCACGCCGCAGGACCGCGTCGCTGCGGCGGGGGCAGTTGCGGCAAGTAGAATCGTCCGGTGGAATACGAGAAACGAACACGCGGGCATGGTGCTGGTGAAGACCGAGGTCGGCGGATCGCGAGTTCTCGACGGGCCTTTCGCCGAACAGTGGCCCAGGATCTGCTGACGAATGGAGGTCGCGGTTCGGGAGATCGTGCAAGGCGTCGGGTTCCGAGAAGCTTACCCCGGATAGGGATAGCCCCTGGCCAGAACCCGCTCGAGGGCTGCGTCGTGCCCGTAAATATCATCATAAGAGTGAACCAGGCCGTCCTCGAGCACGATCACCGTAGCATATACAATGAAGAGCGGGATCGGGCAGGTGCAGGCCGGTATCGCGACATTGGGCCGAGCACGCTCGGGCATTGACTCACCGAAAACCAGTGGTGGTGTAATGGCCGGGCGTGCCCGACCTGATTTCTTCACAGCTTCCAGAGCGGCCCTCGGCCTAATCTGATTGCAAAGAGGGCTTTAATGCACCACAGACCGGGAATGGAGCCGTGCCGGCGCAGCGAGTGCCGCGTCCGTCCAATCCGGGCTGGCCCCGCGGAGCAGATCTGCGGCTAGTTCCCCCACGGCGGCACTGGTCATCATGCCAAAGCCGCCAAGCCCCGAGACATGGAAAAGTCCGGGCAAGTCCGGATCAGGTCCGATCAGCGGCCGCCGGTCGGGAGCAAATGTCCTAAGACAGGCCCACTGGCGGCGAATCGATAGGTTGGCGAGGAATGGGGCGTGGCGCGCCAGCTTTTCGGCGAGCAATTCCGCCGCCGCGGTATCCGTGGGTGGAATCCCGGGCGCGGAAGGTGTTTCGTCGCACGGGGACAGCAGCAGCCCATCGCCTTCGGCACGCAAATAGAGCGCTGGATCCTCGAACCAGACAAACGGATCACCAGCGCCGACTAGGTCCAGTTGGCCGGAGACAAAAAGGTGACGACGCCGGGGCTGCAACGGCAGCGGACTTTCGGCGCGCCCGAGGCGGCCGGCCCACGCTCCGCTGGCATCGATGACGGTATCGGCAAAGATCTCGCCCTGGCTGGTGCGGACGCCCACCACGCGACCGCCTTTCAGGATCAACTCCTCAGCCGTGCAGTTGGTGACCAAGCTGAATCCAGCGCGGCGGGCGATCCCCAAGTAACGGCTGAGCAGCGCATGGATGTCGACGACGCCTTCCTCAGGACACCATAAAGCCAGATCGAATTGGATATCCCGAAGGAAGACGAACCGCGACTTGGCGACCGGGGCAGCAAGCATCTCGCAGGCGATGCCCTGCGACTGCAGCACGGCAAAGGTGGCTTCTACCTCCTCGCTGTGGCTCTTGTCGCACAGGGTCAGGCCGCCAGTCGCACGCAGAATCTCGGATGGCAACTCCTCTAGGGCGCGAATGTGCGAGGTCGTGCGCCAAGCCAGCAAAGCAATTAGGCTATCGGACTCCGACAGCTTGGACAGCGCGGCATTGCGACCCGAGGCATGTACCCCAAAAGAGAATTCCCGCTCCAGGATCACGCCGCCGGAGCGGCCGCGACGGCTCAGGGCCCAGGCCGTGGCGGCACCGGCGAATCCTGCGCCGACGATAATATATTCGCTAGTCGAAGGGAGCGGCTTCATCGACCGCTATGTAGTTTACCCCAGAAGTCGCAGAAGCAGCGCCGTGTTCCCAACTCCGTGATGGCCGCCTGTGCTCTGAGGCTCGGTGCCAGACCGCATATTCTCCGCTACCCGGTGAAGTCGCGAGCTGCCGGTAGCTTGCGGCCCGCGCCGAATCTCCACCCTGTTCGAAGTGATGCGCCAACTCGGGAGCAACTTCGCCGAGCTGCTGCGCGTATAGCACCTCCAGCCGCTCGCCGATTTTGACGTGCAGCTTCGCCCTGCGCCCCGGCGACTGCCGCCGGCACAGCACCTCGCGGTACAACCCATGGACAAACTCGTAGCGCGGGGAGAGTGTTGCATCGGGCAGTTCCTTTGAGCCCGCCGAGCGCACAATGTAGTGCCGGCGTGCCAGGCCTTCGCACAAATTCTCGAAGTTCACCACATCCATACTTGCCGCACTGGCGCTGGCCGCCGCGGAGAAGAAGACGCCGGTGACGCTCGCCGCCTCCAGAGCCTGATGCTCTTCTTCACTCAGGTGTTCGATTTGCAATTCGATCATCTGACGCAGACTTTCCGGCACTTCCAGGTCGATTTCCTCGATGGGAACGTGGAGTTTCCAGGTTCCGTCCTCTTCTGAGACGTACCCGCACTGGCTCATATGCTTCAGGGCGGCGACCATGAACAACGGATTCCCCTCCGAACGCCGGTAAAGCAGAGTGGCCAGACCGTTAGGCACGCTGCCGTCCGGCGACTCTGCCGCCAGGTAGGCGGCGATTTCTATTTCGCCGAACGGCTCCAAAGCGAGTTCATGACAAAGCCGGTGAACGAGAAGGCTTTGTTTTACGGAGTGTAACGGCTGCTCCGAAACCGTTACATCGCCAGGCCGGTATGTGCCGATCACCATCACCTTTGCAGCGCTTCGGCCACGCGCGAGCGCGGAAATGAGATCGAGTGTCGAAGGATCCACCCAATTCAAATCTTCTAATATCAGCATCAGCGGTTGCTCTGCAGTGATGGTCTCCAGGGCATCACTGATCTCGCGGAGCATTCTCTGTTTGGTACCGCCTACCATTTCGTGCTCCAGAATCTGGCGCTGCTCACGGTTCACTAGCGCCGGAAACTGCACCAGCCAGCTGGGGGCGTGCGCAGCCAGGATCCGGATTACCGAGTCTCCCTCCGGGCCGCGGCATAAATTGCCCAGGGCCTCCAGCACCGGGTAGTAATCTTCTTTGCCGCCGAAACCTTCCACGCACTGCCCGCGCGCGATGCGAATGCGCGTGCCCGTCGCGGTCTGCCGCTGGAATTCATCCACTAGCGTGGTCTTGCCGATGCCCGCTTCGCCCGTCACGAAGACAGTCTGCCGCTGTCCGGCGGACGCTCTCTCAAGATAAGATCGCAGGGCAGCGAGTTCCCGTTCTCTTCCGACGACTCTGGTTCGGAGCGGCTCCTCCATGATGCCCCGGGAGGCGGATCCCGCACAACGAATGTTTCCGACGAACTGGTAACCACGCCTGGAAAGCGTTTCGATATAAGTAGGGTTCTTGGGATCGTCACCCAGCACGTTTCGGATATCGAAGATATGACGCTTCAGAACTTCCGGTTGTACGTGCGTGTCGGGCCAGATGGCGTCGAGGAGCTCTTCCTGGGTGACGAGCCGGCCAGCCTGCTGGACGAGATATCGCAGAATAGCGAACGCCTTCGGCTTCAGAGGAATGCGTTCTTCTTCTCCGCCGTCCCTGCAGCGCCAGAGACACTGATTGACCGTGTCCAGCCGGAATGGAGGAAATTCCTTCGTGCTGGCGTTTGCAAAGCTGTGGGCATTAACCAGACGCGGGCTCCTAAGTCGTGCGTTCGAGTCGAACTGAAGACTCGGAACGGAACTGATGTCGGTCGCATTCATGGTGCCAGTTGCTTTCGTTTCTCTTCCTGATTGTGGAACCAGTCCCCGTCTGCCGCCAACCCTCGATGGATACTTTGTTTCCACTATATGGCGACCCCCAGAATACCCTTTGAGGAAATGAATACCCTCTTAATAGTGTGAAGGGCTAGCTCTTCCGATTTGGAATGTTGATGCGTTTCCATCCGAAGAGGCGAGCGTCAACCGACCATTTGCCAGGCCCGACCAGCGCCAAAGCAGCGCCCAGGGTTCCCAACAGGATATGAACCCACGGATCCCCGGGCTGCGAGAAGGCGTGCCACACCTCAAGCACTACCGCTAACGCCCCCGCGACGGGCGTCCAGAAACCTGCAAGCAGAAGTATTCCCAAACCGATTGCGAGCACGTGCCTTATGAGTTCGATCTGCGGCTCTCCCGGCAATCTGTTGATCTCATGATCAATGAATGCAATACCGGCAACCAGCCGCATCAGCAGAAGGCCGATGCCAGGCCAACCGCCGGCAAATGTTGAAAATAACCGTCGCAAAGGGTCACCCTTCTTGAGGTTACGAGGTTCCCAACTCGCTCAAAAGCTCAAAAAGGGTGTTATCAGGAACTCTTTTTAGGGACT
>Ga0335079_10001180_pt1 | contig 29824 bp, 25 predicted proteins | sample Lox_Sample_33_FD_206719 | JGI IMG/M metagenome (GOLD analysis project Ga0335079, IMG submission 206719) | Soil microbial communities from Loxahatchee National Wildlife Refuge, Florida, United States - Lox_Sample_3.3 | ecosystem: Environmental > Terrestrial > Soil > Wetlands | place: USA...
TGCCAACCCGAACACGAACCTGACCAACGGGTCGCTCGGGTATTTTTCCGCCTACTCCATGGATTCGAGAATCGTCATACTTCCCTGAACCGTCCCCGGGCCGGAAGCAGAAAATGCGGCGCACCCCCGGCGGGTAACACCGACACCGGGGGTGCGCCGGGTGCCATTCAGAGAGCGACCGCCTTCCCGATATGATAGAAACTCCCGTCCGCCATGTCGGTCACGACATCCCGGACGACCTTGAAGCCCACGCCCCCCATCGGGTAAAATGTGTAGACGTTCCGCGGTTGCAGGTTCTTCAGGACCGGGTTGTCCTTGTGTATCCGAACGGTGAACGTCCGGCGTCCGTGAAGGTACATGAAACGGCAGTCGAGCGCGAACAGCTCCCGCGTCCGGCGGATCCTGCTACCGATAAACACGCGGCGGTGGGAGACGTACACGGCCCTGAACTCGCCGGGCATCCGCCCGGGAGGCGCCTCAGAGACCCTTGACCTTCGTCGACTTTGCATACAGCAACGCCACGCCACCCCAGCCGAGCAGGACGACGAGCGGCAGGATCAGCCAGCTGTCGGCACCCGGCACGACGGTGTGGGAGTTGATCATCGTCCAGACGAGGGGCACGGAGAGGTACGTATTGTGCCGCGAGCGCTGGGCGGCCTGCGCCATGAGCGCGGCGTCAGGCGCCGTCCCCTCCCTGATCGCGGGGATGATCTTTTTCTGCGCCGGCCAGATCCTCATCCAGACATTGCCCACCATGATCGTCCCGAACATCGCGCCGATGTGGATGTTGTACGCCCTGTAGCTGAAGCCGGCCCAGTTGATCATCAGGTATTCGATCACCACGATCGCCACGAATCCGATGGCGCCCATCGCGCGGAGGTTTTTCCCGATGGATGTCCGCGCGACCTGATCGTACAGGCCGAAGATCAGGAACGTGACGGCCACCATTACGCCGCTCGCGACGCCCCACCCCCCCGTGCCCTGTTCAAACATCAGCCCGCCGCTGTAGAAGACGATGCCGAGCAGGAGAATGCCCGCGACAAATGTCCAGAGCGCGGCAAACCGGAAGAAGTAGAGCGCCCGCGGCAGCATCTCCGGGAGTACCTTTTTCTTCGTGTCGGCGTCCAGCACGCCGCCCAGGGGCGTGTTGACCCAGTTGAACCAGTAGAGCAGCCCGATCCACAGGATGCCGGCAACGATGTGGACCCAGCGGAAGAGCACGTGCAGGATGTCGGTGATCTCCATGTGGCGACTCCCTCCGTATGGTGGTGAGAATAGTGTGGTGCGGGTTGCGGTGAGGCGAACGCAGCGTGCCGAATATACCACCGCCGGGCATGAGTGTCAAGGAAACCTTCCTCGCCCGGCGGTCGTTCCAGTAATGAGAACGGAGGAGCACCCCATGCAGGAAACTCCCGCCCAGTACACGAGGCGCATCCTCGGCTACCAGAAAGGAAAACGGGCCGTCACCGTGCTGTCGCGGACGCCGCGCGCCATCGGACGCCTCATCGCGCGGGCGCCCCGCAGGACGCTCGCCGCGCCGCCGGGCCCGGGGCGCTGGTCGGTCGGGGAGATTCTCGCCCACATGGCGGACACCGAGCTGACGTTCGGTTTCAGGATGCGCCTCGTTCTCGGCTCGAACGGCGTGCGCATCCAGGCGTTCGACCAGGACGTCTGGGCCACGAATTTCCGCTACGACCTCCAGGATCCGCGGGACTCATTCGACGCATACCGGGTGGAACGGGCGCACAATCTCCGGCTCCTGCGCCTCCTCCCTCCCCCCATGTGGAACTACTACGGCATGCACGACGAGCGGGGGAAGGAATCCGTCAGGCGGATGACCGAGATGATGGCCGGGCATGACCTGAATCACCTGGACCAGATCCGGAAGATCCTCACGCCGCCTCCCCGTCCCCGAGGAGTTTCCGGGCGTCCCTGAGCCCCTTCAGGTGGTCAGCGTCCGGCTCGGGATACCGGAGATGGAGCGACTGGAGCGCGCGGACGATGATGTCCGCCACCGCGACGCGCGTGAACCACTTCCGGTCCGCCGGTATCACGTACCACGGCGCCCAGCTCGTGCTGGTGGCGTTGAAGACGTCTTCGTACGCCCGCATGTAGTCCCTCCAGAATCCGCGCTCGCGCACGTCCGCCGCGGAAAACTTCCAGTTCTTCTCCGGGGTGTCGATCCTTTCCAGAAACCGCCTCTTCTGCTCCCCTTTCGAGACGTGGAGGAAGAACTTCAGGATGACCATCCCGTTGTCGGCCAGGTACCGTTCGTACGCGTTGATGTCCCGGAACCTGTCCTTCCAGACATTCCTGCCGATGAGCGAGGGAGGGATACGCTGGCTGCGGAGGATCTCCGGATGAACGCGCACGACCAGGACCTCCTCGTAGTAGGATCTGTTGAAAATGCCGATGCGTCCCCGCTCCGGGACCTGTTTCATCGAGCGCCAGAGATAGTCGTGGGCGAGCTCCTCCGCCGAAGGCGTCTTGAAGCTCACCACCTGGCAGCCCTGGGGGTTCACGCCCGACATCACATGCTTGATCGCCCCGTCCTTGCCCGCCGCGTCCATTGCCTGGAATATCAGGAGGAGCGCGTATTTCCCCTGGGCATAGAGGACGTCCTGCAGGGCTGCCATCCTGGCGATATCGGACTGGAGTTTCTCCGCCGCGTCCTCCTTCGAGGAGAACTTCCCCGTCCAGCCGGGGTCAAAGTCTTTCAGGCGCACGGTCCTGCCGGGAGGGACGATCAGGCGTTCGACGTTCATGGCATCAGCACCAGGGGAATGTGGAGGGCCGCCCAGAGGAGATACCGCCAGGCGGTCTGTCTGCGTTGCGTACGGACGAGGAAGCCGAAGTAGGCCCCCTTGGCAATCGTGTTGCTCATCATCGCCACCACGATCCCTGCCACCGCGATTTCCGCGGGCGCGCTGCCGGGCCTGGCCAGCGAGAGGATAAACGGGTCGATGTCGGTGACGCCCACGACGGCGCCCAGGGCAATGAGACCGGAGCTTCCCAGCGTCTCGCGGACGACCGACGTGGCCACGATCAGCACCACGAAGAGGGCCGCAAACAGGAGCGCGGGGGTGATCTCAAACGGGTTGTGCAGCGCCGGGGCTCCCCGCGGCACCTCCTCCTCGGGACGCCGGGGCGTCGCAATCGCCAGCACGACCCCCACCGCGGCCAGAATCACGCATTTCCACCAGAGAGAGGGGAGCAGTGCGGGACCGATGACGGCGATCAGCACCAGGATGCGCAGGTACATCACGCTGGAGGCGAGGATCGCCGCCTGGAGGGCGCTCCGCCCCCGCTCCGGCGCGGTCTGGGCGGTCCGGCCGACGGCGACGGTAACCGCCGTGCTGGAGACCACGCCCCCCAGCAGGCCGCTCACCCAGAGTCCCACCCGGTCGCCGAAACGCTTCGAAAGAAAATAGCCGACGAAGCCGATCGTCGACACCAGGATGACGACCTCCCAGATGTGCGTGGGGTTGAGCTGGTAGCGCGTGTACGCCTGGTCGGGGAGGGCCGGCAGCACGATCAGCGTGACAAGGAGGAACTTGAGCGTGGCGAGGAATTCCACCCGGTCGAGCTTTTCGACCAAGGTTTCGAGCGAGGCCTTCTCGGAGAGGAGGATCGCATTGAGGACGCCGACCGCCATCGCCGCCCAGATGTCCACCAGGAGGGCGAGCGCCCCCGTTACGAACGTCAGCAGGGCGGAGAATTCGGTCGTCGACCCGAAGCGCTCGGCCCGGATCTTGGCGATGTAGGCGATGGACGTCAGGGCGATCATCGCCAGCAGTCCCAGCGGAAGAATGAGCGTCACGCCCATCTGCGAAAGCCAGGCGCAGCCGAACCCGAACATGGCGATCATGGGATGCGTGCGGACGCCGCCGAAGACCATCGTCTTCCGCTCGATTTTCGCCCCCTCCCGTTCAAGCCCGACCAGGAATCCCAGGGCCAGTGCGACGGCGAACCGGAGCTGCGGGGTCCATTCGATGGTGTTCATCGCGCCCCCGCTTCCCCGAGCATCATGCGGATCCTGGCGGCGACCATGTCGATCGCCACGGTGTTCTCCGCGCCGCGGGGGATGATGATGTCCGCCCAGTGCTTGCTCGGCTCAACAAACTGGAGGTGCATGGGTCTGACCGTTTTCATGTACTGGTTCATGACGGATTCGATCGAGCGGCCGCGCTCGAGGATGTCGCGGCGGATCCTCCGGATAAGGCGCACATCGGCGTCGGCGTCGACAAAGAGGCGGATGTCCATCAGGGCGCGCAGGCGCTCGTCCACCAGGATGAGGATGCCGTCGATGATGATAATCTCCTTCGGCTCGACGCGGCGGGTCGCGTCCAGGCGCCGGTGGTTCGTGAAATTGTAGATCGGCTGTTCGACCGCCCGGCCGCCCCGGAGCTCCTCCATGTGCGCGATGAGAAGATCCGTCTCCAGCGAGTCGGGGTGGTCGAAATTGACCTCCTCAGGGGGAAGTCCGCCGTACGCACTAATGTCCCTGTAATACGAATCGTGCTGGATGACGGCAACGCGATCGGGGTCGAGCTGCGTGAGAATGGCGTTGGTGACGGTGGTCTTCCCGGACCCCGTCCCTCCGGCGATGCCGATGACGAGCTGCTTCATGGAAATGACAACGCTCTGCGAAGGGTCGAACAGGCGGTATCGGAGAAGATACGCCGGATGCAGTGGAGAAGCAAATGACAGGACGGAACGCGAGTTGCGGGAATAGGCGCGGTTTTCGTATATTAGTCGTCCGGAAGTGCTGGTGCAACAACAGGAAGGTGTGTACAGGGGTATGAATACGGCAAAGACGGTGCTGTTGATGGGCGTGCTGACCGTGCTGCTGGTGTTCGTCGGCAACCTGATCGGCGGGCAGGGAGGGATGATGATCGCATTCCTCATGGCCATCGTCATGAATTTCGGCACATACTGGTTCAGCGACAGGATCGTGCTCGGCATGTATCACGGCAGGGAGCTTGCGGAGCAGGACAACCCCTCCCTCTTCCAGATGGTGCGGGAGCTTGCCGGGAGGGCGGGCCTCCCGATGCCCCGCGTGTACCTTGTGGAGGGGGATCAGCCTAACGCGTTCGCAACGGGGAGAGATCCCGAGCACGCGGCCATCGCCGTCACGGAGGGAATCCTCCGGACTCTCCCCCCGGATCAGCTCCGCGGCGTGCTGAGCCACGAGTTCGCGCACGTCAAACACCGCGACATACTCATCGGGACGGTCGCGGCGACGATGGCGGGCGCGATCAGCATGATCGCCAGCATGGCCCAGTGGGCGCTGATCTTCGGCGGCGCCGGGGGGAATTCCAACGACAGGAAGGGAGGGAGCCCCCTGGGAGGGCTGCTGATGATCGTCGTGGCGCCGATCGCCGCAATGCTCGTCCAGATGGCGATCAGCCGGTCGAGAGAGTTTGAGGCCGACGCGGGAGGCGCGGAGATCTCGGGGAACCCGCTCGCGCTGGCAAACGCCCTGCGGACGCTCGACACGGCATCGCACGAGATCCCGATGGAGGCGAGCCCCGCGACGGCGCACATGTTCATCGTCAACCCGCTCACGGGGGGCGGGCTCGCTAACCTCTTCAGCACCCATCCCCCGATGGAGGAACGAATCGCGCGGCTGGAAGGGATGACCTACGGCCCCGGCGCCGCCGGCCGATGAAAAAACTCCTCCTGATCCTCGCAGGTGTCCTGGCGATCGGTGTCCTGGGATTCTCCATCTGGCTCTACCAGCACAGGGAGCGCATCGTTACGGTGAACATCGAACGGGGGCTGGCAAAAGTCGAGGAACAGGTGATCCAGAAACTCCCGGACGCGGCCGCGATGGCAGGGGGAAGGGCGGACTTCCAGAAGCTCCGCGACATGCTGGAGGCGGGCCTCGTGCGGACGGAGGATGTGCAGTCGCTCGAAGAGACCTTCCAGATGAGCTACAAGGCGGGCACGATGGATTCGGTCAAAGCGAAGGAGATCGCGGGAGAAGTCCACCGGCTCGCCTCGGCGCCCGCGAACGACGGGCACTGATCCACCCGGCGCTCAGCCGAGGCGTTTCCCCCAGAGTTTCAGCGCCTTTGCGACCTCGGCCGGCGATGTGGACCCGGCCGAACGCTTCATGGCGAGCGACGTCCGCGCGTGGAGCAGCTCCGCGACGTCATTCCCGAACGCCTTCGATCGCCTGCGGTACTCTCCCAGGGGGAGCTCCCCCAGCGAAATTCCCCTCCCGGCGCACAGCGCAACCAGCTCGCCCACGATCCCGTGCGCCTGGCGGAACGGGATCCCCTTACGCACGAGGTAGTCAGCAACTTCCGTCGCAAGAAGCTGGTCCCCATTCAGCTCATCCTCGAAGCGCCCCGCGTCGAACGTCACCGTATCCAGCATCCGCGCCAGGATGTCGAGCGACGAGGAGACCGTGTCCGCGGCGTCGAAGAGCGGCTCCTTGTCTTCCTGCATGTCCCTGTTGTATGCCAGGGGGAGCCCTTTCATCACGGTGAGGAGCGCCATCAGGTCCCCGTACACGCGCCCGGTTTTTCCCCTGATCAGCTCCGCCATGTCGGGGTTCTTCTTCTGGGGCATGATGCTGCTCCCCGTCGTGAACGCCTCGCCGATGAACGCAAAGTGCCACTCCCGCGAGCTCCAGAGGACGAGCTCCTCGGCAATGCGGCTCGCGTGCATCATCGTGATCGCCGCGGCGCTGATGAACTCCACGAGCGCGTCCCGGTCGCTCACCGCGTCGATGCTGTTCGCCACGATGCCTTCCAGTCCCAGCGCCTTCGCCACGCGGTGCCGGTCGATGGGAAATGACGTCCCCGCGAGCGCCGCCGCGCCGAGCGGCGAAAGGACCGCGCGGGCGCGGCAGTCGAGGAACCGGCCCCGGTCGCGCTCGAACATCTCGACATAGGCGAGCAGGTGGTGCGGGAGCAGCACGGGCTGCGCCCGCTGAAGGTGCGTGTACCCCGGCATGATGACGTCGCTGAAGGCGCGCGCCCTGCCCAGGAGCGCCCGCTGCACCGCGCGCAACAGCTCCGTGATGCGGTCGATGCTCCCCCGGAGATAGAGCCGCGTGTCGAGCGACACCTGGTCGTTCCGGCTCCTGGCGGTATGAAGCTTCCCGCCGACCGGCCCGGTGAGCGCCGTCAGGCGCCGCTCCACGGCCATGTGGACGTCCTCGGCGGTGAACCGGCCGGACGCGCCGTCAAGCTCAAGCCAGGCGGGCACCCCGTCGGCCGCCTCGCGGCGAATGGCCCGGAGCGCGCGAACGAGCGTCCGCGCCTCCCGGGAGGTGAGGATCTTCCGGGCCGCGAGCATCCCGACGTGCGCGATGCTCCCGTCGATGTCCTCGTTCACGAGCCGCCTGTCGACGGCGAGCGAGGAGGAGAACCTGAGGGCGTGCGGGTCGAGCGGTTCCCTGAACCGCCCCTTCCAGTCGCTCATCGCACGGGAACGGACTGCATGACGGCCGGTTCCGCGGCGGTCTCCTCCGCCGCGGCGGCGTTCCTGACCTCGTGGAACGTCCTGACGGGGAGGCCGTAGATCTTGATGAAGCCCTCCGACGCCTTGTGGTCGAACTGATCTTCCTCGGTATACGTCGCCAGTTTTGCGCTGTAGAGCGAATAGACCGACCTGCGGCCGGCGACCCCGATCGTCCCCTTGTAGAGCTTCACCCGCACGGTCCCGGTGACGGTCTTCTGCGTCTCGTTGACGAACGCGTCAAGCGCGTCGCGCAGCGGGGAGTGCCAGAGGCCGTTGTACACCAGGTTGGCGTACTCCGCCGCGAGCTGGGATTTCATGTGGAACACGGAGCGGTCGAGCGTCAGCCGCTCGAGCTCCGTGTGCGCGAAGTGCAGGATGGTGGCCGCCGGGGCTTCATAGATCTCGCGCGACTTGATGCCGACGAGACGGTTCTCGATGAGGTCGATCCGTCCCACGCCGTGCGCGCCGCCGATGTCGTTCAGCGTGAACACCAGGCTCACGGGCTCCAGGCGCGAGCCGCCGACCCCGACCGGGATCCCCTCCTCGAAATCGATGTCGACGTATTCCGGCGCATCGGGAGCCAGCTCGGGTGCGATCGTCCGCTGGTACGCGTCGGCCGGGGGCTCGGCCATCGGATCCTCGAGCACGCCGCACTCGACGCTCGTCCCCCAGATGTTCTCGTCGATCGAGTAGGGGCTGGCAACCGTGGCGGAGACCGGGATGTTGTTTTTCCGCGCGTACGCGATTTCCTCCTCGCGCGACTTGAACTCCCATTCCCGCAGGGGGGCCAGCACCTTCAGTTCGGGCGCCAGCGCCGCCACCGAGACCTCGAAGCGTACCTGGTCGTTCCCCTTCCCCGTGCAGCCGTGCGCAACGTGCGTCGCCCCCTCCTTGCGCGCGATGTCCACCAGCATCTTGGCGAGCAGCGGCCGCCCCAGGGAGGTCGCCATGGGGTACGATTTCTCGTAGACGGCGCCCGCCTTCAGCGCCGGAAAGACATACTGCGTCAGGAACTCCTCGCGGAGATCCTTGACGTACACCTTGGACGCCCCGGTGGCGTACGCCTTCGCCTGCACGCCGTTCAGCTCTTTCTTCTGGCCGAGATCGCCTGTGGCCGCGATCACCTCCGCGTCTTTCCGCTCGATGAGCCATTTCACCATCACCGACGTATCGAGCCCGCCGGAATACGCCACCACAACCTTCGTGGATTTCATTCCTGTCCCTCGATGAGTTTAGTTTTGAGAAATTGCAATACCGTATGAGTCTTCTTCTGAGAGCCCGGGATGATGAGCAGGGTGTTGTCACCGGCCACCGTGCCGATCACGTCGGGATGCCGCTGGACGTCGATGAACTCCCCCACGGTGCTGGCGCACCCGGGGAGCGTGCGCACGACGATCATGCTTTCGTTCGCGTCGATCGAGAGGATCTCCGCATTGACAAGGGGGCGGAGTGCGCGGACCTCGTCGGGGGCCTGGAGCGCGTAATGGCCGCCCCCCGAGCCCGCGACGCGGCTCACGCCGAGCTCCTTCATGTCGCGCGAGAGCGTCGCCTGCGTGACGTCGCACCCCCGCTTCCGGAGCTCCAGGCGGAGCGTGTCCTGGCTCCCGATCGTCTTTGTCGCTATGATCTCCCTGATGGCGTACTGCCGTGCCTGCTTTGTCATGGTCGTCCTCAGGCCGTGGCGGCCGGGCCCTCCGCCGTGTGCACGAGCTCGGTCCCGACCCCCATATCGGTGAAGATCTCCAGGAGGATCGAGTGCTTGATCCTCCCGTCGATCAGGTGCACTTTGTTGACCCCCGCCGCCAGCGCCGTGAAGGCGGAGCGGATCTTCGGAATCATGCCGTCGCTGATCACCCCGTCCGCCATGAGCCTCTCGGCCATCCTCAGGTCCATGCTGGGCACCAGGAGGTCGGAGGCCATCACCCCCTCCACGTCGCTCAGGAAGACGAGCTTTTCCGCCCGGAGGGCGGCCGCGATGGCCGAGGCCGCGACGTCCGCGTTGATGTTGTGCGCCTCTGATGCGTCGTTCACGCCGATGGGGGCGATCACGGGCATGATCCCGTTGTTGAGCAGGAGGTTCAGGTACACGGTATTCACGCCGGTGATCTCGCCGACGAAGCCCAGGTCCGTGCCGTTCTCCTCGAACTTCTTCGCCTTCAGCACGTGCGCGTCGATCCCGCAGAGACCCACGGCATCCCCGTCGTGCCTGTTGATTTTCCCGACGATGTCCTTGTTCGTCTTGCCGGCCAGGACCATCTGGACGACCTCCATCATCGGCGCGTCGGTGTATCGCTGCCCGTTCACGAAGCGGGACTGGAGGCCGAGCTTCGCGGCGATCCCGGTGATCTCCTTCCCGCCGCCGTGGACGATGGCAACCCGGATCCCGATCTTCTTCAGGAGCGTCACGTCCTGGGCGAAGGCCTCCTTCAGCTCGTCGTCCACCATTGCGGCGCCGCCGTACTTCACCACGAAGGTCTTCCCTTCGTACCGGGAGATGTACGGGAGGGCCTCGATGAGAACTTCGGTCTTGGCGCCGAGCGACGTGATCATCGTCTCAGGTCCTGTAGTTCGCGTTGATCGCGACGTACTCCTGCGACAGGTCGCTCGTCCAGAACGTCGCGCTCCCCTCCCCCCCGTTCAGGCGGACGTTGATCGCGATCTCCTTCTCGTGCAGCACGCGCGCTGCCGCCGCCTCGGAAAATTCGATCAGATAGTTCCTCCGCAGGATCGGAAGGTCCCCGAAGGCAATTTCCGTTTTCGCAGGGTCGAACTCGATGCCGGAGTACCCCACAGCGGCCAGGATCCTCCCCCAGTTCGCGTCCTCGCCGTTCATGGCGGTCTTGACCAGGCTGGAATTGGCGATGGCACGGGCCGCGCGCGCGGCGCTCGCATCGTCTGCGGCGCCGGTCACGTTGATTTCGATGAATTTCGTCGCCCCTTCCCCGTCCCGGACGATCATCTTTGAGAGGACCGTCAGCACGTGTTCCAGCGCGGCGGCGAAGGACTCGTATGCCGGACCCTTCGGCTCGGTGACCGGTGCGGAGCCCGAGGCGCCGTTGGCCAGCACGGCCACCATGTCGTTCGTGCTCGTGTCGCCGTCCACGGAGATCCTGTTGAACGACCTGTCTGTAGCGCGGACGAGCGCGACATGGAGGGGGCCGGGAGCCACGGCGGCGTCCGTGGTCACGAACGCCAGCATCGTGGCCATGTTCGGCATGATCATCCCCGAGCCCTTCGCCATCCCCCCGATCACCGTGCGGGCGCCGCCGCAGTCGAACTCGACGGCGCACTCCTTGACAAACGTATCGGTGGTCATGATCGCCTCGGCCGCGGCGTGGCCGCCCGCGGGCGAGAGGGCCGCGGCAGCCGTGTCGATCCCGGACGTGATTGCCTGGATCGGGAGATACTGTCCGATGACCCCGGTTGAAGAGACAAGCACCTCCCCGGGTGCGCACTTCAGCGCAGCGGCAGTGGCCGCCACCATCGCCCGGGCGTCCTCCATCCCCCGGTCCCCCGTGCAGGCATTGGCATTTCCGCTGTTGACGACGATCGCGCGAAAGACACCCGACCGCGCCATCTGCTCGCGCACAAGCACCACCGGCGCCGCCTGGACTTTGTTCGTCGTGAGGAGGGTCGCGGCCGAGGCCGGCGTCTCCGAGAGTATGAGCGCGAGGTCTTTTTTCGCCTTCTTCACCCCGCAGTGGATGCCGGAAGCGCGGAACCCCTTCGGCGCGGTGACGCCGCCGGGGATTTCGTTCAGTACGGCGCCCGACGCGGGAGATTGCTTCGCGTTGCCTGCGGCGCCGCTCGCAATGACAGGTTTTGTCCCGACGTTCTCACCGACGGAGGGGGTGCTTTTTGTTTTCATGACAGCTGGCTCAGTCTCGTGCATCAGATTCTCCATGGATCCGGATTACTTCAAACCGGTGGTTTCGCCGAGGCCGAACATCAGGTTCATGTTCTGCACGGCCTGTCCCGCCGCCCCCTTGACGAGGTTGTCGATCACGGACATGATGATCACCTGGTTCGTCCGGGGCTCGACCGCCAGCCCGATATCGCAGTAGTTCGACCGCGTCACCGCGAGGATCTGCGGGATTCCCTGTGTGATCCTCACAAAGGGATGCGGCGCGTAGAATTCCCTGTACATGGTGATGAGCTCCGCGGCGCTCACGCCGACCGCAAGCGTGGCGTGCGTCGTCGCGTAGATCCCCCGCGTGATCGGCAGCAGGTGGGGGACGAATGAGGCGGAGACCGGGGAGCCGGATGCCCCGGCCAGCACGCTCTCGATTTCCGGGATGTGCTGGTGAGCCCCGACGCGGTACGCCCGGACGTTCTCGTTGATCTCGGCAAAGCTCATGTCGACGGAGGCGCTCCGCCCGGCCCCGGAGACGCCGGAGAGGGCGTTGATGACGATCCCGGCAGGCTCGATCACGCCGTGCTTCAGGGCGGGGAGCAGCGCGAGGATCGCGCACGTGGCATAGCAACCGGGGTTCGCCACCAGTGACGCCGCCGGGATCGCCTCCCGGTTCAGCTCCGGCAGTCCGTACACGGCGGAGGCGAGGAGTTCCGGCTGCGTGTGGGGGCGCTTGTAGAATTTCTCGTACAGCTCTTTCGCCTTCAGCCGGAAATCGCCCCCCAGGTCGATGACCCGTTCGACCTTCCCCCTGAGGGCCGGCACGATCTTCAGGGCTTCGCCCGAGGGAAGGGCGACGAATGCGACGTCGATTCCCCCGAGCCCAGGGGGCACCAGCTCATCGTACGCGAGGTCGTACTGTCCCGCAAATGCGGGATAGAGCGCGTCCACGCGCTGGCCGGCCGACGAGGCCGCCGTCACCTTTCGGACGCGGGCCCCGGGATGGGAGGAGAGGACGCGCAGGAGCTCCGCCCCCGAGTACCCTGACGCGCCGATGATGGCGACATTGACCATGGCCGCTCCCTTTTTCGCAAAGAATGTTCTTGCATAATTATGCAAAAACTTGTATTATTATGCAAGCACTTTTTTCACTTTCTTTCCCGGAGCCCCCATGAACCTCCACGACAGGGAAGCAGCGGCGCTCTTCCACACCTACAAGCGTCTCCCGCTGGACATCGAGCGGGGAGAGGGCGTCCACCTGATCGCCCGGGACGGCAGGCGCTACCTGGACATGTTCGCCGGGCTGGCGGTGAACGCCCTCGGGTACGCCCACCCGCGCGTGACGCAGGCCATCGGCGCGCAGGCCTCCCGGTTCACCCATCTCTCCAACTACTTCCTGCAGGAAAGCCAGGTCGCGCTGGCCGAGCTGCTTGCCCGTCACTCGGGGTACCCCCGGGTCTTCTTCAGCAACAGCGGGGCGGAGGCGATCGAGGGGGCGCTGAAGATCGCGCGCAAATGGGGCGCGCCGCAGGGGAAAACCGACATCCTGGCGCTCAGCAATTCGTTCCACGGGAGGACGATGGGAGCGCTCTCGCTCATGGACCGGCCGAAATACCGGGACGGGTTCGGCCCGTTCCTCGATCACTGCTGCGTCATTCCCTTCAACGACGTGGCCGCGCTCCGGAAGGCCGTCGGGGGGAAGACGGCCGCCGTCGTGCTGGAGTTCATACAGGGGGAAGGCGGCATCCGGCCGGTCTCGGCGGAATTTGCCCGGACGCTCGCCGCGCTCCGGGAAGAGTTCCGCTTCCTGCTGGTCGCGGACGAGATCCAGTCGGGCGTCGGGCGCACCGGGAAGTTCTTCGCATTCCAGCACTACGGCGTGCAGCCGGACCTCGTGACGCTGGCCAAGCCGATCGGGGGCGGGCTCCCGCTGGGCGCGGTGCTCGCGGGGGAGGAAATCGCATCCGTCCTCCAGCCCGGGATGCACGGCACCACGTTCGGGGGGAACCCTGTCGCCTGCGCAGCCGGGACGGCGGTCCTTGCCGAGATCGAAGAGAAGAACCTGATCTCCCGGGCCGCGCTCATGGGGGGACGGCTGATGAACGGACTGAGGACGCTTGCCGCCGAGTTCCCGAACCTGATCCGGGAAGTCCGGGGCTACGGCCTCATGGTCGGCGCCGAGCTGGACCGCCCTGGTGACGGGATCACGGACTCGATGAGGGAGAAAGGCATACTCATCAACTGCACAGATACGACTGTCCTCCGGTTCCTCCCCCCTCTCATCATAGGGGAGGAAGACGTGGACCTGACGATCACCACGCTCCGGGGCGTACTCGCCGCACAATAGCGGTCGCAATGCCTCCCCGGGCCCCCGTTCCAGAATTGGCAATGCTCTTCCGCAATTGACAATTCCGGGCGGGGACCCGGGGGTGTTCCTGCCCGATACCCCTCCTGTTTCCCCCCAAATTGATACTTTTTCTGATAATTCATCTGGCACGTCTATTGTCCCCTCGTGCGTAATCTCGAGTATCTGCCCAGGACCAGGCACCCGGAGGGGGCACATGTACCCGATCATCGACAGAAAGGCCATCGCTCCGACCATCACACGGTTGGAGATCAAGGCCCCGTTCATTGCGCGCAAAAGGAAGGCGGGCAACTTCGTCATGGTGAGGGTCGAGGAGGGAGGGGAGAGAATCCCCCTCACGATCGCCGACGGTGATCCAGTGGCAGGGACGATCACGCTCATCGTCCAGGCAATCGGCGGCACGACGAAACTCCTCTGCAGCAAGAAGGCCGGCGATGCGCTCCTTGACGTCGTCGGTCCGCTCGGCAATCCCACGCCGATCGCCCGTCACGGGACAGTCGCATGCGTGGGAGGAGGAGTCGGGACGGCGGAGCTCTATCCTATCGCAAGGGCACTCAAGGAGGCGGGGAACACCGTCCTCACGATCATCGGCGGGAGGTCGAAGGAGCTGGTCATACTGGAGCAGGAGATGGCGGCCTGCACCGACAGAGTGTTTGTGACGACGGACGACGGGACATACGGCAGGAAGGGGCTGGTGACGGCCCAGCTCAAAGACATTCTCGACAGTCCGGGAGGCGTAAACGCAGTATACGCGATCGGGCCCCTCCCGATGATGAAGGCCGTCGCAAACCTGACCCGGTCGTACGGCGTCGAGACACTCGTGAGCCTCAATACGATCATGGTGGACGGAACCGGGATGTGCGGCGGGTGCCGCGTCACCGTTGCAGGAGAGATGAAGTTCGCCTGCGTCGACGGCCCGGAGTTTGACGCCCACACGGTGGATTTCGACGAGCTGATGATGCGCAACCGGACGTACGTCGACCTCGAGAAGATCTCCGACACAAAGCACGTCTGCCGCCTGACCGGGCAGGTGCAGGAGGCCCACCCGTGAGCGCCCATAATCCCCTCAAGCCGTCGGAGCGGATGAGAATTCCCCGCCAGGAGTCGATCGAGCAGGAGGCGGCGATCCGGAGCATCAACTTCCTGGAGGTGTCGTTCGGGTTCGACGAGGACCGCGCGCTCCGTGAGAGCCAGCGATGCCTGGAGTGCAAGGAGCCCTATTGCACGGACGGGTGCCCGGTGGGGATCGACATCCGGGCGTTTATCGACCTCGTGGTGCAGAAGGATTACGTCGGAGCGGTGAAGAAAATCAGGGAAGCGAATTACCTCCCCGCGATCTGCGGCAGGGTCTGCCCCCAGGAGTCGCAGTGCGAGGAGGTCTGCGTGATGGGGAAGAAACATCCTCCCGTCGCGATCGGGAAGCTGGAGCGCTTCGTCGCGGACTACGAGATGAAGCACGACCTCTTCACTCCCCCCGAGGTGAAGGAGAAGCGCACCGAGAAGGTCGCGATCGTCGGCTCGGGCCCCTCGGGGCTTACGTGCGCCGCGGAGCTGGCGAAGATGGGGTACCGCGTGACGATATTTGAGGCGCTCCACGCGGTGGGGGGCGTCCTCCGCTACGGCATCCCGGAATTCCGACTCCCGAAGGAGATCCTCGACCTCGAGGCCAGCCGGATCAAGGCCCTGGGCGTGGAGATTTTTACGAATTTCGTCGTCGGCAGGACCGCCACGATCGACGAGCTGTTCGACGAGTGGGGTTTCAACGCCATATTCCTCGGCACCGGGGCGGGCACGCCGACGTTCATGGGGATCCCCGGCGAAAACCTGAGCGGCGTCTACTCGGCGAATGAATTCCTCACGCGCGTAAACCTGATGGGGGCATACCGGTTCCCGGCCAACGACACGCCGATCAAGGTCGGAAAGGCCGTCGGCGTGATCGGCGGGGGGAACACTGCAATGGACGCGGTGAGGACATCGAAGCGCCTCGGAGCGGAAAAGGCGTACCTCATCTACAGGAGATCGCGCGGCGAGATGCCCGCCCGTGAAGAGGAAATCCACCACGCGGAGCAGGAGGGGATCGAGTTCCTCCTCCTCACGGCACCCGTGCGGATTCTCGGCAGCAGCGATAACTGGGTGCGCGGAATCGAATGCCAGAAAATGGAGCTGGGCGAGCCTGATGAATCGGGACGCAGGAGGCCTGTGCCGGTGAAGGGCTCGGAGTTCACGATCGAGCTGCAGACGATTATCGAGGCAATCGGCCAGAAGCCCAACCCGATCATCCAGGCGACGACGCCCGGGCTGGAAACGAGCAGGCGGGGAACGGTCGTCATCAACGAGAAGCAGAAGACGAGCAGGGATGGTATTTTTGCAGGGGGCGACCTCTCGCGCGGCGGCGCGACGGTCATATTGGCGATGAAGGACGGGAAGGCGGCTGCCTCCGCGATACGGGACTACCTCACAGGTCTAACCGCGCCCCAAACCTGATCTGCCGCGGAGGGCCCCAGTTGCCGGAGTTCTTCCCGGTGTACACGGCATTGTAAAACGACGCGAACTGCTGCCCGTACGTCTGCACAATGTCCCTTCCCGAGGGGGTCGAGAGAAACCCGTCGTTCGAGGGATCTCCGCTGAAGGGGAACACGTTCACGGGATTGTCAGTCCCGAGCAGGTTGATCACATATATATAGAGGTCGACAGTCCCGGGTCCCCACTGGAACGCTTTATCCAGGCGCGCATCGAGCTGGAAGAACCAGGGGGTGGTTGATCCCCCGATCGGGCCCGCGGGGGCCCAGGAGAACGGGTTCAATTGATATCCCTCGAGCATGGTATAGCTGTGCCCGCTGTTGAATGTCATCAACAGATCGAGGCCCGATTGCTCTAACACGGGTCCCCCATCTTCCCTGCCAAACCGGTAGTCCAACTGGATGCTCCCCCGCAGCGGCTGGTTAAAATCCAGCGGGTGCGCGTCGGTTGTCGCAGGTATCCAGTAGATCGGCAGGTTTCCCGGCACGACCGGCAGGGCGATTTCTGTTCCCTGGACATTTTCCACCGTACAGTTGAGTTTTGCGGCGAACCGGTGCTGCCTCCGGATTGAGAAGGCAACAGAGATTCCTTTCGCGGTGGTCAGCGCCTGGTCAGTCCCCCCTGTCATCGGCCAGCCTGGCGCCGCTATGATCCACTCGGCTATCGGAAGTACGCTGGCCAGCTCGATCTCGGGAATCCGATCCTGATCCTCGCGATAGAACGCGGTGACGTCGAGATTCCCGAAATCGCCGATTGCGTATGACACCCCGGCTTCCTCCATCGTCGTCTCTGTCGGCCTGACACCCCAGTTGAAGGGGGGGGAAGCGAATCTCTGTAGCTGCGCCATGAGCCCGGTGCCAAGATAGGATTCCGCAAGGGCCCGCTCCTGTATGTACCGTCCATAGCGCACATGACAGAGTAAATTCCGGGCCGGCGAAAACGTGAGACACAGCCGGGGGCTGACGCGCGATGTGGTGGGAGTCGGCGCAACTTCCCAGACAGGTATGAGGCCGAACCTTCCGTCCGTTGTTGTCGACGGCTCATCCCTGCTGTCCGGATCGATATAGTCATAGCGGAGGCCGATCTGGAGCGAGACGTCTCCGAGCGCAATATTGTCCTGCAGGTATCCCCCCGCAAACACCGGATGCCGCGGGCCCAGATAGTAGATCGTGTCGCGGCGGACGTCGTCCCCGGAGATCTCGTTCCCCCAGATGTCGTACCCGTACGAGTCCGACCCCGTGTCCAGGATAAGCCTGGTCTCAAGCGCGGAGGGTGTGGGACTGGCCTTGGAGAGATTCCACCAGTTGAAGACGTTTGACGGCGCGTAGCGGCGGATCGTGTATTGCGTGTATTCGACGCCGAATCCGAGATCGTGCGCCCCGAGACGCAGCGCCAAGGCCGCGTGGCCGCCGAATGATTGCTGTTTGTCCCGCTCGAACCCGGCGATCTGCGTCCCCGGCTGATTGAGCGTTATGCCCAGGCCTCCCCAGAGCTGGTATGGATACAGGTTTGCAGACTGGCCGTTCGTCACGGGCAGGTTATAGCCGAATGCGGCGTTTGCAGCGGGATCACCGTAGGCAAACACGTTGCCCAGGAGATCGGGATCCTCAGACACGAACGTGCGGGCAAAGTAGTCGAGACCGGCTTCAAGCGACAGTGAGGGGGACGCTGTGACAGAGAGCTTCGCGCTCATGGCGCCGTCCCGTTCGATCGAAAGAGGGAGGCGGCTGAGATTCAGCATGTTCACAAATGTCGCCGCCTCGCGGCTCCTGTCGACGCTATATGATCCCGCGAGTCTGATGCGAGCAGGTGAGGCGTCAAGGAGTGCCGAGCCTCCGAACGACCAGCGGTTATCCAGGCCGCCGGGAGCATTGCCCCCCCGTGAGACGAGGTTCAGTGTGTCGCTCCGGACTGTTGTCAGTGTGGGCGCAATGACGGCATTCGCGCCGCTGAAATCCCAGCCTGAGCGGACACTCACCGTCGGATCGCGGTAGAACGTATTCTGTGCGAACCCGAACAGACGAAGGGCACCCCCGGTGCCCGGCATAGGGCCCCCGATCGTCCCCGTCCAGTCCGAGTACCCGTACGAGTAGGCGCCGAGCGCGCTCTTGTTCATCGTTGTGAATCTGTCCGTCTCGGCAATGAGCGACCCTCCCCAGGCGGATGCGGAGCCCGTGCGCATCTGCATCTGCACGCTCCCCGCAGAGCCATCATGGTCCACGGTCCGGCCGTCAGGACGGATCGAAATAGCCTCAAGGGCTTCGGCGGGTATATTGATCCCCATCCCCCCGAAAAGCACGTCTGCGACGGGGAAGCCCTCGAGGTAGTATCCCGTCACGTCGCTTCTCCCTCCCCGCACAAATATCGCAGGCTCACCTGCCGCATTAGCCCCCTGTATCACGATCCCGGGCTGCAGTGCGACTACGCTCACGACGCCCCTTGCCGGGAGGTTTCTGAAGAGGTCCTGGTCGAGGAGCTCTACCGTATCTCTGGCGACTGCTTGTACGGGTGCGGTTGATTCGCCGACATTTGATGAATCTGACGGGGAGACGCCAGGGGGGACGTTTGCCTGTGCATACGATTGATAATCGAGGCAGGCAAACAGCGCGAGGATGAATATGTGCCTGTTCATCGGAATTATAATGAAGAAGGGGCCCGTCGCAAATGCGTGCGGAGCCCCGGAGTGAACAGAACTGCCTGGTGGAATCTACTGCGTCATTGAGGAAGAGGCAAGGGGGAAATTTGTTGCGGAATCTAAATCTGCTAATCAGGCGGATATTTTTGAATGAGATTGCTTCGCAGAAAGCGCTCGCAATGACTGTCATTGCGAGGAGCGCTTCTCAGCGACGAAGCAATCTAGACGTGCACGGGCTTCTTCGCCCAGGGGACGGAGAGCTCGCCGAGGAGTGCGCGCTCTTCGACGGCGACTGTCATGTACTCGTCCATCTTCTTCACGCGGTGGAACATCCCCTTCGTGCCCGGAGGGAACATCTCCCAGTCCTCGACGACGGAAATCTCACTGTCGGGAATCACGGCGACGGCGGGGCAGCGCTCATGCATCATGTTGATCGCGAGCGTCTGGGCCCGTGCCAGGCGCGGGGGACAGAGCGTCTCCCTCCTCTCGCGAACGGCGAGAACAATGTCGCGGAACCCTTCGTACCGCCACTGCTCATGCGTGAGGTTGTCAAACTCCTCCGCTGAGCCGTTCGCGTAGCGAACGAGCGTCCTGCCGCTATCCGTCTGCCACCAGGCGTCGCCCCGAGCGCACCGGAGCCGCATGACGGGCCCGTTCTCCCTGGCGTTGGCGTGCGTCAGGAACACGAATGCCTCCGCCCCCGATCGCGTCGCAAAGCGGAGGAGCGTCGTGTCGGGTCCCTCGATCGGGTTCGCCCTGTAGAGCTCCGCCTCCATTGCCGCCGGTGTGTCCGCCGTGCCGGGCTCCGGGGAGCAGAGAAAGAGCGCGTTCATGAGGTAGTGCGCATGGGCGTTATTGGCGGGACTGTCCAGGATCCACTCGTTCCCGACGCGGAGTTTTCCGGCCCACTCGTTCCGCCGGTAGTACGTTTCGCTCCGGGGCCAGCCGCACATGAGCGACAGCGATCGCACCGGACCGAGCCTCCCGTCGCAGATGCGCGCCTTGATCTGCCGGATCGAGTTGCTGTACATGTGCTGGAACCCGATCGCCACGCTCCGACCCGATTTCTCCTGGGCCGCGATCAGCGTGTCCACATCGGGGACCATCGCCGCCGCGGGTTTCTCGCAGTAGACGTGGAGACCAGCCCCGAGCGCCCGGACGCTCACGGGGACGTGCATCTGAATCCCGATCGGGACCGTCAGGACATCCGCGCGAGAGACGTCTCCGGCAAGGAACTGCTCGACGTCGTCATAGAGGATGCAGCCCGATGAGGCGAGCTCACGCACAAGGTCCGGGCGCGCTTTCCTGTCGATGTCCAGGGCCACGACGCCTGCGAGTGTTCCGAGCCCGAGGCCTTCGAGCCATCGGATCGCGTTGATGTGCACGAGCCCGTAGCCCCCGAGACCGATCACCACGAAGCGAAGCGGTTTCATCTCCCTCTCAGTGGGATCAGATCAGGCCGAGTTTTCGTTCCGCCTCCGGCCCCGCCTCCTCGACGCTCAGGTGCTTCCTGTCCAGCCTGCCGTACATCGCCTGCGGGACAGTCCCGACCGGGTTGTGATGGTACTTGTCGACGCCGCGGCAGAGGTACGTGGTGAAATGTGGATTGACGGAGAGATCGCACTTCACCTCCGTCGTGGAGTACCGGATCGTGAGCCCCGCCCGCCGGCGCGCCGAGTGGTTCGCCCCCGAGCCGTGCACGAGTTTGTCGTTGTGCAGAGACACCTGCCCGGCACGGAGATTCATCGACACGGCCGCATCCTCACGGAACTGACCATGCTCGCACTCCAGCGTGAGGACGGAATCGGTGTCGGACGACCTCGAATGTTTCAGCAAACCGGCCCGGTGCGAACGGGGAATCACTTTCATGGCCGCGTTTTCCTCGTCCACGTCCTCGAACGCTACCCAGACGGTCGCGGAGATCTTCGGCTCCAGTGGCCAGTAATACGTGTCCTGGTGCCAGCCGACCGTCGAGCTGCTCCTGGGGGGCTTGATGAAAAAGTTCGACCCCCAGAGGTAGAAATCGGGCCCCAGGACGTCCTCGACGTAATCGAGTATCGTGTTGTTCGTGCAGATATTATAGAGGAACCTGCTGCTCTCGTGCCACTCCCGAATGTCCTTCGCGTCCTCCCCCGGCCGGAGGAGCTTCATGAGCTCGGAGAGCCCCTCATTCAGGGCGCGGACTTCTGCGGGCGAGTATACCGCCGGCAGCCCGATCAGGTACCCGTTCTCGTCGTAGAACTTCCTCTGCTCGTCCGTCAACCGTTTCCCCATGGGGACGCTCCTCCTTATTTGAAAAGGCCGTACTTCCTGACATGCTCGTATGCCATGTACGCCGCGGCTCCCGCCCCCGCGGCAGAGAGCGTCATGCTGAGCGCCCCCCATCCGTTCTCCTTCGCCATCTGCAGCCGGAGCGGCAGCGTCAGGTCAACGCGCGATCCCGCCATCCCGGCAGTGAACGGGATCCGATCCAGCGGCGAGTCTCCCGGCATCAGGAGTTGATCGGCCAGGAACGGTAACTCCGGATCAACGGAAGCAGGAAGCAGGAATGTCGGCCTGCCGAGCGACACACCCGGATCGAGGAGGAGAATCCCCCGGTGGGCCGATGAATCGGCGCCCTCCCCTTCAGGCCGCGATTGGCCGAACGCGGAGAGGACGCACAAGGCGCAGACGAACATGAGCGACCGCGGCAGCATGGGTATAGAAAGAGATCGAACAAAGGTATCGGGAATGAGGGCAATTGTCAACATGATGACACATCGACCCGGTCGCCTTCGAGGCGATCATTCCTCATTGAGCACGGGGAGGTGCGCTGCGCGGAGCTTCTCGTTCAGCGGCCGGATTCCCGACTGCCGGAGCGCTTTCCACCGGGCAACGAGCGCCGCCAGTTCGCCCGCTTCCCTGGCTGCGGCGGCGCGCATAACGAGCGTCGGTGCAGCGTCAGCCCCCTGGAGGGCGGCGAGTATCGAGCGGAACTCCGACCGGACGCGGAGAAATGACTTTCCCGCAGGCGGGGCGGCAGCGGGTTGGAACCGGCGACCTCCGTCTATCCCCTCGAGAGCGGCGATCTCCTTTTCGAAGGCCGCGAGTGAATCGGCGAGCGGCCCCACGGGAGGATGGATCTCCCTGATCTCCCCGCGCAGGCGATGGATGTCCCGGGCGGCCCCGCGCGCTTCGTCCATCCCCCTCGAGGCATCCATGGAGAGATTGAACTGAAGCGCGAGCCCGGCGGCGGATATTTCCGCCCTGGGGTCCATCTTCACGACAAGCGGGCGCGACCAGGAGCGCCCGTCGACGAGGAGCGTGACCGTGTACGTCCCGGGAAGCACCCAGGGCCCGAGCGGACCCCCCGGCGTGTTCCGGACGACGGCGGACATCGGGAACTCCTCCCTGTCGGCAGCCGGGGGCGGATAATGAAGATCCCAGACGAATCTTCTCATGCCGGGGGCGGCGGAAAGCGGACGGAACGGCCTGATCCAGTAAAGGGGAATATTGATCGTCCCCGTGTCGACGGCCGGGGCCCTGTCGTCGCTGGTGAAACGCCTCACCAGGTCGCCGCTTCCATCCCTGATCTCGAGCGCCAGAGCCCGTGCCGGGGCTGACCGGAGATAGTAGTCGATGATCGCGCCATCGGGAGGATTTTCACCGGCGGGCTCTTCCGGGGGAAGAGGCGTATCCGTGTTCGTGTTCCACCTGACGCGCCAGGCCTGTGCCGGCGTGAAGAGCACGGCGGGAGAATCCGCGAAGCCGGCCGAGAGCTGGCGCAGGGGGCTCACGTCGTCCAGTATCCAGAAGCTCCGGCCGTGCGTTGCGGCGACGAGATCGTCGCCGTGTATGACGATATCGCGCACGGAGGTCGCCGGCATGTTCAACCGCAAGGGCTGCCAGTTGTCGCCGTCGTCGACGGAGAACGAGACCTCCCGTTCAGTGCCGCAGTAGAGGAGTCCCGCGCGAACGGGGTCCTCGCGGACCGCGTTCACGGGCGCATCCGCCGGGAGCCCGTGCGTAATCAGGTCCCAGGAATGCCCGCCGTCAGTGGTCCTGTAAATGTACGGACGGAGATCGTCGCACCTGAAGCGGTTTACCGCCGCGTAGGCTTTCCCCTCCGAGTACCGGGATGCTTCCATGAGCGATACTTTGCTCCACGGCGTGAGGGCCGGGGGAGTGACGTCCCGCCACGTCTTCCCGCCGTCTCCCGTCACCTGGATGAGGCCGTCGTCAGTCCCCGCCCAGATCACCCTGATGTCGCGCGGGGAAGGGGCAACCGTGTAGATCACCCCGCGACGCGGCTGATTTGCCATCGCGGGGGTTGCGAAGATGCCGACGCTCGGGGGGACGGCAGCGTGCTCGCGAGAGAGATCCGGGCTGATCACATCCCACGAGTCGCCGCCGTTTGTCGTCCTGAACAGGACGTTCATGGCGTAGTAGAGTGTATGCGGATCGACGGGGGAGAAGAGAACGGGGGCGGTCCTGAGCACGCGGTATCTCCCGCTCCTGACGATCTCCGGAGAGATATCCTGGACTTCACCGGTCAGCATGTCCGTCCGGGACACGCGGCCGCCGTAAATCATGCGGGGGTTCAGGGGATCGGGGGCGACATAGCCGTACTCATCGACGCCGACGGAGTGCCATTCCCGGAACGTGATGCCGCCGTCGTTACCCCTGCTTGCGATGCCGATCGAGCCGCTCTCCTGCTGTCCCCCGTACACCCAGTACGGGAACCTGTTGTCCGTCGCGACGTGATAGAATTGCGCGGTCGGCTGGTTGTACCAGGAGCTCCAGGTCTCCCCCCCGTTGACCGTGATCGTCGCTCCCTGGTCCCCCGCGATCATCATGATCTTCGGGTCGCGCGGGTTGATCCAGATCGAGTGGTAGTCGTCGCCTCCCGGCGCTCCCTTGAAACCCGTGAACGTCGATCCGCCGTCCGTGGAGCGCCATGTGACGACGTTTGCACTGTACACCACGTCAGCATCCAGCGGGTCGGCACGCACCTCGGCAAAATCGTCCCCCCGCCCCCATATCCGGCCGTCGCCGCTCGTGCGCCTCCAGTGCTCGCCGGCGTCCTCGGAGCGGTAGAGCCCCCCGTATTCGGGGTGTGCCTCCACGAGCGCATACAGACGCCCTGGCCGGGAAGGTGCGACGCACAGGCCGATGCGCCCGAGCCCCTGGTCGAAAGAGGGAAGTCCCTCGCCGATGCTCCGCCACGTCGAGCCGCCGTCCGTCGATTTGAACATGCCGCTCCCGGGCCCTTCCCACTGGCCGTTCTCCCACGGGCCCTGCCGGGCGGACCAGAGCGTGGCGTACACGGTGCGCGGGTCCGCCGGATCACACGCAAGCGCCGCCCCGCCGGTATTCTCGTCACGGTAAAGCACTTTCTGGAACGACGCTCCCCCGTCGGTGGAGCGGAATATCCCCCGCTCCTCATTCGGGCCGTACGGGTGGCCGAGCACGGCGACAAAAAGGCGATCCGGGTTCTCCGGGTCGACGAGGATCGTACATATCTGCTCCGCATCGCGAAGGCCGAGGTGCAACCAGCTCCTGCCGCCGTCGGTCGACCTGTACATCCCGTCGCCCACCGAGAGATCAGGCCGCTGGAGACCTTCTCCGCTTCCGACGTAGACGACCGCGGGCTCCGAAGGGGCGACCGCGAGTGCGCCGATGGATCCCGTCGGCTGATCGTCAAAGATCGGCTTCCACGTCCGGCCGAAGTCGTCCGTCTTCCACACCCCTCCGTTGTTGACCCCCATGTAGAAGACCCCCGGCATCGAAGGGACGCCCGCGGCACCGACCGTCCTCCCGCCCCTGTGGGGCCCGATCATGCGCCAGCGCATTTCCTGGTAGAGCGAACTCTCAAGCGATTGGGACCGCAGAACTGACTGGAAGGGGAGTACGGCGAGGGCGAGGAGCAGAAAACGGTTCACGGGCTTGCCGGGAATGTGTGAGAACGGGGACACACAGGAATCTAAAAACCGACGGCCTGACTCGCAAGATGTATCTTCCGGGGGGGGGCGAGAGTGCGTGCTCAGTCGGGATTGTCGAGATAGGACTGCCACTGGACCGCGAAATAGTGCCCGTAGGCGCCCCGCCGCGTGAACGTCTGGCGTGAGAGGCCTTCGGCATGGCGTTCCTTCAGACGCGCGGCGAACCGCTCCCCCACATCCTTCCAGTATTTTTCGTCTCCCAGTGCCCAGGACGCCAGGCGGCACATGACGGAAACGACAAAAAGGACCTCCGGGTCGGTGCTGAACTCGCCTCCAAGCCGCTGGAAGAGATCGACGACGCGAATGCGGTTCACGTCCCTGAGGCCTGTGAACGGAGAAGGCTCGGCAAAGCCGTACCAGATGAAGAACAACAGACGCAGCGCAGTCTCCCGATCGTGCGCCCCCTCCATCCAGCGCTCCACGAGCGCGTCGTAGGCGCGCCCGAGTGCGGGAGCATGAGACGGCGAGTAGTACTCGTCTTCGATCGATGTGATCGCGTCGATGGAGAGCATACGGGGGCCCCCGATATTCCGGGATCCACCAGAACAGGGAAGCCCCTTCTCTCGGAACTCGAACGAAGGGGCGGGTAAAGAACTCACCCAATGAAACACTTTTCCCCGGGAGAATCAATCAATAGTTGACATTGAACCGAATCGGCATAAATTCAGGGTTGACTTTCCCGACACAATCCCCGCTCCGGCCATGACCACTCGCTCGATGACCGTGTTGATGATATTTCCTGTCATGTTCGCCGTCCACGCACAGTCTCGCGACGAACGGACGGGATTCTCAGTCCGGGGGCGCGCGATCGAAATTGCGCTCTCTCCCGACGGCGACATTACCGACGTACGCTCCCCCCGGACGGGGTGGCACAGAAACGTCCGGGGCATGACAACGCTTGACAGCTGCGTGAGGACGGGCACGACGACCGTCCGCCGGACGAGCGCGGGCGGGCTCCAATTCCGGAAAGCGTACTTTGCGCCGGACGGCACGCTCCGCCTCAGCGTCGTCGACACGTTCACACCCGAGAGGTCGTCGATCCGCTGGGAGACGGAAATCACGGGGGGAGTGCGCCCCTGGTCGACGGGCATCTGCACTTCGCTCGGAACGCCGGACACTGCGGGAGTGCGGTTCTGGACGTCATGGGGAGATCCCGACCAGGTGAGCCCCGAAGCATGGGCGCCTCATCCCGACGGGTGGGAGTATCCCCTCCTCGGGCGGCCCCTGCGGGATATGCACCTGATCTACGGGGGACATTTCGGCAAGGGAGGCGGTTACTCAGTCCCCGTCTACGGACTCATGTACCCGGCCCAGGGGAGGGCGATTGTGCTCGCGATGTCGCCCGAAGACCCGCTGCTCGATGTCCACATGGTCACGACGGCAGGGGGCGACGTGAGGCAGACCAGAAACTTCAACAGGCTCCAGGCGGGGCGACCCGTCAGGTTCACGATGCACATCTTCCTCAGCCCCTGTGACTGGAGGGGGATCATGGCGTTCATGACCGCCCGCTATCCCGCCTGGTTCCTCCCGCCGGCGCCGAACGCCGACCGGGTCTCGGGGCTCGGGGCCTACTCCTCGTGGGAAGGACCGATCGACGCCGCAAAATACAGGGCGATGGGTGGGATCGTGAACTGGAAGGCCTCGTTCGATTTCAGCTACATGGGAATGTTCATCCCCCCGGTCGCCTCCGACACCACGCCGTGGAAGCGGTTTGATGCCACCTCCGGCGGCGAGCCCGCGCCGCGCGAGACGACATACACGACCATTGCCCGGATGGCCTCGTATGCCGCGCGGATGAAATCGCTCGGCTTCGCAACGCTGAACTACTTCAACGTGACGGAGTTCGGCGGGTTCTCCGAATTCGGGAAATCCGTCGCCTACCCGGACCCGCATGCCTCCGGGGACGCGGACGTCTGGCGGAATCCCACGGCGTTTCTCTATGACCACTTCCCGGGGGCACTCCTCTTCGGCGCATTCGGCGATGACGGCTGGAGCACCAGGAGTCCCGCCCAGCTCATGTTCCCCCGTCCTTCATTCCGGGATCGCCCGTACTGGTCGTGGGGGGGCGCCGTCGCGACTGATGTCGGCGACTCGGCGTACGCGGAGTTCCTCCTCGACCAGGGGCGCCTCCACGTCGGGAAGTTCCCCGACGCGCAGGGGATCGCGATCGACCGGTATGACTGGTTGAACGAGTACAACGCGCACGCCGACGACGGCGCCACGTGGATCGCGGGAAGGCCGGCCCGCGCGCTCCTCAATTCGTACAAGCGGTTCATCCCCCGTCTCTCCCGCATCATGCACGGCCGCGGGAAGGTGATGTTCTGCAACCCCCACATGTGCCGGCTGGAAATGATGAGGTGGATCGACGGCGTGTACACCGAATTCGGCCACATCGGCTTTAACCTCAACATGGCGGCGTTCCTCACGCCGGACAAGCCGCTCCTGTGCTGGACCCCCGACAGCGAGACGGTGATGAAAGCGCCGGACAGGTATTTCCAGAGGCACCTGCTGATGGGGGCGTTTCCCACCGCTCCTTTCCCCGGGAACGACCATACGATCGGCCCCTCCCCTGCCGTGGAACGGTACTACCTCGACTACGGCATGATGTTCTCGCTCCTGCACGGGAGGAAGTGGGTCCTCATCCCGGGCATCGTCGACGCGCCGGCCGATGAGGCGCTCTGCAACCTCTTCACGTGTCCGGGGCGGGTCGTCATCCCTGTCGTCCTCGGCCGCGCGGATTCGGCGCATGTCCGCGTGACGCATCCCGGGGAGCTTGGGCTCGCCCGGATCGATTCGGCCTCGCTCTGGTTCCCGGGAGCGACTGCACCGGTGAAGACACGGATTGCGGCGTCAGGAGACGGGCTGGAAATGACGGTCCCGCTCAGGCGAGGGTGCGCGTTCCTCGTCATTGAGCGACGGCGCGTGGCGCACACGCCACACGATTGAATAGCCGGAAGCAGGCATGCAGCGGCCGGGGGAAATCGGCCGGGCGACGTAGCCCGGCCCCCGGCGGGGCGCCCGGTCGCCCGTCTGCCGTTGAGCGTGCGGTTGTATCTGCGGGGGGAGTTCTCTACATTATCCCTGTCTGTACACACACCGTCGTGGAAAAACGCGAGTGGCGATCAGGACCGAAATACTGCCCGGGGGGGTCGGGATCATCGAAATCAGGGGATCGATGATTGCCGACGATGAGGTCGCAGAGCTGCGACGCGCGGTCGCCGAATTCGTCGACCGCAGGTGGCGGCGGCTCCTGATCGATTTCAGCGAGACCATGTACCTGAACAGCACCGCGATAGGCGTGCTCGTCGCCGCCCACACGAGCTACACGAAGAGAGACTGGCTTCTCAAGCTCTGCTCGATGAACAAACACGTCCACGTCATCTTCGCGATCACCAACCTCAACAAGATCTTCTCCGTTTACGACACCCGGGGCGAGGCGCTCAGTGCGTTCGAGGACGCGGAGCGCAGGCGCACGCCCGGTCAGTAGCGAAGATACTCTCCCGGGGTCACCGGGGATCCGGGCACCTGCCACATGAACGCCGGATCGATCGCGGGGGTGTCCCCCCGGTGGGCGCGCATGAGGTCGATTTTCTTCCCCAGGAGCTCGCCGAAATTCTCCCCGTAGAGCCCCGAGGTTTCTCCCAGTGTCGCCACGGGCATGAACTGCGCGTGCGACGTCTTCCAGAGTTCCCGCAACTCGATCGCGTTGGCGATCTCGTCGTCGATCATCTCCCGCACGTCGCGCAGCCTTTGTTCCCTCTCCACCCCGGATCGCGCATCGATGTACCCGTGCACTCCCGCCACCCATGCCGCGACGTTCCGGAGCGTCCTGTAAAAACAACGGAGAGCGATGAGGCGGTCGCGCTGGTCGCAGAGCAGCCCACCGCCGCCGGTGTCGCCGGCGGCCAGCGTCCGGAGAAGTCCGATCCCCCTGTCCAGGGGGCCCCGGACGGTCGAGTCCGCCCTCCTGACGATCGCCGACGCCGTGCGGGCATCCATCAGCAGCCAGAGGGCATCGGCGCCGAAATCGACAAGCGTGGGGTTATTGAACGTCGCGATCATGAACCGCTCATAGTACGCCCGATCGGCCGGGGGGAGTGCGCCGATGTCGGGAACAAACGGGCGGACCCAGTGGCGGTACCATGCGAACGCCCAGCCGTTGCCGTAAAGGGGCACTTCCGGGAACGCGGCCACGGCGCTGTCCGCCATGCGCCATGCGCGGGAGAGGAGGGGTGCACGGGCGGCATCCGGACACCAGCGCCGCGCAATGGCCTCCACTGCGCTGTCGGCCGAGGAAATATCCCCCTCCCGGAACGCGCGGACGACCTCCCGGTTGATGCTCCAGGGGGCAAGCGAGGGGGGATCAAACGTCACGGAGAGCGCGCTCACCGGCGGCGCCGCGCCCCCGCGGAGCCGGCTGAGCGTCAGCCAGGGAGAGGGAACACCGATCACGAATTCAGGCGCCGCCACCACGCTGCATTCGAGGGCCGGCGCCGTGCGCCCCTCCTCACGCGGCCCGTCACGCAGGACCAGCGCGCCCGCCGCAGGAGAACCCACCTGGAGATCGAGCCTCTCCCCCAGCCCGCCGAGGATGACATTCCGTTCGTCGCCGAACCACCCGAGGGACGTGATCACGCGAAACCGGGGGTTGGTTTCCGAAGCCGCGTCCCTAAGGAGGCGCAGGTAGCGCACGACATTTTCACCCGCGGCGCGCGCGATCACGGAATCGGAATTCCACTCCCGGATCAGGTAGGCACCGCCGTTCCGGCCGGCATAGAGCGTCGAAACGTATTCAAATCCCGATCCGCTGTCGTTCGTCCAGAGCGTCAGGTAGCCGAGCGACGGCACCTCGCGCATAACGGCACGCATGAGCTGGGCGTAGTGCCAGCGGACGAGCGGGTGACCGAGCGTCGCCGTGTACCGGGGGCGATAACTCCTGAAGGGATGATCGACGCGCGCGCCGCGCAGGTAGGGGTATTTCACGAAAAACGCTT
>Ga0335079_10001181_pt1 | contig 29811 bp, 17 predicted proteins | sample Lox_Sample_33_FD_206719 | JGI IMG/M metagenome (GOLD analysis project Ga0335079, IMG submission 206719) | Soil microbial communities from Loxahatchee National Wildlife Refuge, Florida, United States - Lox_Sample_3.3 | ecosystem: Environmental > Terrestrial > Soil > Wetlands | place: USA...
CTTCCGATTGAAACAAAATGCGTCCTTTTGTAAGCGAGGAACCGCTGCCTTCGTTTACGAGTTTGTGATTTACATAATAACGGAGCGTGTCTCCTATCGCCCACAACTCGAGGCAGTTCCATTGCCCGTGCGGTTTCTCGACTTCGTTCTGCGGGTCGCGATAGCCGGCCACATCTTTCCATGGACCTTTGCCGAACCGGTCGAACCGGCCCTTGTCCTTGGTTTCGCCTTTTACAGTCAGGCGCGTGCCGCCCACCAGGATGATGTCACCGGTCCCGCCCTCGATCATCTGAAACTCTATGGAATGCGGCCAAACTTTGTCTTCCCCATTCACATGGAACAGAAAACCACTATCGCGCGCCTTGTCCTTTCGTGGTTCATGCGTCTGCTCACCCCAGCGAAACACAACGTGGAGATAGTAGTTTTCGTACTCCTTTTCCGTAATGAAGTAGCCGAACTCCGCGCCGGAGACGTGGACTACGCCGTTTTGAACTTGGAAAACGTGGTCGGGATCGTTGTTCTTTCCATGCTGCTGTAGATAAGTATAGAAACCACCGAGGTCCTTTCCATTGAAGAGTTTGATCTTAGGTCCGAGCTTCGGGTTCGCAGCAAAGGCAAGCGAAGCACACAGCAGAACAAAAATGACGCGCGTCATAGTCTAACCCTAACTTTACGGATTGCGCACCTGGGCGATCTCCCGCGATTTCTGCGCTTGCAAGAACGCAAGCAGATCGATAAATTCCGGGCGCGTCAGGCTTTCGTCCAAACCCTCCGGCATCAGGGAGACACTTGACGGTTTGATAGAAACAATCTGCTTTCGCGGAATACGGATTTCGGCGTGGGGGCCGGTTACCAGGGTGAGGGCATCCGGCGTATCCTGACCTCTCACGCCGGAGTACACGTCCGTTTTGGTTTCGACGTTATAAATCTCAAATCCAGGCACGAAGCTGGCGCTGGGGAAGACGATCGCCTCTAGGATGTCGTGGCCGGAGCGGATAGCGCCGATCCCGGTGAGATCCGGGCCCACGTGTCCTCCCTGGTTGCCGATCGTATGGCAATGATAACAGGCTACTTTTTCGCCAAAGAAAATATGGCGGCCGCGGCCGATATCACCGCCCGCGCGGAGCAAGGGATCGAGCTCCCGCAGACGCGCGATCCGCGCTTTTTGCAGCTCCTCCAGATGAGCGAGTAGCGGTTGCGCTTCAGCGCGGACATCTTCCGGGTACTTGGCCAAAATGTCCTGCAACCGTTTTGCATCGGGTTCGCCAATCGAGACTTGGGTTTTCAGCAGGGCTCTGACCATGGCTTTTCCAGCGTCTTCATTCGCTGAACTGCTGAACGCCTCGATCAGCCTGGGAAGAATGAGTGCATCCGCCTGCTGCAAAGGACCGCCGGCCAGTGTGACTAACTGTGCGTGTGTCAGGTGCGCGCTTCCGAGTACCTGTGCCGCGGCCAAGCGCGCCGCCGCATCGTTATTCTTGTTCAAGCGGCCCAACAGGAACTTGAGAGCCGTATCATTGATCCCCGGCCGGCGGCGCACCAGAATCGCCAGCGCAGTGGTGCGTAGTTCCGGCGGCGACGCTGGATCAGATGCGATCTTTTCAAGCCGGTCGTCGAGACCCGTGATCTGCAGCGCCCGCACTAGGTTTAAGGCGCGTAAGCGCACTTCTGGAGCGGAATGATCGAGCAGGCCACCGATGCGTTCCAACCACGGCGCCGGGAATTCCTTCAACTCGCAGTGGTCGATCGTGTCCAGGAGGAACAGTTCGCGTTTTGCCCCGCCGGCAGTATCGCCGAGGATGTCACCCACTAGTGTTTGTATATCGGCGTTCGAACAGAACGACAGAAGCACCTCGCGCACCGGCTCTGCCTCGGCGCCCGGAAATTCGGGCGAGCGTAGGCGGGATTCGAGAAAACTCAGAACCGATCCCGACCAGCTGGGATGATGCGATGCCACCCATAGCGCTGCCGTTCGCAGTTCTTTGTTTTTGTCGCTCAGCACCGGCGTAAGTTGCTCGGCCGTGAGCGGTGAATTATCCATTTGATCGAGAGCGATGAGCGCGGACTTGCGAATTTTTGGATTTGAATTCCCCAGCGCTTGGATCAGGGGATCTGGCATTTTCAATTCGATCAAAGCGTAGGTCACGGAGTGCTCGCTAAACCGGTCGATGGCGCGCGCCGCCGCGGAAACGAGCGCCGGAACGGCGCGGGTATCGCCAATCTGGCCCAATGCAGTGGCAGCCTGGCGGCGTGCGGCGGGCTGTGCGTCCATCTGCACGATTTGCATGAGAGCGTCCACAGCTTCGCGGTCTCTAGCCATACCCGCGGCCCGCGCCGCGGCCACGCGCACGCGAAAACTGGGATCATTGAGCGCGGCTCGAACACCCTGTTCGGCTTTGGGTGTACCGATGCGGAACAGTGCCCATACCGCCGCGCTGCGTGCCTCGTGCGACGCCGACTGTTCGCGCTCGTGCGTGAGGGCCTCAACGGCCGGCTCCGCTGCTTCCACCAGCAACTCCTGCGCGCGATCGCGCACCGCAGGGCGAACGTCTTCGAGATGGCGGACGAGCTCGGCAGGTTGCATCTCCGCAAGCTTCAGGTCTTCACCGCGGGGGTCGCGAACCGCCGGCCCACCCACTCTCCGGACACGGTAAATGCTGCCTTTGATCTCCGGCTTTGCGACGCGCGAGATCGGGCAGCCATGAATGAACCAGGCCCCGGTGTCGATGACTAACAAACTGCCGTCCGCATCCTCCATGACGTCGGTGGGATGAAAGTCTGGATCCACGGAAGTCAGAAAGTCTGAATCTTCCGTACGGAATGTAGCGCCGTCACGGTAAAGAACGTGCCGCTGAACGCGGTGCGGATTGAATTGTGCGCTGAAAAAATTACCTTGGTACTGCTGGCCGAAACGAGGGCCTCGATATCGCATCAGGCCGGCAGGAGCAATGCGTGCGAATTTTGTCATGACGGGCATCAGATCGCCGGTGCGCTTAAATTCGCTCGTAACGGGATATGGCTTTGGGTAGACGCCGCCCCAAACCCAATGCATGATCGCATCGCGCTGGCCGTCACGCGGATCCTGGAAATAAGTCATGGTTCCGAAGGTTTCGCCCGTGGGCAAGAAAACAAGCTCGACGGGATTGTCGAAGCCACCGCCCGCCACCCACTCGAGACCGGTCCCATCCGGACGGACGCGCCAGATCCGCGAAGCCTCACCCTTGAATTCGCGCCCATCTTTAGTCTTGATCTCAAATCCGTGCCGGCCATCAGTGAGATACAGCCAGCCATCGGGGCCGAAGAACGGCCCGTGGAGACTAGCTGCGTTCGAAGACAAGTGCCATCCGGTTACGATCACCTCGCGCCGGTCGGCCACGCCATCGCCGTTAGTGTCTTCAAGCCGGATCAGGTCCGGCGGCGCCGCGACATAAAGGGCGCCACGGTACCAGACCGCGCCCGCGGGAAGAGTCAACTTGTCGGCGAAAATCGTGCTCCGGTCGTAAACGCCATCGCCATTCGTATCTTCGAGCATGCGGATGACGTAATCCGGCTTGGCCGCCATTTGGTCCGTGGTCAGCGTATTCCCAGAGGATTCGCACAGAAACAGGCGTCCCCGGTCATCGATCGTGCCCATCATCGGATAATTGACAAGCCCGGCTCCAGCGACCTTTTCTACCTTAAAGCCAGGAGGCACATGGAGGGCTGCGAGGCCGGCCGGAACATTCGTAGAAGCTCCCTGCGCCGTTGGGGCCCAAATGAAGGCGGCCGTCAGCCCGAAAACTAGTCCAAACCCGCGGCGCAGGAACTGCGGCACGGATGAAGTCATAGCTGTTCATGTTAACATCCGCCACTTCGATTTCAATCAGAATCGGAAATGGCTGTTCAGCCTATTAGACAAATTGTCGGCCGGCGTTCGAATGGGATTGACAACGCGCTTCTGCTGCCCTAGTATGTTCGCTAATCTTAAGCGATCGGGCGCCGCTCCAGCACTCTCGAGGAGGAGGTTAGGACATGATTTCCAATGATCGCAGCTTTCGACAAAGCCGTTGTGCACTGGCCTTGATCGTGCTGCTTTCGCCCTGGCTCGGCCGGGCCCAGGAAGTGACGGCCAGACTGGCTGGTACGGTCAAGGACCAAGCCGGCGCCGTCGTGCCCGAGGCAGCACTGAGTGCGACCCACATAGGCACGGGCGTAGTTACGAGGACGACTTCGGACGCCTCGGGGGACTACGTCTTCCCGCAGCTTGCTCCGGGCACCTACACGCTCTCGGTCGAAAAGTCAGGTTTCGCCAGCAGTGTCATCTCGGGAATTTCACTGAACGTCGATCAAAAGGCCAGCGTGGATGTGGTGCTGCAAGTAGGGCAGGTCACGCAGTCGGTCCAGGTGGAAGCGGCCGCCCCCCTCGTCGATAGCACGAGCGCGAGCCTGGGAACGGTTGTTGACCAACAACCGATTCTCGATTTACCGCTCAATCTGCGTCGCACTGGCGCGCTTGCCTTGATCGTGCCGGGAACGGTGGATACCACAGGAAGATCGCTCACCTCCGCGAACGGCAACGGATCCGGGTTCAACGACAACAGCTACAGTGGATCCGGTGGGCGCTCGACGGGCAATCTGATCTTGATCGATGGAATGGTCTCTAGGGCGCTCAATAACGGGGGGTTTGCGCTGCAGCCAGTTCCTGAAATGGTCAAAGAATTCAAGATCGAAAACAACACCTACGACGCCGCGTTTGGTCTGGCGTCTGGAACGACCATGAACCTGATTACGGAATCGGGCGGCAACAGCTTTCACGGCTCGGGCTGGGAATACCTGCGAAATCGGGACCTCGATGCGCGCAACTTCTTTGCAACAGCAAAGCCGGAATTTATCCGCAACCAATATGGGGGCGCTCTGGGTGGACCGATTCGAAAGAACAAGACATTTTTCTTCGGAAGCTATGAGGGGCTTCGACTCATTCAAGGGCAGAGCGGAACTAGTGTGGTCCCCACAGCCGCAGAAAAGGCAGGAGACTTCAGCTCATTTCTCACGGGGCAAACCGCCAATCTGTGTGCGTCCAGTGGCTCCGCAGCTCCCGCCAACCTAAATTTTGATACCGGTCAGTTGTTCAATCCTGCTTCCGAACACCTTTTCACCTGCCCGGCGAACCCGGCAAATCCTGGTGCTGCCACCTCGACTGTTCTAGTCGGCACACCGGTCCCGGGAAACATCATCACCAACATCGATCCGGTGGCGCAAAAGGTCCTCGGGCTCTTTCCAGCACCGAACCGCGGCGGTATTCCGAATTACGTAAACCAGACCCCCTTGCGCCGTCAGGACGAGCAATTTGATGCGCGCGTTGACGAGGTTCTCTCCGAGAAAGATCGCTTATTTGGCCGTTACCTGTTTGGCAATACCAACCAGTTGTTCCCAGGAAACTTCGATCCTTTTAATAATCACCAGCACTTCCGAGGCCAGAACGTCGTGGGCGGCTGGACCCGCCTGATCAGCCCGAGTCTGATTAACGATGTGCGGATAGGCTACCAGCGAGATTTTCTCGATCTAGACTGCCAGGGGTGCCCTCGGCAGCCGGGCCTTCTGGGCAGCTTCGGTATTCAGCAGCTGCAAGCTCCCACGAAGCAGTTGGAGGAGTATCCCGCGTTCGGCTTCGCCAATTTTGCTGGGGTGGGAGACGGCGGTTATTTCCCCGATATTCTGCCCGACAGAGTTGAGAAGTTCGAAGACACTGTCACCAAGATTGTTGGCCGCCACACGATCGTCGCCGGCGTCGATCTCAACTTCTGGCAGACTCCTGGAGTGGAAGATCCCAAGCAGGTAAATGGAAGCATCAGCTTCAACGGCCAATTCTCATCTCTGGCGGGAGAAATCCCGGGCGTTAGCACCATTTCAGATCTGGCCGATCTGGAACTCGGTTTCCCTGCGGGGGGACTGTACACCAGAAGCCCCATTATCAACAAACTGACCGGGGGAGGCTGGTTCAACCTGTTTGCCCAGGATCACATTCGCGTCAACTCTCGCTTGAGTTTGGAGCTCGGCCTTCGGTGGGAGTATCGGAAGCAGCCTTACGATCAAAACAACAATATTGCCACGCTCTATCCGCTGGCGTATAACTCGACGCCCGGAGATGCTCTGCTACTGACCGCTCTGCCGGACGCCGCTAACGATGCACTTTGCTCCAATTCTTACTTCCTCAACGCTAACGGACAGTGCCTGATCATGACTTCAGCGATGAGAAAGCAACTCGGGTTTACTGGGAATAAAGTGCAGGAAGTCAGCTTGGGCCCTGGTCACGGAAACTTTGCTCCGCGGCTCGGAGTCTCGTGGCGGCCGCTAGACTCTGACAAACTCATTGTTCACGCAGGGGCGGGAGTATTCAACGACTTGCCTCATAGCAACATTCAAGGTTCATACGTCAATAACAACCCGGTCTCCACGCAAACGCCAACTTACAACACCGCTTTCGGATCGCCACCGCCCCTAACCAATGGCGTGCCGACCACCACGGAGCTGATGTTTGCAAATTCCGTGGCGGTTCCTCTATCGCAAATTACCGCGGAGCTAATGCCAAGCCCGTTTTATGCCACGCCGACCATATATGAATGGAGTGCCAGCGTGCAGTCGCAGTTGGCGCAGAACTGGGCGCTGGAGGTGGGTTACGTAGGAAATCGGGGCGTCCACATGGACTATATTCATATCTGGGGCAATCAAGCAGTACCTGGAGTTGGTCCGCTCCAACCCCGGCGGCCGTGGCCGGACTTCAACATCATGCTATACGATTCGTTCAATGGCATTTCAAACTATGATGCCCTTACAACTAAAGTCACCAAGAGATTCTCGCATGGCTTTCAAGCTCTGATTGCTTATACCTGGGGCCATGTTTTCGATTGGAACGGAGGCGATTCGGATTTTGTTTCCCTGGTGCAGAACGATAATAATGCCAGGGCGGATTATGGGACCGCGGACATCAGCATAAAACAGCGGCTGGTGCTAACACCCATCTGGCAGTTACCTTTTGGAAAGGGGCAACGCTTTTTGAACAGCGGCGGTGTGTCCAATGCCCTTGCGGGAGGATGGGAAGTTGCCGGCATCCTCACATTCCAGACTGGCTTCCCGTTTACCGTGACTGCCAATCAGGATTATTCTAACACCGGCTCGCTATCTCCGAGGCCAGACCGGACATGCAACGGCGCCGGCGCTCAAACCGTGACAGACTGGTTTAATGCGAGCTGTTTCACCACCGACGCGCTCTCGCAGGCTTTGGCGAATGGAACACCCCGTTTCGGGAATTCCGGCAAGAATATCTTGTACGGGCCAGGTATTCAGCAATGGGACATTTCATTTATTAAACGAAACTCGCTTACAGAGAAAGTGAATCTCGAATTCCGGGCCGAGTTTTTCAACATGTTCAATCACCCTAATTTCGGAACACCTGGCGCGACTATCGATACCAGCACAACCGGCCAGATCACGAGCGCAGGCACTCCGCGCGACATTCAATTCGGGCTGAAACTGAAGTTCTGACCGGAGCTCTTGATGACACTCGAGACATCCCGTAGTGTCCAGCATCCCAATCTCAATTGATAAGGCTTGGCCTCAAGTGTCCCGGCTCCAGGCGATCTCCGTGATCGGATGGATGTACCGGCAGCGTAGTGTTCGCCATTTGCTGCCTTCGTGAAGAGTATATGCCAGCGCGCTTCGGCCGCTCTGGCATCTAACATGATCGCTAGTCTTACATTTCGAACAGGAGCGCTCTATGCTTCATGAATGGGTTCTGAAACTGGGACTATTTCTGGTGGTTTTCGGAGGGGTCCCGGCCCTGTGTTCAGGCTCCGACTGGGGTCCGAGGAATCTTGCGTTGTCAGCTTTGGGCGCCAGTGCGCGCTCGTGGGAGCCTGGGGTTACCGTGGTCCCCGAACACGAACCTTCCAAGGTCAACGACGGCAGTGTGCTCAGTTATTGGGCGGTGCGCGATGTGGACCTTCCTGCCGACATCGGCGTCGAATGGCGTGAAGCTCATCGGATTTCCAGCGTTGTGGTCCGCTATTTCGACGGCCGAATGGTGCGTGGGCCTGTGATGGCCAGGACTCAAGAATGGGCGCGCCTTCAGTACTGGGAGCAAGGCGAGTGGAAGGATATCCAGGCTCAAGTGGTTGGGCAGGAGACATCTTCGGTGCGCTATGCATTCGATCCTGTCGAGACCACTCGCCTGCGTCTTCTGTTTTCCGAGCCGCCCGACCCGGAGTCGCGGCGGCTCCCTGAGCGATTGGGCATCTATGTCTGTGAGTTCGAAGCCTATAGCGAAGTCCCTTACGCGGTGGTGCGCCCTGCACCACGGCTTGTTAGCGTTGGGGAAAGACGCGTTGGCACGTACTACAACGAATGGTCGAGCGACAATCCCTACGATCGTGCCGGGCCGCTTGTGATAGAACCAAAACCAACCCGCATCGTGACCGACGCCCTCTCACCGACGCTGATCGTCGCCGAAAGCCAGTGGTCGAAAGTAGCTTGTGCTATCAAGAAGCCGCGAAAGGGAATCACCGTTCTCACGAACGGGTTCATGCAACTCGAAGTCTCGACGACCGGCGGCCTTAAAGAGTCGCTGTTGAGAAACTTGGTGACGGGCGAAAGTGCCGCGACAACGAACTCGCAACCCTTCCTGATTCGAACCTCGAAAGGCGAATTGTCTTCAGCCAATGTCAGAGTGGTAGGAGAAGAAACGGCGGGCTCGGGGTCCGAGGTCAGTTATTTACGGGTGGATTTGACTTCGGAGTTGGTGGATCTTTCTGTTAAGTATGAACTGCGGCGGCCGGACCATTTCTATCATAAGTGGCTCACCATCACGAACAAAGGCGATTCAGATCTTCGAGTTTTGGACGTGACTGTTTCTTCTCTTGGGTTGCAGCGATTGTTGGATCTGTTTGCGGGGCCTGAACTGACTTATCCGGTTTCTCGCCTGGAGAGAGGTGGGTTCTTTGAGTGCCTCGAGACAGTCTATTGGGATCACAAGGGCGATGCGATGACCTACTATCCGGGCGTCAACCTGAAGGCTGGGGAAATAACCGACAGCGACAAAGCCGTGGTGGGCGTTTATCGCAACCGCGGCGAGCAGATAGAGGGGTTCGACCGAGGCGTACGTGACTGGGTGATTGAGTACCACACGCAAATTACCCCTTTGCAAAGGGAGTTCCCGGATATTTATCTGGAAGGCTGGTCGGCCAAGGTAGGCATCGAGGAACTTCAGAAGAACCCGGAGTGGACCGAGCGATTCTTCTCCACCGCGCATAAGCTGGGTGTCCGTTACATGGATGCCTACGAACCCACAACCCTGGCGCTGTCGATGCCCACTGATCTGGCAAAACGCTGGGTCGATGTCGCCAACAAATATAGTATTGCCACTGGCTGGTGGAATGATTTTGGGTCGAGGTTTGGATGGGGTTTCGTCCCACCGTACTGGGAGTCCTACTTATGCAAGCTTTCGCCGGAGTCGGAAGCCTATTTTAGACAGACGGTTGAATTGGTCCATAAGTACAACCTTCGTGGGTTTCACTGGGCGGATTTTTGGACGGTCTGGCCATGCGACAAGACCGAGCAAGGACATTTGCCAGGGAAATACTCGATTTATGCGCAGGGCCAACGGATGATCCAGTTTGCCCAGCAAATGCATGAAGCCGCGCCGGGGCTGCTGCTCGGTGCAGACAGCGGACTCGACAATCCGCAATACGGCCGGTACGCCGACGGCCGTCATCACGGCGGTGGCCACGATGCCGTACCGGCTACGGAGCCCGACATTCACCTCGACCGGCTCTATGCGGATATGAATCGCCCTCATCTTTATGGCTTGGCGCACGAAAACCTTTTACGGCCCTGGTACCACGTGCTCAATTGCGTGAATCACTATGGCATGGAAACACACCTTCACGACCGCGCCGGTTATCGATACGCCCTCCTGAGCGCCCTGGCTTTGGCAGGTGAGTTGACCTTTAACGATGCTCCGGATTACGTTCCCGAAAGCGAGATTCAATTTACCCAGCATTGGGAAGATTGGGCAAGGACCAACAAGGACTACCTGAAGCACAACGACAAACTGTTCGAACGCTCGGTGCACTTCACCGACATCGTGCAGGGTGATGCAGAGTCTCTAACGGGTTACTCGCATATACGAGGGGACCAAGGTTTTGTGTTCCTGATCAATCCTGGGGCTGTTGAGCAGGTTGGCGAGCTGGCGCTGGCTTTGGACGCGCCGAGTTCCACACGATTCGTAGTGGATGAAGTGTACCCGGGAGGAATGACTCTCCGCGGACCCTCGGACGGAGCGTATCCTCAGGGCGGTAAGTTACGCTTGACGGTTCCTGGCAAACAGGTGCGGATTCTCCGGATCACCCCCGACTCCGTCGCTGGCAGGCAACATAACTTTCAACCCGAGGACGCGCGTGTTGCCGAGTGGCGCCGTTACGTCGGCAACTGGAGCGTCCTAAACTCCACACTCGCTACAACCACCCTAGGCGCAAGTTTTGAGTTTCCGAAAAAGGATGATGAGTACCTTTCCAATCCGGCACCCGAATCGGCGTGGTCTTTGGATCCGTGGGCCTACGACAAAGCCTACCTGGTGCTGTTACTCAAAGACGAGACAGTTGAACAGAATAACCAGTGGATATCGGACCACCTTCTCACGGAAAAGGGAACACCGCCGCCAGGGGAACTCGACACACCACCACCACCGCAGTCTTTGACAGCAATAATCAACGGTGTCCCGAAGGCTCTACATCCCTTCAAAACCAGACGCAACCAGCAGCACGGCAAAACTCGGTGCTACTTTGCCAGCCTCGACGGCGAAACGAAGACTGGCACATCAAACCGGGTAACGATCACGCTACCTATTGAGAGAGGCTTGGTCTTTTCGGGCGCCTATCTGGACTTGCCGGATCAGATGCCGAACGGTCAATAGTTGTGTGATGCTTTCTTCAAACGCTTTCCCGGGAACGCACCACTCAACCTCGGCCGGAGTCGTGGGCCTGGGCCTCATGGGAACCAGTATCGCGGCCTGCCTCCTGGCTCGCGATCAGACAGTATTCGCCGTCGAAACGGATATCGGCAAGCGCCGTACGGCCCGTCGCCGCGTGTCGGCTTTACTGCGCGAAATGAGACGGGAAAGACTCCTGCGCCGAACTCCGGAATGCGTGCTCGAACACTTCCACGTTTCCGGCCGGTATGTCGAATTGGCAGAATGCGAAATTGTGATTGAGTCAATAACCGAGGGCGTCGCTGCCAAAAAGCAAGTCATCAAGAATATCGAAAGGGTCGTATCCGATAAGGCTCTGATCGGTAGCAATACCTCTGGCATTCCAGTAACCGAGCTGCAACACGGAGCTCGGCACCCGGAACGCATCTTGGGGATTCATTGGGCCGAACCCGCCCACATCACGCGCTTCATGGAGATAATCTGCGGAAAGGAAACGGACACGTCGATTGCTGAGGCCGCGATGAGCCTGGCAGCGGACTGGGGAAAGGAGCCGTCGCTGCTGCGTCGAGATATCCGCGGATTCCTTACCAACCGCGTCTTCTACGCAATGTTGCGGGAAGCCTTCTATTTGGTGGAGGCCGGATATGCGACTCCCGCCGACCTGGACCGCTCGCTGCGTAACGACCTGGGGTACTGGATCACGTTTGCCGGGCCGTTTCGGATGATGGACCTTATGGGTCTTCCGGCTTTTGAAACCGTAATGCGCGACCTATTCCCGGACCTGAATTGCACCAAGAGAGCGCCACGATTGATGGAAAAGCTCGTGAAATCGGGAGCCCGCGGCATCACCAATCAAAGGGGCTTTTATCGGTATACTAAGGCGCAGTCCAAACGATGGGAACGCCTTTTCCTGAAGTTCAGTTATGAGATTCGGTCTCTGGCTCAGAGGTATCCGGAGGACGCGGGGGATAGGGTCCAGAAATAATTTCCGCGCGATCCACAGTGCCATATGAAGATCACTAAGATCGACGCGTTCCGCGTTTGTGTGCCCGTGCGCCTGGGCTCTGTACACAGCCCCGAGTTTGAAGATAGTTGCCACCCGTTCGCCTGGCGTGGGCGTTTTTTCGCCGAGATGCCAAAGTTCGTCTACCAGGTTCACTCGGATGAAGGAATTACTGGAATCGGTGAGAGCTATCGCGATGTTTCCGACGGCGCGGTGCAGCACAACATCCGAACCTTGCTGGGACTGGACGTGATGAAGCTAAATCTGCGCGACCTGCCCATCCCTTCCGGCAGGGAATATGACGGATTTGAAGTCGCTATTTATGATCTTGTGGGGAAGAAACTGAGTGTGCCTGCCTGCCAGTTGCTGGGTGGTGCGTATCGCGACCAGGTCCTGATGAGCTACTGGACAGGCCGGCGCACACCCCAAGATGCAGCGCGTATAGCGCTGGAAGCGAAAGACGCAGGCTTTAGAAGTCTGAAGATGAAGTGCGCGCTGGAAGATCCGCATCTCGAGCGCGTGGATAGGATTCGTTCCGCTTGTGGCCCCGGCTTTGGCATTGTTCTAGACCCAAACCAACGGTTCGAGCACCCCAGCTTTGCCGCGCGACTTGCAAAATCGCTGGAGCCTTATCACATCGACTGCTTCGAAGACCCGGTACCGCGTTGGAATCTCGACTGGTATCGGTTCTTGCGGGACAAGACGTCCATTCCTATCGCTCTCCACGTTCACGCGCCCTATGGCCAGCGGATTGAGGAGTTGATTCAGGCAATAAAAATCGAGGCGGTAGATTACTTCAATTTGGGTGGCGGCCTAGCTCATTTCGTCCGCATGGCCGGAGTTGCCGACGCGGCGGGGATTCCCGTGTGGCATGGCAGCGAGGTGGACCTCGGAATCCTGGATGCCGCATCCCTTCATGCTTGTGCAGCAGTCCGGAACTGCACTCTGCCAAGCGATATTATCGGCACATTGGTGCGGGAGGACGATCTCATTGCGGAACCGCTGGAATTTCGTGACGGTTTTGCCCGCGTCCCGCAGGGGCCGGGTCTCGGCGTAACTTTGGACGAGCTCGCTTTGGAGCGATATACAATCGAAAAGTGGGTTTGAGAACCGAGAGGATAACTTGTTTCTTGCAGAAATGACGTGGCAAGAGGTAGACAGTTGTGACCGCTCTACTGTCGTCGTGGCTCCATTCGGGGCTATGGAACAGCACAGCCTTCACTTACCCCTCGAAACCGATACTCTAATTGCTCAGGAGCTATCATTACGTTTGGATGCAGCTTGCGGCGGCAGCCTTCTGATTTTACCAACCCAGTGGTTGGGATTCTCGCCCCACCATATGAGCTTCAGCGGAACCATTACTGCGTCTGCTTCTACCTATATGGAAATGGCGAATCAGATCCTAAGCTCCATCGCCAATGCCGGTTTTCGAAATCTGCTCATACTAAACTCCCACGGAGGCAACGCAGCAATTCTTGAGGTCGTACTTGCCGAATTTCAGTCGAAACACCCGACCGTGCAGAGCGTTCTTGTCACTTATTGGAATGTAGCGGTCGATGAGCTTGAGAGAATTCGAGACAGTCCGATCGGTGGCATGGGCCACGCTTGCGAATTGGAGACGTCGCTGGTTTTAGCCGGCAAACCGGGTCTTGTACGCACAGCGAAGATCGAGCCCGATGGGATGGGGGTGCGTTCGCGTTTTCTTTATCGTGACATGCTCGTGCCTGGCACCGTGACCACCTGGTGGAACCCAGCCGAGACCAGTAAGCATGGAGGCGAAGGCGATCCGACCTCGGCATCTGCGGAGAAGGGCAAACGCTTTTTCGCCGCTATTGTCGGCCGATTGGTTGAAGTTGTGCGAGAAATGTCATCAGAAGGCTTTCGAACTCAGCAAGAATCGCATGGCCGAGAAGTCGTGTAGCCATGCGCCGCGGTTCTGTCTTCGCGTGCCAGCTCCATCACGCCGGCACTGCATACCGGTTGCCAATCCACACGATGGGCGCGCATGCCCCGCCCAGCAGCCGTAAAGTGTCGATCCAACACGAGAAACCTTTTGACTTAGTGCATGCCGATAACACTCTCCAGCGGTGGCAGACTGCTTCCTTCCTTCAGGCCTATTGTTACACTCCGGAACCGATTTTGAAGTCTGAGCCAGTAACTATATTCGTTATTCCAGCGGCCGGCAGCCGCGTCGAGCCGGTATGGCGTGTACTCAGCGAGCCAGGCAGACCGATAGGCGGCTTCAATTTGTGTCGCTTCATCCATCATGTCCGAGAATCGGCCGTGCGATTGGTATACCACCTCGGACTCGATCTCGTTCCAGTACCGGTCGCTGTTATAGGAACCGAAAGACCACCAGCGCTCCGCCACCTCGAGGCTGTTCAGAAACTTGTAACTCACGAAATCGAGCATGCGCCCGGCAACGAGTAAGGGTTGGAGCGTGGAGGAGTCGGCGCCATCCCTCACCGCTCGATAAACATGGGTTAGGGCTTTCTCGGCCAGCAGACGCGTCTGGCGGAAATCCTCCTGATGATCAGCCGTGCGCTTCAAATTGGCGGCGCCAAACGGATCGCCCCACATCTCGTGAATCGAAGATTCTCCCAACACTTTTTCGATGGCTATCTCTGACTTGTTGAGGTTTTCGAGAGCCTCAGACACCTCCGCTGCGCTCGCACTTGGGTACATCAACGTAGCGTATTGGCCGAAGAAGCCATCACGATCCATGGGCGCGGACTGCCAGGGAGCGGCGGCGCCATAAGCCATTGCTGGCCATGTGAGACGCAGTAGACATTGCGCGCTGTCGGTCCAAACGGAATTGATCATGCCGAGCGCTTCCGACAGCCGGCCGGCTGCCAAGAAATTGTCGATATTGGCGAAGGTCATGTCGAAGTTCAGGGCGATTTGTGCCCAGTTCGCGACCCCTGACTGAATGAAGTGAGGCAGACGCTTGGCGGCGAGCGGATCCAGCCATTTCTTAATATCCGGCTGCGCCTCATAAGCCCACGCCACGGGAATTACTCCGGGCGGCAGGCGATCGATAATTGCCGGATACTTTACCATGACATCCGCCCACGCCATTACAGTCTTCCCGTGTTGCATGAACAATTTCGCCACGTTGCCAAGCTGTTCCGCAAACAGTTCAGCGGGCGTAGTATTGCCGCGCTTTTTAGCGACATCCTCGATGCGCCAAGTCTCGTCAAAACCGACGTGCACAAACGGGCTGGGGAACAGGTCCGAAATCTGTCCGGCCCAGTCCGCCAGCAAACTCGTCACGTTGGGGTTGGCCGGATCCAACTCCACGGAATGCGGGAAAGCGCCGAGGCCTGAGTAAAGTTCGATGCGCAGCAAATCGTGCAAATGGCCGTAAAGTTCGAGGAACGGAATAACGTCCACATGGCGTTCGCGGCCGTAAGCAATGATGCGCCGGATCTGATCTTTCGAGAATCGGCCTTCGGGGTTCAGCAGCGGATAGCCGTCCAGTTCGATGGCACCCTCGCTGTAGATGTAGTACTGATTCGCTTTCCAGCATGCAAGGAAATCGATCTGCCGCCTCACTTCGTTCTCCGTCGGCAAAGGGCCGTGGCTCATGTCGATCATCGTGCCGCGGTAGGCGAGAGTGGGCCAATCATGAATCTGGACTTCAGGGAGCGCCGTGTCGCCGCCATCGCCTTCGACCAGTTGCCGTAGAGTTTGAACGGCGTAATACAGGCCGGCCGATGAGGTTGCCTCTATTTCGCCGCCGGCCGGCGTAATCTTGAGCCGGTACGCTTCACGCGAATCGGGACCGGGCCGCTCGCCGGGCAGCGGAAGGCTTGCCACGGGTCCGGAGCGCCTAAACACGATCGAAGGCCCTGGACCATCCGAGCTCTCCGCAATTGGAATCGGAGTTGTGCAGCGGCGTGACAGGATGGCCGCGAGTTCGCTTGCAGCGAACCGGTCCTCATCCGCAATATTGCCGGCCAGGCGAATGTGCAGGCCCCGTAGCGCGAGCCGTCCCACCCCATACTGAATTTTCTGCGGCTTTGGCAGCAATGGAGAATGCGCCGCCAGCATACTCGTGCAGCAAAAAATCCATATCAGAAGTCTGGAATGCAGCAACATGAATCTCCCTTGTGGCTTAAATCAATTCAGCCCCGTTTCGAAATACGTGGCGAATCCCGGTGGGCGCAAGCGTCGGGTTCTCATACGTAGCTGGGCTGTTGATGGTGTCTGGATCGAATACAATCACATCGGCGAAATAGCCCTTAGCCAGGCGGCCGCGCTTTGCGATTCTGAACCGGTGAGCCGGCTTGTCGGTGATTTTGTGAACAGCTTGCGCAAGCGTCAGCCATCCGCGTTCACGGCTCATTTCACCCAAGAGCAGAGGAAACGTCCCGAACAACCGCGGATGAGGACGCCCTTTCACGTAGAAGCCGTCGCTGATAATGCACGAAAGCGGATGAGCCAGCGTTTGGCGCAGATTGGGTTCGCTCTGATTCACCTCCAGCATATTTACGCGCCCGTGTTCTTCGTGAATCAAATCGAGCACGGTTTCTACGGGTTCTCGAGCGCGGCCTTCGGCAATCGCCGCGATCGTTCTTCCGATTAATGAACGGTTGCCTGGCGATTCGACCGATGAGATCAAGATGCCGGACCATCCCTGGGTGAGCGTCGCTTCGGTCTCGGCCGCGATCCGCCTTCTTTCGGTTTGATCCGCGAGCCGTGCCAGCAAACCATCGATTCCCCCGTCAAGCGCCCGTTGCGGAAGCAGTTGAGTGAGGACCGTACTGCCGCGGGTATAAGGATAGCAGTCGAATCCCACGTCCACCCCTTCCTCGGCCGCGTGCTCGATTTTTTCGAGGACGGTTCGCTGCTTATCCCAGTTGCGCGGACCAACAGCCTGCAAATGCGAGATCTGCAGCCGGCAGCCAGTCCGTCGCGCCAGCTCCAGTTGCTCATCCACCGCTTCTCCTAAGTGATCGCCGTAATCACGCATGTGGGTCGCGTAGGTTTTGCCGTGCCGCGCCACAACACTGCATAGGCGTTCGAGCTCCTCAAAGCCCGCACCCGAACCAGGTGCGTACATGAGTCCCGTAGAAAATCCGCATGCACCTTCCTCAAGCAACTCGGCCAGCTTCTGTTCCATCCAATCGAGATCCCGCTCAGAGAGCGGCCCCAGACGGTTTCCGGTGCGCGCAATCCGAAGACTCCCGTGTCCCACCAGCGAAAAAACGGATATCGCAGTTGAATGCGCCGCGCGGTCGAGATATGCTTTCGCGGTCGGCCACCCCCAATCCTGATTGCCGCAAAAGATGCCATTAGCGAAATCGTGCAACAACTTCAAATTGCTGGGCGCCGGATAGGGTGAAAAGCCGCAGTTGCCAACCACCTCGGCGGTGACGCCCTGAGCCACTTTCTCGCGCCGGTTTTCGAGCGCCTGAAGATCCGAGTGGCTATGCGAATCGATGAAGCCCGGCGCAACGGCCAGGCCGCGGCAATCGATCACGCGCACATCTGCCGGCTCTTCGAAGGAGTCGAGCTCGGCGATCGTCTCGCCTGCAATAAGCAGGTCGCCGCACCGCGGGGGCGCCCCAGTGCCATCAACCAATGTGCCGTCTCTAAATAAGATTCGCGCCACGCCGGTCAGACCTCAGCATTTGGCCGTTCAGCAGCCGGAGCGGGCTGCTTTATCGTGGTCGCCAAACTCCTTGATGCCATAAGCTCCTATCGCCCGCGTGGCACACGTGCAATGGCGTCGATCTCCACCTTGATTCGCTCGCCGAGCACCGATTGCACGGTCGTTCTCGCCGGCTTTACCCCTGTGAAGAATTCGCGGTACGTCTTGTCGAACTCCTCGAAATCGTTGATGTCTGCCAGATGGCACGTGCACTTCACAACATCACCGAACGTGCAGCCGGCCTGCGCCAGTACGGTCCCGATGTGCGAGAGTGTGAGCCGGGTCTCTTCCGCAATCGTGCCGTGAACCACCTCGCCAGTCGCCAGATTCTGAGCGGCATGTCCGCTGACAAACAGCCAGCCATCGCATTCAACGGCAGCGGAATACGAACCCGTGGAGACCAGCTTCTCCGGATGTTTGATTTCTCTCTTCATGACCAGACGCTTGGCAAATTCAATGAGGCTGTCCGGCCATGGTCGGGAGAATGGGGTTGTGCGGAAGCTCAAGCCTGTCGAGTAAGGCGAGAATCCGCTCGTTGAGAAACGAGATACGGTCCTCGGTATGGCGGTCCAACTTAAGAGTCAACTGGCGGACAACAGCTTCCTGCAGCATGCCGCGAGCTACCAACAGACGCTTTTCGGCATGGTGGAATAGCTCCATATGCTGCAGGCTCAAGACAATCTGCGGCAGAACGGCTTCATGAATTTCATAGGCGCCCGCCATGTCACCCTTAGTGGCGAGCTGAAACACTTTGGCGAGCAGATCCGACACAGCGAGACCCGGCATCACTCCGCAAATTCCCGCCGGGATCAGATCCAGCATGTACATGCCGCCCCAGCCTTCAAGCACACCGACCTCTCCGCTCGTCGCTTCCAAAATTGCCGTCACTTTCGATGACATCATCGGCTCCTCAAGCTTGATCCATCGAAAATGAGGATGAGCCCGATGCAACTCGGATACGAAACGAGCGGTCACAGTCGGCCCCGAGGGGTTCACATCCTGAATGAGCAAAGGAATGTCAATGGAAGACAGGAGCCGGTCGAAGTAGCGGTACAGATCGGTTTCACCAAAGACGAGCATGCGCGGCACAGCGGCGGCAATCGCTGAGGCTCCTGTTTGCTGGGCCTCACGCGCAGTCTCCACGGCCTGTGTTACGGATACAAAGTTGACCTGTGCGAAGACCGGGATCCGGCCAGCGGCGTGCCGCACAACCTCTGTAACCAGGCGCAACCTCTCGTCCTCGGAAAGTTTATAAAACTCGCTGGCATATGCCGGCAAGCACATGGCACAAGCACCCGCGGCGCAGGCAAAATCAACCAGCCGCGGCAGCGAAGGCCAATCGACTTGCTCCCCGACTGTAAAGGGTGTCGGAATAATCGGAACAATGCCGTTTACACGAAACTCGTTCGCCTTTGCCATGCCTCCTCCTTTTCCTGTAAAGCCGCGTTTCGCATCCGCTTTCGCTCCTCGTACACCGTAACCAAAAATGTCGCCGCAAATACCAGGAGTCCGCCGAACACCAACGGAGCCGTGATTTTTTCCCTGACAACCACGGTCGAGAGCAAAACTCCGAACACCGGCAATAAATAAATCGACAGTGACGCTTGCGTCACATCAATCTTCTCGATTACCCAGAAATACAGCAACATGGAAGCGCTCAGACTAAATATTGCAATGGTCAGCAAGCTGGCCCAAACGCCCGCGCCCAAGGACGCAAATGCGGCAGACCGGGGTCGCTCGAATACGAGCATCAGCACTCCAAGCTCGAGGTTCGTCACGAGAAAGCTGTACACGAGTAATTCGACTGGGTTAAAAGTCTCCAGCAATTTCTTGGTGTAGGTGTTGTAGAACGCGCTGCCAAGGCAGCTCGCAAGAATGAGGAGATTGCCCAGTAGATAGGTGCCCCTGAAGATCGACACAGATTTCCAATCGATATCTGACACCATGAGCACGCCGGATATCGCAAGCGCGAACGAGAGCCAGCGGATAAGCGTCATCCTTTCACCGAGCAGCATGACCGCCATCATTGCGGTCAGGACCGGGATGGTCAAGGTGAGCACCGAAGCGTTGCTTGCCAGCGAGTGCTCCACACCCCAGGTGAGGCCGAGCTGCGCTGGGACGATGCCGAGCGTCGAAGCGAGGAAAAGGTCCCGCCAAACCACGGGTGTCCACCGTGGCCCCGGCTTCTTGCCCCGGCTTATGCGGACTAGCGGCGCGAACAGCACGGTTGAGAGCGTAAGCGGAATCAAGGCGACGGCAATTGGGCCGAGGTGTTCGGTCGCGATCTTCGCACCGGAGAATTGAAAAGCCCACATCAGGTTCACCAGCACGAGAACCAGAAAGCACTGGATGGGGGCGCGCCTGTGGACGTTGTTCGGCAGGCTGACGGTTTCGCTGTTTTCTCCCGGGGTCATTTTCTCGACTTCCTACATGTGCGGCCGGAGTTCTTCGAGCGTCGGCAGCGTGTCGCCATCTTTGAAACCGTGCAGGACATCCCACAGACGGGTCTGTAAGCGTCGCCAATATTCGTATTCAGCATTCCACCGGCCCATCACGCTGCCCAGGCGGTGGTCTGTGTACTCGCTCAGCCATGCCGATCGGTACACGTCGCGCAGGTCCGAGATCTCATCCATCATGTCCATAATGCGCCCGTGATTGCGCGCGCTCGATTCCCATCCCAGATAGAACTGCACGTCGGCACGGCTGGGATGGCTACCCAGCGTATTGAAATAGCCGGCGATTTCCAACGCGTAGATGTATTTCATCCCCGCATAATCCAGCATTCGTGCGCCTAGAACCAGGCTCGGAATAGAGTAGACGTCCTCCTGCAGACTCAAGGCGCGAGCCAGGTGCTCCTCGGCGTCTTCCCCTAAGAGCCGGATGTTACGGAATGATTCGCGATGCGCCGTGAGGCGCGCCAGCCGCTCCGGCGTAAGCGGATCATCCCATAAACGAAGGATGGTCTCCGAACCCAGGACCTTTTCCATCAGTTGTTGCGCTTTTGCCAGCGACTCGAGAGCCGGCGCCACTTCGGCCGCTACCGGAGCGGAATAGAATGATGCTGCGTAATCGGTAAAGAAATGCTCGCGATTTATCGGCTCTGTCTGCCACGCTGCGGCGGCGCCGTATGCCATGCCGGGAAGTGCGGTCCGGTAAAGCACCTGCGAAGCATCTGTCCAACCCGTATTGACCATGCCCATGGTGCCGTATTTGCGCGCATCGGCCAGAAACCCGTCAATGTTTTCGAAGGTCCGGATGAAGTCCGGCGTAACTTCATCCCAGCACCAGATGCCGGGGGCAAATACTTCCGGCACTTTCTCGCGCGCGAACGGGGCCACAAAACCGCTGTAGTCCGTCTGGACATGATAGTGCCATGGCACCGCAATCACGTCCTTCGGCAATTGAGCAAACAGCTCGGGGTACTTGACAAAGATGCGGGCGCCGCTGTTCACATCGGCCCAGAACATCGGGCGCTTACCAAACTGCCGCACCAGCGCCGTTATGCTCTTCAACTGCTCGATGTACAGCTTCCCAGGCTCCACGCCCCCGGCGGCTTTGCTGCCGGCCTTCTCCAATTCCCATGGCTCATCCATGCCGACGTGAAACCACGGACTGGGAAACAGAGCCGTCAGTTGCTCCACCCAGTCATGCAGCAGGCTCTGGACCTGGGGATTGCGTGGATTGATCTCGCCTCCGTGCGGCAGCGCAGCCAGGTCCGCGTACCGCTCCACCCGAAATACGTCATGCAGATGGCCGTAGAGTTCGAGGCAAGGAACGATGTCGACGTGCCTCTCCCTTGCGTAGTCGATGATTCGCCGGATCTGTGACTCGGTGTAACGCGCTCCGGGATTGATCAGCGGATAGCCGCGCATCTCGATGTTCGCTTCAGAGTAGAGATAGTACTGGTTGGCTTTCCAGCGGGCAAGAAAGTTAATTTGCCGCTTGATTTCGTCCTCAGTTGGCAGCGGTCCGTGGCTGGTGTCCATCATGAAGCCGCGGTACGCTAGGGCCGGCCAGTCGTGAACGTCCACTTCCGGCAGAAATTTGTCTCCTGCGTCGTCTTCCACCAATTGCCGGATGGTCTGCGCGGCGTAATATAAGCCGGCTGAAGATCGCGCATGAACTTCGGCGCTTTTACCAGCAATGTGCAACGTGTACGATTCCCTGGAATCCCGCCCAGCATGATCGTCGGGGCCGGGCAACGAATCCACGCCGCCTGTCCGGTAGAGCACGATGCCACCAGCCGCGGGGCCGCTACTTACTACCGGCACGGGTTCAGCGATGATCTCTGCCAACGCTGAGGCCAACTCGTTTGCCGCGAAGCGATCCTCTTGTGCCGGAATCGACCCGAACGAAATCGTAATCCCCTTGAGCGCCAACCTTCTATTGCCGTATTGAACCTGCTGTGGCTGCGGCACCAGCGGCCTGTGAGCGGCCGGTAAAGGCGTCACCATCAGAAAAAGTAAGCAAACGAGACGCAGCACCATCGAACTGCTTATGGTACGCCCACGCCACACACGGCACAATCGCGATGGGACACCTTCACGGTGTGCCATCCAATAGGCTGAACATTTTTTGGAGCGAACCAGTCCCGCCCTGTCACCTCGCGAGACCCAGCTTCAACGCGTGGGCTCTCGCTCCAGAGGGAACCTCGATCCTCAACGGCTGCCGTATCACTTATCGGGCGTCGCATTGGCCGGGACGATCCAATACGCTGAACACTTTTCCCGTGGACTTCGTTTCCGCGCGCCGCTTTCTGCTACAATCCGGCAAAACGGGCGGACGAAGGGATTGAGCGATGAGCGCTGGCGCAACACCATCTGCTCCTGCGGCGGAGCGGGTTTTGTCAATTCTCGAACTGCTATCGGTCACCAAGAATGGTCTGACTTTACCTGAACTCAGCCGGCGGCTCGGGCTACCGAAGAGCTCAACCTACTGTCTCTTGGTCACCTTGGAGCGCCGGGGCTATCTGCATCGCAACAACAGAACCCATCGCTACATGTTTGGCCTCAAGCTGTTTTCACTTGCCAACATGGCACTGAGCGGAGTGGAACTGCGGGAAAATGCCGCATGTTTCTTGCGGTCCCTCATGCAGCGGTCACGCTTGACGGTACACATGGCGATCATCGAGGGGGACGAGGCGATTCTGGTCGAAAAGATTGAGCCGCCGGGACTTGTCAGACTAGCAACCTGGGTTGGAAAACGTCTCGAACTGCACAGCTCGGCCGTGGGCAAGTGTCTTCTGGCTTATTTGCCGGAAGACGAGTTTCTTCGGCTGGTGCGAGATCGAGGTTTGACCCGCAACAACGAAAACACGGTCACGTCGATCCGCAAGCTGAAACAGCAAATGACGCAGATCAGACATGCTGGCTACGCGATAGAAGACGAGGAGGGGGAAATCGGTTGCCGGTGCGTTGGAGCGCCAGTTTTCGACCACTCCGGCAAAGTGATTGCGGCCATCAGCATGGCGGGCACCACGGCTCAGGTCAGAACTGAAGATTTCACCTACTTCGGGCAGTTGGTTCGACAGACCGCGTCTGACATTTCTGAGGCGCTGGGCTTCATCGCGGGCAAGATCGACCCTCAGTATTGTGAATTAAGCCGCGAAACGGTCAAGTAGTCCGCGCGACATACAGTTTGGTCTTAGGCTGAAGTTCTGATATTGTGCCAGCTAGTCCATGGCCACGGAAACTGCTGTAGCGAAGGCGGCCATAAGCTCAACCGGGCAAGCGGCATCGCCTGTACCACAGACGAAACGGCTTGTTTCGCTCGATGTCTTTCGCGGGTGGACCATGTTTTGGATTGTTGGCGGGGCCGCGCTCGTTGAGGGACTGCAGGCGCTTAACCCAAATCCTCTGATCAACGGCGTGGTTTACGAACTCAACCACACCGATTGGCAAGGCCTGCGGTTTTACGATCTGATCTGGCCATCGTTCATGTTGATGACAGGCATGTCGCTGCCGCTTTCCTACGCCAAGCGGTCGCTAACACAGACTCATCACCAGATCTTTATGCGTGTGTTGCGCCGGTTTGCCGTGCTGTTCCTGCTAGGCTCACTGCGAGAATCCATCCACTTCAACCATCCCTACATTGTGGAACTGAGCAGCGCGCTTCAGCCCATCGCTGTGGCTTATCTCGCGGCATTTTTGCTGGTGCGAAAATCCTGGAAATTTCAGGCGTCCGTCGGCGCCGGGATCCTCGTCTTCTATGCTCTTTTGCTGGCCTTCGTTCCGGCTCCCGGAGTTCCTGCCGGCAGCTACGATAGAAACGCGAACTTAGTGCTGTGGGCCGATCTAGTCACCGTGGGCCGCGTGCTGCCCGAACACTGGGGCACAGTCATCTGTGCGCTTCCGACCATCTCCACCACGATTCTCGGCATGCTGCTGAGCGAGCTTCTTATGACGAACCGCAGCGCAGCAAGCAAGATGAGAATTGCCGGCTGGATCGGGCTGTCGGGTGTCGCGCTCGGTTGGGCCTTGAACCCTGTGATCCCGATCGTGATGAAGATCTGGACCACCTCCTATGGCCTGGCGTCGGCCGGCTTTGCTTGCCTGATGTTTCTCGTTTTCTACTGGCTGATTGACGTCCGTGGCTATCGAAAACTGGCCTTCCCATTCGTGGTGATCGGCATGAATGCGGTGGCGATCTACATGTCGGAGAGCCTCATCCCCTGGAGCAGGACGGTTGCCATCTTTACGCACCCGCTCGCTGGAACACTGGGCTCGTTCACGCCGCTTTTTCACGCCATTGCCGTTCTAACTGTCGAGTGGCTGGTGCTGTACTGGATGTACAAGCGCAAGATTTTCCTGATTGCTTGACGCAAGGGCCTGTGCTGATCCACCTTCCAGCCGGCACAGTTCGTGCTACAAGAAGTAATATCTTGTCTCGTCTTGGGTACCTGTCCGCTGCGATGCTGGCATGCGCCATTGGCTACGCCCAGCCGTCCACGCCGGTCATTCTCATCTCCGTGGACACGCTACGTGCCGATCACCTCGGTTGCTATCAGGCCGTCCGAAAGGTAACACCGCGCATCGACTCGATCGCAAGAAACGGCACGCTGTTCTCCCAGGTGAGTGCGCTCGTTCCGCTGACTTTGCCCTCTCACGTCGCGCTGTTCACCTCGACGTACCCTTTCGCAAATGGAGTGGAGGACAACGGCGTGCCGTTTATTGCTGGGAAAACGCTGGCGACCGTTTTGAAGAATGCCGGCTACCATACCGCAGCGTTCGTGGGGAGTTTCGTCCTGGACCGACGTTTCGGATTGAGCCGCGATTTCGATGTTTACGACAGCCCATTCGATCTTCATAACAAGAGTGTCACCGACGTTGGTGATCTCAAGCGCCCGGGCGCTCAAGTCGCGGCCGCGGCCACCCACTGGCTGGATCAGAATGCAAACTCGCCGTTCTTCCTGTTTCTCCATCTCTACGATCTGCACACACCCTACGATCTCCCGCCGGACCCGAGCTTGCGCCGCGGTGAGACGGGTTATGAAGCGGAGTTGGCTTACGTCGATCGGGTGCTTGGAGATTTTCTGGCGTTCCTCGAACGCCGTGGCCTTCTGAACAGATCGCTGATCGTGTTCACTTCCGATCACGGCGAGGGCCTGAACGAACACCGTGAGAGAGCACACGGCTACTACGTCTATGAGAGCACGCTTCATGTGCCCCTCATCTTTCACTGGCCGGCAGGGTCCAAACACGTTTCGCAGGGCCTCATCGCGGAACCGGCCAGTCTGCTCGACGTCGCTCCCACGATTCTCGATGCGCTCGGGCTAACGCGATCGAGAGAGATGCGCGGCCAGAGTCTCATCACGAGGAAGAACACGGAGGAGATCTATTCGGAGAGTCTCTATGCGCATAATCACTTTGGCTGCGCAGCGTTGCGAACTCTGCGGTTAGGCCGTTACAAGTACATCGATGCGCCAAATCCCGAGCTATACGACCTTTCGAGCGACCCTCGCGAATCAAAGAACCTCTACACGGCGCAGCAGTCAACAGCAATCGACCTGCGAAAACGAATGAGGGCACTGCTGGCGGGCGCGTCCGCTGCCAAGGCGCGGCCACCTACACCAGATGCCGTAAACGCCCTTCGCTCGCTCGGCTACTTGAGTGGGTTCCCAACGTCCAGCAGGGTGGAGTCCCACATCGATCCCAAGGATCGCATCGGCGATTTTGAACTCTATGGCCACGCACGCGCACTTGCCTCGGTGAACCGGCTCGGCGAATCCAATGGCTTGCTGCAGAAACTCGCCGAGAAACTCGCTGACGTGGTCGATATCCGGATCAGCCTCGGCCTGAACTATCAGCAAGCGGGTCATTTTGAGGAAGCGGCGCGGGAATTCAAGCAAGCGGTCGAGCACGCGCCGCTAAATGCCCAGGCGCATTTCGATCTGGCCCTGTGCGAGTTCCGCCTCCACCGTTCCGATGAGGCCATAAAGGAACTCCAGGCCGCACTGGGGCTTGAGCCGTGGTATACGCGCGCTGAGGAACTGCTCGCCGATATCTACCTTCATAAGAAGGATTACGTGCAGGCGCGTGCGCGGTTGCAGCACGTTTTGTCCGTTGATCCCGCCAATTATACGGCGCACTACAATCTGGGCGTCCTCGCGATCATGACTCAGAACTGGGACGAAGCTGAGCAGCAATTGCTTTCTGCACTGCACACCGATCCTGGCTCGGCGGAGGCGCATAATACGTTGGGAAGCGTGTATCTTCAGCGCGGCCAGCTTAAACAGGCGCGCGGCGAACTCGAAGAGGCCATCCGCTTGCAGCCGGAATTCGCCTGGGCACATTACAACCTCGCGCTGGTTTCAAAGAAGCAAGAAAAAAAGGACGAAGCCACACAAGAGCTGCGGGCAGCCCTGAAAGCCGACCCAAAATTCCAAGCAGCGCAGAGGGAGCTCGACCGAATGGAAGCCTCGATGAAGCGGTAGGGTTTAAGCGAGCTGTGGCTCTCGAACATGCCGAATGGTGCGCTTCCCGCGCGTGGACCTGTGTCCGTCGTTCAAAACCTTCTGAGCGTTGAAATCAGCAGCTTGGAATCGGGTTCGGAGGCGTGTCACGAAGGGTTACGGAGTGTTCCAACAACGTCAGCTTTGGTTCTCGGCTGACGTTTCCAGATAACTGCCAGCAAGTACCGGCGTATTTCAAAATGGAACGCCGTTACGCCGGCAGTCTTCCAAGCGATGGATATCCCTATACGCCGCGGGCGAACGTTCTCGACGGCCGACCACGGCGAACCCCTGCTTATTGTAAACCGGATTTTCGTGGAACGCTTTCTCGGCAGCAGGCAACCGATTGGAACGGCGCTCTTATGGGGTGAGGGGAAGACGCCTTATCGGATCGTGGGCGTCGTGGGGGGAACCAAAACCATAACGATCGGCGAAGAGCCGCAACCGCAGCTCTATGAGCCTCTGGGACAAATCGACAACGATCGCCTTCGCATACAGTTCGTGATACGGTCGGCGATTCCACCATCCCTTCAACTCGACGCCGGTCCGCCGCACGCTACGTCGCATCGATCCGATGGCAGCCGCGGAAGTCGAGACCATGTATTCGAGCATTGGTCTGGCATTCCTCCCGGGCCAGGTCGGCGCGGTCCTACTCGGCTCGATCGGTATGCTCGGGCTCGTCCTCGCTACCGTTGGACTGTACGGGGTTATGGGCTACTCGGTGGTCCGGCGCACACGAAAGATCGGCATTCGCATCGCGATCGGCGCCACACGCGAGGATATTTGGCGAATGGTCCTGCTTGATTCCGCCAGACTGACCCTGGCCGAATCGACTATTGGCATCGCGCTCTTCCTTACGAGACCCTTGGCCATGTTTCTGGTGCCGGGACTCAAACCCGTCGACCCACTGAGTTTTGGGGCTGTGCTGATCATCATGATTCTGACCGGCGCCCTAGCGGCGTGGGGACCGATGTGCCGTGCTATGGCCGTGGATCCAAACACTTCATTGCGTTACGAGTGACCTGTGCCCTTTTCAGGACCTCGGGAGTCCGCTTCTGGGACATGAGCCCCAGCTTAGATCGGTCGTCGCCTTGTTCGGCGACCCGCCGGAGGCTTCGCCAAGGCGCCGCGGTGCGATGCCAAGACCCGGTGCGGTACTCGTTGCCAGTGCCCCGCCATGGAAATGGGGCATTGCCGGCGGACTGAGCACGGGGCCGAACACAGCGGAAGGAATCGAGCGCATCCGGCGGGCGGTAGCCTGCGCAGCGACCTACTCGAGATTGCCTTTTTGGCGTGCTACCCCGACGATGAGGAACTCCAGGTCGCCAGTACCGTCATTTACGAATGAATGCGCATCGTTGAGATGCACGGGAACGGCATCGCCGGCACTCATGGGCGCCGTTTCGTCATTAACCTGAGCGGAACCCTGACCCGAAATGACGTAAAAAAGTTCCTCGACACCCGTGTGCTGGTGCCGCCCCAATGAGCTGCCGGGGGGAAGTAACAGGTGGTCCACGTAAGCCCAGTTGGTGAAGAAAACATCGGGCCCCAGCACCCGCCGATATAGGGCGGTGCCTTCACCCGCATGCATGTGCTTGACCGGCTGCAACAGCTTCCGATCCAGTCTGAAGCTGATGAATACGGGTTTGGCGTCGAGTGGTACACCAACCCGATCGTCGCCGAGATCGAAATTGTCATATTTCCCCTTCAAGCTGGCGACGGCAATGTTCATCCATTGCGTCGGACGGTCGGTCTGATTGTAGATGCCATGGGAGCGGCCCATGCGGCAGGGAGCGCCCGCCGGCCCGGCCAGCGTCGATGTGCGGCCGTCAATGGTGAACTGTGCTTCGTTGTCCAGGATCACGAACATCTCCTCCATCTGGTTGTGATAGTGATGTCCGATGCCGGTCTTGGGTGGCAGTACGCCGCGGTGAAGAAAGAGCAGATTAGTGTCAAAGGCAGACGTGTCGAAAAGCTGCTCGAACAGCATCTCGCCTGCTCCCTCATGCACATGCGACTCGCGGCTGTATTTGGAGGGATCAGTATGCGCAATACGCTTCGCCAGTGGCTCCCGCGCGATCAGGGGGTATGTGAGTAAAGCTGCGAGCAGGATCAAACGCATGCATAGATTATGCAATGCGGGCAGAAAATCCGCTTTTCGGCCCCCAGCGTCAAGGCCATTCTTCACAAACCAACACAGGCGGGACTGCCGGCGCCACTGTCAAATCTGCTTCAGCAGCCACCGCGAGCTCTCTTCTGAACTTGCGCCGGCTACACCAAAATCACTGCGATTACCTCCTGACGGACCAGCTCATTGCTCTCCAATACCGACAGCCGAATAAGCCGGCACCAAAGTGCCGTGGCAAGAAAGAAGAAGCACACGCTGTAGGGCGACCAAACTCCGTAAGCCGCTTGCAGCACGAGATACCAGAGAATCCGCCATCCCAGGAATATTTCCACACCGAACGAGACCACGAGCGCAAGAAAGGGGACTGCGGCGCCCAGCAGCAGGACCAGGTTGAGAATCCGCCAAAACCACCGGCGCGGCGGCATGAGCAGCAGCGCGGCATAACCCAGTGGCCCTAGGAAGAGGCCCGCGGCATAAGCATTCCTTAGCGTGGCGGCCCCGACGAGAGCCACAAGCCACAGGAAGAGAACCGCTTTTCGCGCGGCGAAGTCCAAGCCGGACGGAGCGAAACGCGTCTGTAGTTTGGCCGCGAAGTAGAACCCGCCAACCAGTATCAACAGCAGCGGCCACAATACAGCGGCCGGGATCTGGTAGAGGAAGGGGTCCTTGGGAGTTGCGGGATAAAGCTCGTAACGCTTCAAAATACCCGCAGCCGTCAGACCCCAGAGGAGCAGCATCGCTCCAGCGGGCGGGACAATCCATAACGCTGGAGTGATCAGGCGCTTCCCCAGGCCCGCCGCGTGTGGCGCAAGCAGATTCCTGGCGGCAAGCAACGCGGCAAGACACAAAGGCAGGATGCCCACAAGCTGCAGGGCCAAGATCGCCCTTCCAGGCAGAAAACGGTCAGCGGAGCGTAGCAGAGCGCTCTCGTCCTGGGAGGCTTGCGGCTGAGCCTTGTCGAGAACGGTCAGGGCTTGTACAACCGTGGCCCCCAGCATTTTAAACGTGGACGGATCGAAGTCCCGGAAAACGTCCTGTGGGGTGTGATAGCGGGTCCGGACGGCCTCAGAGTCATTTGTCGCAGTCTCGATGTTCACGGCGGGAATGCTCGCGT
>Ga0335079_10001183_pt1 | contig 29801 bp, 34 predicted proteins | sample Lox_Sample_33_FD_206719 | JGI IMG/M metagenome (GOLD analysis project Ga0335079, IMG submission 206719) | Soil microbial communities from Loxahatchee National Wildlife Refuge, Florida, United States - Lox_Sample_3.3 | ecosystem: Environmental > Terrestrial > Soil > Wetlands | place: USA...
AAGTTCGGGACCTGCGGCTCTTCATGCAGCTTGGTGCCGATCCCGTGTCCTACGAACTCGCGCACCACGCTGAACCCGTTGGCTTCCACGTATTCCTGCACCGCCGCGCCTACATCTCCAATCGCGTTCCCGATTCGAGCCTGCTCAATGCCCTTGTACAGCGAGGCCTCGGTCACCTCCAGCAGTTTTTGCAGCTCGGGTTTGATCGAATCGCCTACCGGCACGGTAATCGCGGCGTCGCCGTAATAGCCGTCCAACACCACGCCGCAATCGATCGAAACAATGTCCCCAGTCTTCAGCGTTCGTTTCTCCGAAGGAATCCCGTGCACGATCTCCTCGTTGATCGAGGTACACAGCACGCAGGGATAATCGTAATACCCCTTGAATGCGGGCTTGGCCCCCAGTTCCTTCATCTTCTGCTCGGCGGCGCGCTCCAGGTCCATGGTGGTAATTCCCGCTGCCACCATGCCCCGTAGATGCTCGAGCACCTGTCGAACCACGTGGCCGCTGCGCCGCATCTTCTCAATCTCGGCTCCGGATTTGCAGACAATCGCCATTTCTCTCTAGGCCGCGCTATGCGCTTCAATTGCCCGGAAAATTTCTTCCGTCACGCGTTCCACCGGTTGATCGCCGTTCACCGAAACCAGCCGCCCCGCGTGCTCGTAGTACTCAGCCACGGGCCGGGTTTGCTGATCGTACGCCTTCAGCCGTTCCCGAATGACTTCTTCGCGGTCATCGTTGCGGATCACCAACTGGGAGCCGTCAAGGTCACAGACATCGGCGACGCGGGGTGGATGAAAGTGGACGTTATAAATATGTCCGTTGGCGAGGCAAGTTCTGCGTCCGGTGAGCCGGAGCAATAATTGATTATAGTCCACGTCGATGCGGACGACAATCGGCAACTCCTTGCCGCCATGCGAGTTGTGAAAGAGCTCGTGCTCGAAAAACGCATCCAGCCAACCGGCCTGGGCCGGTGTCCGGGGAAAACCGTCAAGGATGAAGCCGCGCTCGCAATCGGGCCGCCGCAGCCGCTCTGCCACCATATCGCAGACCAGATTGTCCGGCACCAGTTCGCCGCGCGCCATGATAGCCTTCGCGGCCAGTCCCAGTGCCGTCCCCTGCGCCACGTTTTCCCGCAGAATGTCTCCGGTGGAGATCTGCGGTATAGCGTAGCGCTCGACGATGCGCTTGGCCTGGGTTCCTTTGCCGGCGCCCGGTGGTCCCAGCACGATCACCGGCCCAATATTGTGCGACATTTCCTCTGCCGCCAAACTGGCTCCCCAATCCTTCCCGATTCCAGCTTTGACGCTTCTCTACGTTACGACCAGGTGCGGCGTCCGCGTATGCGTCCGCTGCGCGGCGTAAAGCCATCGTAGTGGCGCATGATCAACTGCGCCTCGATCTGCGTCACCGTATCCATGGCCACGCCCACCACGATCAGCAGCGAAGTGCCGCCAAAATAGAAATTCACCCCTAACCCGTTCGTCATCCAGGTTGGCAGCCTTTCGAAAAACGCTCCCAAAGCCCCGGGCAGGTGGTTCAGGTGAATGCCCGCGATCATCCATTCCGGAATAAAGGAAATAAGAATCAGATACAACGCGCCCACCAGCGTAATCCGCGTCAGGATTTCGTTGATGTGATCCGAGGTGCGCCGGCCGGGACGGATTCCCGGAATAAATCCTCCGTACTTACGCATGTTGTCGGCAACCTCGTTGGGGTTGAAGACAATGGAGACATAGAAGTACGCGAAGAAAATGATCCCCACGGCATAGAGCAGGGTGTACAGCGGCTCTCCCCAGCCCAGCGCTCGTATCATGGCGCCGAAGTAGCGGTTGTCGCGCAGCCCATACCCCAGAGTCTGCGGCAGAGTCAGAATCGACGATGCGAAGATGACCGGCATCACGCCGCCCGCATTCACCCGCAAGGGCAGGTGCGTCGATTGCCCCCCCATCACCTTGCGCCCCACTACTCGCTTGGCGTATTGCACCGGGATCCGGCGCTCGCTGCGTTCCACGTACACAATGAACGCCACCACCACGATCATGAGCGCAATCAAAATAAGCATGGCGGGAGCGGTGAAGCTTCCCCACGCATCAGTCTTGACCTTGTCGACCAGGTCGGCCACGCCACGCGGCAGCCCGACCACGATGCCGGCAAAGATCAGAAGCGACATGCCATTGCCAATGCCGCGCTCGGTAATCTGCTCGCCCAGCCACATGATGAACGCGCTGCCCGTTGTCAGCGTCAGCATGGTCATCAGGATGAACGCCGGTCCGGGATGGAGGACGAAGTCGCCGCCCTTCTGCAGGCTGACCGCAATACCGAAGGACTGCACCGCGCTCAGCAGCACGGTGAGATACCGCGTCCACTGGGTAATCTTCTTGCGCCCCAGTTCGCCTTCTTTCTGCAACTTGGCCAGCGGCTCGTACACCACCGTCAGCAATTGCAGAATGATCGACGCCGTGATGTAGGGCATGATGCCCAAGGCGAAAATCGTCAGCCGGCGCAGCTGCCCGCCCGAAAACAGGTCTACAAATCCAAGAAATGAACCCCGGTTCTGATCGAAGAACTGCTGCAGCTTGTCGGCATTCACGCCCGGCGTGGGAATATGGCCGCCAAACCGGTATACCGCCAGCAGCGCCAGGGTGAACAACACTCGCTTGCGCAGGTCCGGAATGCGGAAGATGTTTGCCAGTTTCTCAAACATTACTGCAAGACCTCGAACTTGCCCCCGGCTTTGGTGATCTTCTCCTGTGCCGATTTGGAGAACTTGTGCGCGCTCACGGTCAACGCCGACTTCAGTTCCCCGTCACCCAGGATCTTGATGCGGTCGCTCTTCCTGGCGATTCCCGCCTTGTGCAGCACTTCCGGAGTAATGGCCGTCTCACCCAGTTCCGCCAGCCGCTCCAGATTCACAATGGTAAATTCCTTGCGGAAAATGTTGGTAAAGCCGCGCTTCGGCATGCGGCGGTGCAAAGGCATCTGGCCGCCTTCAAAGCCGCGCATCATGCGCGAACCGCTGCGCGACCGCTGGCCCTTATGGCCGCGGGTGGAAGTCTTCCCCATCCCCGAACCCATGCCCCGGCCCACGCGCTTGCGGCCTTCCGACGCCTTCTTCGGTGCTCGTACGTTTGAAAGATTCATAAATAAGCTCTCGGCTGTCCGCCGTCAGCTCTCAGCTCAGTCCTCACGGATAGCTGAGACCTGATAGCTCTCTACCCGACGATCTCCACCAAGTGCGGCACCTTCGCCACCATGCCGCGGATGGCCGCAGTATCCGGCCGCTGAATGATCTGATTCAGCCGCGTAAAGCCCAGCCCCTTGACCACCCGTTTCTGCTTCACCGGCGCGCAAATCGACGACCGCACCCACTTCAACTGAATCGTCCCGCCGCTCTTGGTTGCTGTCTTAGCCATCAAAATCCTCGCTGACTCCCTACGGCTCCTAGCCGCTCGCTACAATTCCTCAACCGTCTTACCCCGCAGATTTGCCACGTCCTGCCGGCTCTTCAGCTTCCTCAACGCATCAAATGTTGCCTTCACGACGTTATGCGGATTCGTTGTACCAATTGATTTAGTCAGCACATTCTGCACTCCGGCCGAAGTCATCACCGCCCGCACCGCGCCGCCGGCGATCACCCCCGTGCCTTCCGGGGCGGGCTTGAGCAGCACCATGCCGGAACCGAACCGTCCCAGCACCGTATGGGGGATGGTCGTGTGAGTGAGATTCACCCGGAACAGATTCTTCTTTGCCGACTCAATCCCTTTGCGGATCGCCTGGGGAACTTCTTTCGCCTTCCCCGATCCGAAGCCCACTACCGCCGCCGAGGGATCGCCTACCACCACCAGCGCCGCGAACGAAAGGTTCTTGCCGCCTTTGACGACCTTGGTCACGCGGTTGATCGCAACTACCTGATCTTTAAGCTGGTACGAACCAGCGTCGAGCTTCTTAATGACTGTTGGCATCCTTGGCTCTCGTTTCTAGAATTGCAGACCGGCTTCACGCGCGGCATCTGCCAGCGCCTTGACCCGGCCATGATAGATGTAACCGCCGCGGTCGAACACGACCTTGGTGATTCCTTTTTGCTTGGCGCGCTCCGCTATCGCCTTGCCCACCGATTTCGCCGAAGCGACGTTCCCGCCGGTGCGCTTTTGACCCTTCGCGCCCTCCGCCGAGTTGGCGGCCACCAGCGTCTCGCCTTTCAGGTCGTCGATCACCTGAACGTAGATATGATTCAGCGAACGATACACATTCAGGCGCGGCCGCTCCCGTGTTCCGACCATCTTCTTGCGGATGCGCTCATGCACCCGCCGCCGCGTCGTATTCTTTCCTAACTTGGTAAACATGTCTCTGATCCTCGCTCCAGCTCGCCGGCAACCCGTCGCTCGATGCTACTTCGCTCCGGTCTTGCCGACCTTCTTCTTCAGGCGCTCGCCAGCGTAGCGCACGCCCTTGTTCTTGTAGGGATCCGGCGGACGCAACGCCCGCATCTCCGCCGCCACCTGTCCCACCTTCTGCCGGTCGATGCCGCTGACCGTCAGCTTCGTCTGCTTCGCATCCACGGTGACATCGACGCCCGTTGGCAGCGGATACTCGATAGGGTGGGAGTACCCCAGACTGAACACCACCACGCCCTTGCCCTTCAACTCCGCTCGGTATCCGATTCCGACAATCTCCAGATCGCGGGTCCAGCCCTTGGTGACGCCTTCTACAGCATTGTTGACCAGCGCCCGCGCCAGCCCATGCACCGCGGCCTGCGAGTCGTTGTCGCGCACCGCGACCAGATGACCATCCTGCTGTTCCATGCGAATCCCGCCCGGCAGCGGCGTCTCCAGCTTGCCCTTGGGACCCTGCACCGCGATCAGGTTGCCCTGAATGTTGACCGTCACCCCTTTGGGGACCGGTATCGGCTTTTTTCCAATTCGTGACATAAGTAGCTCTCAGCTCTTGGCTGTAGAGACGGGGCTTGCCCCGTCTTGCTTGCGCCACCTGAGTCCGGTGGCGCTCCCCTCAGACGCGGCAAGCCGCGTCTCTACCATACTTCGCACAGTACTTCGCCGCCGACGCCTTCCTTGCGCGCCTGGCGACCTGTCATTACCCCGCGCGGCGTGGTCAGGATATTGATGCCTAGTCCTCCGAGGATGCGCGGTATTTCCGTGCGCCGCACATACACCCGGCATCCCGGCCGCGATATGCGGTTTACCGTCGAAATCGCCGCCTCGTTGTTGGATCCGTACTTCAGGTAAATGCGGATCACCTTGTGGCCTTCCTCTTCGGTAGGCTTGTAATTGGCGACGTAACCCTCTTCTTTGAGGATGCGGGCAATCTCCAGCTTCAGCTTCGAAGCGGGAACGTCTACTTTCTGGTGCCGCGCCTGAATCGCGTTGCGGATTCGCGCCAGCATGTCTGCGACCGGATCGGTCAACCTCATCGTTTTGCTTCTCCTAACCACCCGTTTGCCTCGGCCTGGTCTCGCTTCCAATAGGCCAAAGAACCCGCGATGGCATTCGCACTTCTACCAGGACGACTTCGAAACCCCGGGAATCTCCCCCCGCAGCGCCAGCCCGCGAAAGCACAAGCGGCAGATGCCGAACTTGCGCAGATAGGCCCGCGGACGTCCGCAGATGTGACAACGGTTATGCCGCCGCGAAGAGAACTTTGGCTTTTTGATGTTGCCCGGCTTCGTCGAGTAGTTCGTGCCGTCCTTGACTCGTTTTGCTGTTGTAGCCACTTAGCTCCTAACCTGTCAGCACTGAGCTGTCAGCTCTCCGTAAACTTCTTCATTCTGACCTTTTACTTCTGACTTCTCACGCCCGGAACGGCATTCCGAGATGCTTCAACAATGCCCGCGCCTGGTCATCGGTGCGCGCTGTGGTCACGATGCTCACGTTCATGCCCTTCATCTTGTCCACCTTCGCGTAATCGATCTCGGGAAAAATCAGCTGGTCGTGCAAACCCAACGTGTAATTGCCCCGACCGTCGAACGATTTGGTCGAAACTCCCCGGAAGTCGCGCACGCGCGGCAGAACCACGTTTACCAGCCGGTCGAAGAACTCATACATGCGGTCGCCGCGCAGCGTCACCATGGCGCCGATCGACTGTCCCTCGCGCACCTTGAATGCCGCAATCGATTTCTTTGCCTTGGTCACTACCGGCTTCTGCCCGGTAATCTGCCCCAGTTCATTGACCGCCGGATCGAGCACCTTGGCGTTTTGCGTGGCTTCGCCCACACCCATATTCACCACGATCTTGTGCAGATGAGGCACCGCCATCGGGTTCTTGAGTTCGAATTCCTTCATCAGCGCGGGCGCCACTTCTTTCTCAAAGCGAGTCTTGAGCCTCGGCGTCTCCTTCGCGCTGTGACGCGCAACCTCAGGAGCCTTCGCTTCCTGCTGCTCGCCGCCCTTCTGGCCTTTCCTGTCTTTGTCCTTCGCCATCGTCTCTACTCTCTCTCACGGTTTCAGCTTGGCTTTTAGCCCTTAGCCTAGCTCTTGGCTTGAGCAAAACCGCTCCGGTTCGTGAGCCCATTCGTCTTGAGCTAAAAGTTAAAGGCTCATAGCTACTTGTCCAGCATGGTTCCGCACTTCCTGCAAACCCGGACTCTGCGGTCTCCGCGCATCTCATGTCCGACCCGCACCGGACCGCACGCGCTGCAAACCAGCTGCACATTGGAGATCGCGATCCGGCTCTCCTGCTCCGCGATGCCTCCCTGCACGTTGCGCTGGGGGTTGGGTCGCACGTGCTTCTTGACCATCATCACGTGCTCGACCAGGATCTTCGCGTCATTCGGAAACACGCGCAGAACCCGTCCTTCCTTGCCCTTGTCGCGTCCGGTAATCACTTTGACGGTATCGTTCCGCTTAATATCCACTCGCTTATGCGCTGTCCGTATCGTAAGCATGTTCAAACCCTTGAGTTTCTAGTTTGCGGTTTCAAGTTTCGAATGTTCTTACTGGAAACTTGAAACTTCCTAAAGTACTTCCGGCGCCAGTGAAACAATCTTCAAGAACTTCTTTTCGCGCAACTCACGAGCCACCGGCCCGAAGACGCGTGTTCCCACCGGCTCGCCGGCTTCGCTAATCAGCACCGCCGCATTCTGGTCGAAGCGGATATAGGTGCCGTCGCGCCGCCGGTGTTCCTTCCGGGTCCGCACCACCACCGCCTTCACCACTTTGCCCTTCTGTACCTGGCCGTCGGGCGAGGCTTCCTTCACGCTGGCGGTGATCACGTCGCCCAGTCCGGCGCGCAGGCCCGTCGAGCCACCCAGCGGCAGGATCATCTGCAGCTTGCGGGCGCCGGAATTATCGGCGACCTCGAGCATGGTTCTCATCATCACGGCCATATCGCACTCTCCCTGTAAGCTGCCGGCCCGTTAACTCGCCGCTTCCGCAGCCGCATCATGCCCCAACGCGCTGCGCCGGATCACTTCCTCCAGGCGCCACCGCTTCAGCTTCGACATGGGACGCGTTTCTTCGAGCCGCACCACATCGCCCACGTGCGCTTCGTTCTTCTCGTCGTGCGCGTAGAATTTCTTCGCCTTCGATACCACCCGGCCGTAGAACGGATGCGCTTTCTTGCGAATCACCTGCACCACGATCGTTTTGTGCATGCGGCTGGAGACCACTTCTCCCACCACGTGCTTGCGGGCGCTCTGCTTAACCGCTCCGGTTGTCTCCGCCATAGCTACCTGCTCCCTGCCGCCGGCGCCTGCTGCCGCTCGCGCATGATGGTCTTCACCCGCGCGATGTCGCGGCGCAGCCCGCGAATTTTCTTCAGGCTCTCGGTCTGCCCCATATTCAGCTGGAACTTCAACTTGAAGAGCTGGTCACTGAGCTCACGCTCCTGGTGGCGTAGCTCGTCGTCGGTTAAATTGCGTACCTTGTCGGGTTTCATAAAATCATTCTCAGTGCGTAACCATGTCGCGTTTCACGAACGCGGTGCGCAACGGCAACTTGTGCGAAGCCAGCCGCATCGCCTCCGCTGCGTCCGCCTGCGAAACGCCTTCCATCTCAAACAGAATCTTGCCGGGGTGGACTACCGCGACCCAGTGATCCGGCGCGCCTTTGCCCTTGCCCATACGGGTTTCAGCCGGCTTCTTGGTGACCGGCTTGTCGGGAAACAGCCGGATCCAGATCTTGCCCCCGCGCTTCACGAAGCGCGCGATCGCCACCCGGCTGGCCTCGATCTGCCGGTCCGTGATCCAGCCCGGCTCCAGCACCTTCAATCCAAAATCGCCGAAGGCCAGCTCCGAACCGCGCCACGCCTTTCCGGTCATGCGCCCGCGCTGCTGCTTGCGGTACTTAACTTTTTTCGGCATCAACATAATCTGATTTCCCGTAGAGACGGGGCTTGCCCCGTCTTGCTTGCGCCACCTTGCCGGCTGGCGCTGCCCTCAAGACGCGGCCAGCCGCGTCTCCACCCAGAACCCTAAAACGCGCCCGTGCCTGCCGGTTGCTGTGCTTGCGTCTCACGCTTCTTCTGCGTCAGGATTTCTCCGCGATAAATCCAGCACTTCACGCCGATCACGCCATACGTGGTCTTCGCCTCGGAAAACCCGTATTCGATATCCGCGCGCAAGGTGTGCAACGGCAACCGCCCCTGCAGATACCATTCCGACCGCGCGATTTCGTTGCCGTTCAGCCGCCCGCTCACCCGCACCTTGATTCCCTTGCAACCGAAGCGCAGCGCCGAATCCACCGACTTACGCATCGCCCGCCGGAAACCCACCCGCTTTTCCAGTTGCAGCGCAATCGCTTCCGACACCAGCTGCGCATCCAGTTCCGGCTTGTGCACTTCCTGGATATCGATGTGTACTTCGCGCGAGGTGCGCTTCTGCACCTCCTGCTTGAGCTTGTCGATCTCCGCACCCTTACGTCCGATGATGATTCCCGGCCGTGCCGTCTTGATGATGACCCGCAGCTTGTTGCCCGGGCGCTCAATCTCGATGGCGCTCACGCCCGCCGACTTGAGCTTCTCCTTCAGCTCATTCTTCAGCTTGACGTCTTCAAGCAGCAGCTTGTCGTAGTCGCGCTCCACAAACCAGCGCGACTTCCACGGCTTGGTGTAGCCAAGCCGAAAACCATAAGGATGGACTTTCTGTCCCATCATTGCTCCTATTCCGAGAACTGCGAACCGAGAACCGGAAACTGCTTATCGGGCCTTAGCCGTTTTCTTTCCCGCAACCTTCTTCACTTTGCTCTTAGCCTTGGTCCGGGCCGGGGCCTTCGCAGGTCTCTCTTCGCCAACTACCGTGGCCACCGACTCGCCATTCTTGCCGCGCTCCGCCAGAGCGATCTCGATGTGCGCGATCCGCCGCACGTAGCGGTAAGCCCGCCCCATCGGCGCCGGACGAATCCGCTTCATTCGCGGCCCATCGTTCGCCACCGCGCTCTTCACGTAGAGATTGTCCACGTCAACGTCGATATTCTTTTCCGTGCTCAGGTGGTTGGCATTCTCCACCGCCGAGCGCAGCAGCTTTTCGACCGTCGCCGACACCCGCTTCTTGGTGAACGCCAGCGTGTTCAACGCGTCTTCCACCCGGCGTCCCTTAATCAGATCCAGCACCAGCCGCGCCTTCTGCGGCGATACGCGCATGTACCGGGCTTGAGCTCGAAATTCCATATTTTGTCTCGTGTCCGTCTTAAAGTCTTCGGCTTTGCTTAAAGCCAAGAGCGAATAGCTGCCCTACCCCTTCGGCGCCGGCGCGGCCGGCGCTGCCGGAGCCGCTCCCGCTGCTGGAACCGGCGCTCCCGGACCTCCGGGCACGCCCGCCGGCCGGGCCGCTACCTCGGTTGCTGCCCTCATGGAGTGGCCCTTGAACTGACGGGTGAAACTGAACTCGCCCAGTTTGTGGCCTACCATGTTCTCGGTGATGTACACCGGGATAAACTTCTTCCCGTTGTGCACCGCAATCGTGTGTCCCACCATCTCCGGCAGAACCGTCGAACGCCGCGACCAGGTGCGCAACACTTTCTTCTCGTTGCGCGAATTCATGGCTTCAATCCGCGCCTGCAGGAAGCCATCCACGAACGGACCCTTTTTTGTCGAACGTGCCATAAGAAATCCTTTGTAGAAACCGGGCTTACCCCGTCTTGCTTGCCACCCGACTCTGTGGCACCGCCATCAAGACACGGCAAGCCGCGTCTCTACCGCTACTTCCTTCTGCTCACAATCTGGTTATCGGTGCGCTTGTTGTTGCGCGTCTTGTAGCCGCGAGTCGGCTGTCCCCACGGCGTCACCGGATGCCGTCCGCCGGAAGTCTTGCCTTCGCCGCCACCGTGCGGGTGATCCACAGGATTCATGGCCACGCCGCGGTTCACCGGACGCCGTCCCAGCCAGCGCGTGCGGCCCGCTTTACCGATCGTGATGTTTTCGTGATCCAGATTTCCCACCTGCCCGATGGTCGCCATGCAATCCTGCAGGACTTTGCGGGTCTCGCCGGAAGGCAGCTTGATCATGGCGTAGTCGCCTTCCTTGGCCACCAACTGCGCTGCCCCGCCCGCCGACCGCACCATCTGCGCGCCCTTGCCCGGGCGCAACTCGATGTTGTGTACCGTCGTGCCCGGAGGAATGTTGCGCAGCGGCAACGCATTTCCCACCAGAATATCGGCATCCGGACCGCTCACCACTTTCTGTCCAACCTTCAACCCGTCCGGCTGCAGGATGTACCGCTTCTCGCCATCGGCGTAGCTCAGCAGCGCGATGCGCGCCGAGCGGTTGGGATCGTACTCGATCGATGCAACCGTCGCCGCAATGCCGGTTTTCTCGCGTTTAAAGTCCACGATGCGCAGCTTGCGCTTGTGGCCCCCGCCACGGTGCCACATGGTGACATCGCCGCTATTGCGCCGCCCGCCGCTGCGCCGCTTGGGCTCGAGCAGCGGCTTGTGCGGCTTGGTGGTCGTAATGTCATCGTTGACCAGCGTCGTCCGGTACCGCAGCGTCTGGGTCGTCGGTCTGTAGGTCTTGATTGCCATAGAGCTCTCAGCTTTCAGCTCTCAGCCCTTGCAGCTATCGCCTTTATGGAAAGCGGATAGCTGAAAGCTGAAAGCCGCTTACAGATTCTGCGCGTACTCCGGCATCTTTTCGCCGGTCCGTAAGCGCACGTACGCTTTCTTCCAATCCGGACGGTACCCGGCAAATTTTCCCCGGCGCCGTTCCTTGCCCGGATAATTCGCGGTTCTTACCGACCGGACCTTCACCTTGAAAATCGTCTGCACCGCTTCTTTGATCTCGGTCTTGGTCGCCTGGCTTGCCACCTGGAAGACCAGCGTGTTCTGGTTCTCCTTGATAGCCAGGCCTTTTTCCGTGATCACCGGCCGCCGGATTATCTGGTAAGCGGATTTCATCAGGCCACCTCCGCCGCTTTTTCATGCCGCGTTCGCCGCCGCGGAGAGCGCGATGCCTTCTTCGTCCCGCTGCCTGCTTCCGGCTGGTGCTGCCGCTTCGACACCGAATGCGCCAGAGAAACCTGCAGCTTCTCGATCGCCGGTTTGGAAAAAATCACCCGGTCGTAGCGCAGCAGGTGGTAAGGATGCACTTCGTTGCCGCGAACCAGTTCCAGCCCGTCGATATTCCGCGCGCTCAATTCGAGGTTCCGATTCTCGTGCTTCGGCTCTTCCACCACCAGCACCGTGGAATCCACCTTCAACTTGTGCAGCGCCTCGCGGAACTGCTTGGTCTTGGGCTCCTTCACATCGAAGGCATTCACCACAATCATTTTCCCGTCGGCAAACTTCGAAGCCAGGGCCGAGCGCAGCGCGCCCAGAAGCTTCTTCCGCGGGAACGCATAGTCATACGAGCGTGGCTGCGGTCCATGCACCGTGCCGCCATGCCGCCACAGCGGCGAGCGAATCGATCCCACACGCGCCCGCCCCGTGCCTTTCTGCTTCCACAGTTTCTTGCCGGCGCCAGACACCAGCTTCTTGTTCTTGGTGGCGTGCGTGCCCGCCCGCTGCGAGGCACGGTAATGCTTCACCGCTTCCCACAGCAAGTCCTCGTTCACCGCCCCGAAGACTTCGTCGGACAGCTCCAGCATGCCGACCTTGCCGCCGCTCAGGTTCTGAATTTCAATCGATGCCATGGTTTGTCTCACCAGCTGCCAACCCTAACTACGCCTTCTTCGCCGCTCTCTTGGCCGCCTTCAACGGGTCAACCGTAGTCGATCCGGCAAATCCGCGGCGCTCTCTCGGAGGCTTCTTGGCCTTGTTGATAATGATGTAGCCGTCGTTCGGGCCCGGCACGCTGCCTTCCACCACCAGCAGGTTCTCGTCCTTGTCGATGCCCAGGATCCGCAGATTGCGCGTCGTGACCCGATCCGTTCCCATGTGTCCGGACATCCGCATGCCTTTGAACACGCGCGACGGAAACGCCGAGGAACCGATCGATCCTGTGATCTGGAACATCGAACCATGCGACTTCGGGCCGCCGGCAAAGTGATGCCGTCGGACTACGCCGGCAAACCCGCGCCCCTTGCTGGTTCCGATAATGTCTACAAACTTCTCGCCCTCGAAGATGTCCACCAGCACCCGGTCTCCCACCTTCAGCGCCCCGTTGCCTTCCGACTTCTCTTCGATTTCCAGCGGCACTTCCCGCAGAAACTTCATAGGAGGAAGATTGTGCTTGGCAAAGTGGCCCCTCATCGGCTTCGTGATTCGCGACTCCTTCACGAATTCCACCAGCCCGATTTGCGCCGACTCGTACCCATCCTTGTTGGCGGTCTTATGCTGCGTGATCACGCACGGACCCGCCTTCAGCACCGTCGCCGGACGAACATCGCCCTTCGAATCGTAGAGCTGAGTCATCCCGACTTTCTTGCCTAAAATTCCGCCGACCTTTGCCATCTCCCTCTCCCTCCCAGCATGGCGCATTGGCTATTGGCTGGGGAGCCTGCTTCGGCTCTTTCTCTCTACGTCCCGGGCTAGTATCTTCTGTCCCTTCGGGACTCGCTCCGCGCCTCTACCCGCCCCTCGGCAAACTCTGGGCGAGCTGAAAGCTGACAGCTACTTGTGCTCTTTGCCAAACGCCTTGATCTCCACATCCACTCCAGCCGGAAGATCGAGCTTCATCAGCGCGTCCACCGTCTGCGGCGTCGGCTCGAGAATGTCGAGCAGGCGCTTATGGGTGCGGATCTCGAACTGCTCCCGCGACTTCTTGTCCACGTGCGGCGAACGCAGCACGCAGTACTTGTTCTTCATCGTGGGCAAAGGAATCGGGCCCGCGATCTGCGCGCCCGTGCGCTTTGCGGTGTCGACAATTTCCCCGGTCGACTGGTCGAGGATCCGGTAGTCATACGCTTTTAACCGGATGCGAATTTTTTCATGTCCACTCACGTTGGGCTCTCGCTAACCCCTCCCGGCATCTCCGGGAGGAAAGATCTGGCGGCAAGCTGCACGCCGCTGATTTGAAAGTTGTCATCCTGAGCGAGGCGCCTTCTGCCTCGCGAAGGACCTGGGCGCGCCGCGCGAAGCGTCCGCGTTCTTTGCGGACGCATGACTCGCCCGTCTGGCGCGCTTCCCTACTGCACAATCTCCGAGATCGTGCCCGCGCCCACCGTGTGCCCGCCTTCGCGGATCGCGAACCGCAACCCCTTCTCCATCGCCACCGGCGTGATCAGCTCAATCACCAACTGCACGTTGTCCCCAGGCATCACCATCTCCGTGCCGCCCGGTAACTCCGCCACTCCCGTCACGTCCGTCGTCCGCAGGTAAAACTGCGGACGGTATCCCTTGAAGAACGGCGTATGCCGCCCGCCCTCTTCCTTCGTCAGGATGTACACCTCGGCCTTGAACTTGGTGTGCGGCGTGATCGACCCCGGCTTTGCCAGCACCATCCCGCGCTCCACGTCTTCCTTGCCGATGCCCCGCAGCAGCAGCCCGGCATTGTCGCCCGCCATGCCTTCGTCCAGCTGCTTCTTGAACATCTCCACGCCCGTCACTACCGTCTTGCGCGTGTCGCGGAAGCCTACTATCTCCGCTTCCTCGCCCACCTTCACCTTCCCGCGCTCGATTCGCCCGGTCACCACCGTGCCGCGCCCCGAGATCGAGAAGATATCTTCAATCGGCATCAGGAACGGCTTCTCCGTCTCCCGCTGCGGCAGCGGCACGTACTCGTCCACCGACTTCATCAGCGCATCGATCTGCGCTTCCCACTTCGCTTCCCCGTTCAGCGCGCCCAGCGCCGACAACCGCACTACCGGCACGTCGTCGCCCGGAAACTGGTAGCTCTTCAGCAACTCGCGCACTTCCAGTTCCACCAGGTCCAGCAACTCGGGATCGTCCACCGCATCGCACTTGTTCAGCGCCACCACGATGTAGGGCACGCCCACCTGCCGCGCCAACAGCACGTGCTCGCGCGTCTGCGGCATCGGACCGTCGGTCGCCGCTACCACCAGTATCGCTCCATCCATCTGCGCCGCGCCCGTAATCATGTTCTTGATGTAGTCCGCGTGCCCCGGACAATCCACGTGCGCGTAGTGCCGCTTGTCGGTCTCATACTCCACGTGCGCCGTCGCGATGGTGATGCCCCGCGCCTTCTCTTCCGGCGCGTTGTCGATCGAATCAAACGAGCGGAACACGATCTTGGGGTTGTGCTTCTGCAACACCTTGGTGATCGCCGCCGTCAACGTCGTCTTGCCATGATCAATGTGACCAATCGTCCCTACGTTCACGTGCGGCTTATTGCGCTCAAATTTCTCTTTCGCCATAAGATTGCCGTGCCTCGCCTCGTTCAGTAGTAGCTGTATAACTTCTGAAACTTGGCCCGTAATGCCGGATCCACTTCTTCAATCCGGAACAGATAAAACTCCCGCATCTGCGCCTGATCGGACAGCGTCAGAGCCTCGTAAAGCTGCTTGGCAGTTGTTCCGGACTTCGCCAGCGTCTCATCCACCCGGTCGATCGTGCGATTCGCCAGCACGGCATCGAAATCCCGGATACGTCCGCGCACCCGCTTGAGGAATTGCTCGACCTTCTCCGGAGCAAATACGCGGCGAATTGCGCCGCTCAGTTCCTCGAATTCCTTCTGCTTCTCGACCTGAATCGCAGCCTGTTGAAAGCTACCCACGACCTGTGCCCTGCCTCAGCCAAATCTGGAGCGGGAGACGGGAATCGAACCCGCGACCAACAGCTTGGAAGGCTGTGACTCTACCACTGAGTTACTCCCGCTTAAACCCGCCGTCAGCTATCAGCCCTCAGCTCTCAGCAAACTCCTGTGATCTCTCTGGACCAGCCCTCTCACCAGAACCGCGATTCCGCCGGCGTACAAAACGCTTGCGGCAACAAAGCAAACCCGCGCCATCATGACGGTTTCGAAGACTGACGGCACGCTCGCCGAAATGGAAACCGCAAGCAGCGCCGGCATGATCAAGCTGCCTCTTAACCGCGACAAATCACGACGAAAACGCACAAAGACAACCAAGAACAGCACTATGTAAGTGGCAGCCACCGAGATGCCCGCCCACTTCACCACCAGCCACGAACCTGTCATCGCGCGCATGTTCGCAACTCAAATTCCTGGAGCCGATGACCAGGATTGAACTGGTGACCTCTCCCTTACCAAGGGAGTGCTCTACCAACTGAGCTACATCGGCCCAAATCCGCCCGCTGCGCGCCCGCAAGACAGTCTCGCCGCCCAAACTCAGCTATCAGCTGTCAGCTATCAGCCGCCGCTCTCAGCTAAACCTCATCGAGCGTCATCCCGAAGCCCGCGCTTTTTCCAGCGGGCGAGGGATCTGGCGCGAACCGCGCAAAACGCTATTGCCCCTACGCAGCGAAACGCGTCTCTACCGGTCTTCTTCTCGTTCGCTTTCAGGGTGCATCGCTTCCTTTCGCCGCGCCCACGTCTTTAACGCGAACATCGCAAGAATTGCCAGGGTGACGAGGCGAATTCTTGTATCCGGCAACGTTGTCCATGCGAGCGCGGCGATCACTATATATGCGGCCAGCGCGAGGAACAGACGATGCTTTTGAATAAACTGGTGCACAGGGGAGGATTCGAACCTCCGTAGCTCGCAAGGAGCGGCAGATTTACAGTCTGCTGCCATTAACCACTCGGCCACCTGTGCAGAAACGCTTCACCCTTGGCTGCTGGATTCGGCAACGGACTGACGTCGTCGCGCAGTGATGCGCGAACATACTTCCGCACACGGAAAAACACTACACTTGGAAAAGTTCCTTATGGAGTGCGTTGGGAAATCTGTTGTGCCGCTGCCCGCGCGTCTTCACGCAACCGCCCTGCGATTCCGGAAACCGTTTCCTGGAGCTGGCGAAGGGATTCGAACCCCCGACCCTCTGATTACAAATCAGATGCTCTACCAACTGAGCTACGCCAGCGACGGGACAGGTTTGCGCTCCTAGGACGCAAGCTAGTCCCCTGATCCCTTCCTGATGTCCGGGACAATTGTAAAAGATACCATAACGGCCACTTACGTGCAAACAACCTGCCTGCCAAGATTTTGAACAACCCCAGATGGCGCCGTACCGCGCGACCGATGCTATCATGGCCAGTCCCTTGGCCACTGCGGACGCGTCTCGAGTCAGTGGGGAGTCCGCGGCGGTACGCATTCGATGCGCATACGACGCCGTCTTCCAATCCTCTTTGGCGTATTGATCGTCGCCATCGCGCTTGCGCTCGTCGTCTTCATGCGCAAGCACGCCCCGCCGGAACCAGCGCGCCTGCTACCCAGCGGAGATGCCTTCATCTATGCCAACCTGCAGTGGGCGCGGCGGGTCGGCTTCCTCAATCAGCTGCCGCCGGTTTCGCACGATCCCGAGTACGAGAAATTCATTCAGGAAACCGGGTTCCAGTTCGAGACCGATCTGGAGCAGGCTGCGTTCGCAGTGCATTATCCGCCGAAACCAGTAACCGGCACGACAGGCAACCCATCTGAACCGCGATTTTCGGAAGTGTTCGTCGCCAGGTTTCACGGTGATCGCGTGGCTGCCTACCTGAAAAAAATCTCCCGCTCGGTCGAAAATTACAATTCCATCGACATCTTCAACATTCCGCTTGAGGGACGAATCTTACGGGTGGCGATCCTTGGCGTAGACACGGTAGCGGCGTCGAATCACGACGATTCACAAGTGATCCGTGGGATCATCGATCGCTCGCGCAAACTGGCCTCTCCCTTCGGAGGACCGTCCTTCCTGCGGCAATACTACAAGTACGTTCCTATCGCCAGCCTAGCTTGGGCGATTGCACGGACAAGTCCTTCCTACTCCGCGGATTCAACGGAGCTGAACATGTGGTCGATGATTCTTCCGCCGTCGGCGGTGGTGGTTGCCTCCGCACGGCCCATTCGAGCCTTGCATATACGGGTTGAAGCATTCACTGGCAGTGACGACGAAGCCAGGCAGGCGACGGAGAAGCTGGGGGCTTTCCTCAACATCTTTCACAGCGCGGAACTGGCCAGCTCTCCGCAGGGTACCGATGGCGACGTCAAAGCGTTCTTTGACAGCCTAAAAGTGGAACAGGAAGGGCAAAGGGCTGTCCTGGTAGCAACCGCCTCGGCAGACTTCCTGCACAAGCTGGTCACGGCGCCTCCGGCGGAACTCGAACCCGCTAGTCCGGCGCAGACTCCGCCCGTCACTCAGTCGCCCCTCGTGCCCAAACCGAAAGCTCGCCACAAATGAAGCGCCGAGGTCCGGTTCAGAGGAACGGAAGTAACCATGCCGGCTCTCTGATGGACGCTGTACGTAAATCCGCTGGCGCGACCGGGTCGGGCAGGTAGAATAGGGCGAATGTCCAGCTTACCTCTTCCACTGGCGGCCTTTCTGGCGGGATTGATTTCCTTCCTGTCGCCTTGCGTCCTGCCCTTGGTTCCTGGCTATGTTTCGCTGATTTCCGGCGCCGGTGTCGAAGAGCTGAAGTCCCAGCAAGGACAATTGCTGCGCAAGGTGATGGCGAATTCGGTGGCCTTCATCCTTGGCTTCAGCGTGGTATTCATCACCTTGGGAGCGATCTCCACTGAAGTTGGCCAACTGCTGGCCCGGTATAAGTCGGTTCTGGCGCAGGTAGCTGGTGTGGTCATCATTCTGTTCGGACTCCACTTGACCGGAATTTTCAAGATCAAGGCTCTGTATACGGACGCGCGTCTGCATCAGGTAAAGGGTGGCAGCACAGCGTGGGGCGCGTTCGTGATCGGATTTGCCTTTGCCTTCGGCTGGACCCCGTGCGTAGGACCCATCCTGGCGGTAATTCTGGGATTCGCAGCCACGCAAGATTCGGTCGTAAAGGGCATCGCCCTGCTTGCGGTTTATTCGCTGGGCTTGGCTGTACCCTTCCTGGCGACTTCCCTGGCAATCGAATTCTTCCTTAAGTTTTACAGCCGTTTTCGCAGGCACATGCATGCGCTGGAAATCGCCAGTGGCAGTCTCCTGATCGCACTTGGTGTTTTGCTGGTCCTGGGGCGATTTACAATTATCTCGAACTATCTGTCGTTCCTGAATCGGTTCGCACTTTAGCGGGAGTTTTACGTGAAACGTGATCCGGTAGTCATTATCGTCGTGGCTATGGTGGTATCGCTCATGCTGATCTTTGGCTTCCGCCTGGCGCGAAACACGGACAAAATTGCGACCGGGGCGGGCAATATGAAGGGCAAACCAGCGCCTCCGTTTACCTTGCAATCGCTCGACGGCAAAATGGTGAGCCTCTCGGACTTCCGCGGCAAGGCGGTGTTGCTGAATTTCTGGGCCACCTGGTGCGCGCCCTGCAAAATCGAGATGCCCTGGTTTGTGGAACTGCAGAAGCAATATGCCGCCCAGGGACTGCAAATCGTGGGCGTGGCCATGGACGATGCCAGTCCGGAGGACATCGCGAAATTCGCTAAGGATCTAGGAGTCGACTATCCCATACTGATCGGCAAGGAGTCCGTGGGCGACGCTTATGGCGGGGTACAGTTCCTGCCGGCGACCTTCTATATCGATCGCGAAGGAAATGTCGTGGACAAGATTTTCGGGCTGAAGGGCAAGAACGAAATCGAAGATGACATCAAGCGGGCTCTGGCGGAGGGCCGAGCGCTACGCGCTCAGCAATAATCACCCATGAATCGCCTTCTATCAGCGGGCGCACTGCTGATCTTTTCTGCGCTGGCCAGCGCTCAGGACAGCCCCGGCCGCAAACTGCCTTCCGTGACCATGGCGCCAGCCGCGCTCATCACCATCACCCAAGGCAAGCCCGGCACCGTGGACCTCCAGTTTCGGGTCGGCTCGGGCTTTCACATCAACTCCAATACTCCGAAATCGGAATTCCTGATCCCCACCATCCTCAAAGTGAATCCGCCGACCGATATCGTCATCGGCAAGATCACCTATCCGGAGGGAGAGGAGATGAGCTTTCCTTTCGCCCCCGACGAGAAACTCAGCGTCTATAGCGGGGACTTCATGCTCTCGGTGGTGGTTCGGCCATTACGCGTGCTGCCCGCAAAATACATGCTGCACGGTACCCTGCGCTATCAGGCCTGCGATAACGCGGCCTGCTACCCGCCTCGGGAACTCCCGGTGGAGTTTGAGGTAAAGATTGCCAAAGCGCCGCCGCCACCGGCAAAGAATCCGGCGCAAAGTCCTCACGCACACCGGTAGCGGCTTCCTGGGCGCCTAGCTCTTGCCGCCTTGCTTCTTCTCAGCCTTGGCCCAGCTGTCTTTCAGGGCCACCGTACGATTGAAGACAGGCTTCGTGCCCGTCGAATCGGGATCAACACAGAAATATCCCAGGCGCTCGAACTGGAAGCGTTCGCCGGCGGCAGCGCGGGCGAGGGAAGGCTCCGCTTTGGCGTGAGGCAGGACCTCAAGCGAATTAGGATTCAGACTCGCGGTGAAGTCTTTGCCCTCCTCGACCTGGCCGGGATCTTCCTTGATGAACAGGTTGTCATACAGCCGCGCCTCGACATCGATTGCGTGTTCCGCCGATACCCAGTGAATCGTGGACTTGACTTTGCGGCCGTCGGGGGCATTGCCGCCGCGCGTGGCCGGATCGTAGCTGCAGCGAACTTCGACGACCTTGCCCTGGTCGTCTTTCACCACGCTGGTGCAGGTGATGAAATACCCGTAACGCAGCCGCACTTCACGGCCGGGAGAGAGGCGATAGTACCCCTTCGGCGGATCTTCGCGGAAATCATCCTGCTCGATATAGAGAACCCGCGAAAAAGGCACTTTCCTGCTTCCTGCGCCGGGGTCTTCCGGATTGTTCACCGCTTCCATTTCCTCGGTTTGCCCTTCGGGATAGTTGTCGATCACGACTCTCAGCGGCCGCAACACGGCCATCACACGGGGCGCATGCTTGTTCAAGTCCTCGCGGACAAAGTGCTCAAGCATCGCCAGCTCAATGGAGCCGTTCGTCTTTGAAACTCCGATCGCCCCGACGAAATTGCGGACGGCTTGCGCCGTATAGCCTCGCCGCCGGATGCCGCAGATGGTGGGCATGCGCGGATCGTCCCAACCGCCGACCTTCCCTTCCTGCACCAGCTGCAGAAGCTTGCGTTTGCTCAGCAAGGTGTATGTGAGATTGAGCCGGTCGAACTCGATCTGCTGGGTGGGAAAGATTTCCAACTGCTGAATGAACCAGTTATAAAGCGGCCGGTGATCCTCGAACTCGAGCGTGCACATGGAGTGGGTGACCCGCTCCAGCGAATCCGACTGCCCATGCGCGTAGTCGTACATCGGGTAGATGCACCACTTGTCGCCGGTGCGGTGATGGGAAGCGTGCAGAATGCGGTACATCACCGGATCGCGCAGGTTCAGGTTCGGCGACGCCATATCGATCTTCGCCCGCAGCACGCGTGAGCCGTCCGGAAACTCTCCCGCGCGCATGCGTTCGAACAGGTTCAAGTTCTCGTCCGCCGGGCGATTGCGATACGGGCTGTCCTTGCCGGGCGCGGTAAGACTGCCACGATATTCGCGAATTTCGTCGGCCGAAAGATCGTCTACGTAGGCTTTGCCGGCTTTGATGAGCTGCACCGCCCACGCGTAGAGTTGGTCGAAATAATCCGAAGCGTAGAAAAGGCCATCCCAGTGGAACCCGAGCCACTTCACATCTTCCATGATCGAGTCGACGTACTCGGTCTCTTCCTTCGAGGGGTTGGTATCGTCGAAGCGCAGATTCGTCTTGCCGCCGAATTCGTCCGCCAGCCCAAAGTCGAGGCAGATCGCCTTAGCATGTCCAATATGGAGATAGCCGTTGGGCTCCGGGGGAAAGCGGGTCTGTACACGCCCTTCGTACTTGTTGGTCTTCAGATCGTCGAGAATAATGTCACGGATGAAGTTCGAAGGACGAGCGTCGGCGGGCGTATTTACACCCGCTTCGGCGGAAGGATTGGCTGGGCTCATAAGCTATTCCAGGCACACAACCTAGGATTAATTGCGTAGCCAACCACTATATCGCAATTACTGCACCCATCGTGGCGTAGGCGCTGCTAAGGGAACCAGAGGCAACGCGGCCGCGTAATACTGTGGGTACAAATTTCTTGGTTCTTGAGGGAGGAAGTTGATGAGGCGATCCCGCATTGCATTGCTCGCTCCGCTGTTGTTGTTGGCAGCGCTGAGCGCACCCGGTCAAAACTCTAATCCACTGATTCCCCGTAAGGTGCTGTTCGGCAATCCCGAGCGCACCTCTCCGCAGATCTCGCCCGACGGGAAGATGCTGGCCTATCTCGCGCCCGACCAGGGATTTCTAAATGTGTGGGTACGAACCCTGGGCCAGACCGACGATCGGGTCATCACCAGCGACCGCAAGCGAGGCATCCGCAATCTTGCCTGGCAGCTCGATTCCCAGAATATTCTTTATGCTCAGGACCAGGGCGGAGATGAGAACTGGCATGTATATCAGGCCAATCTGGCCACCCGGCAAATCAAGGATCTGACCCCATTCGAAAAAGCCCGCGCCGATATTGTCGCGCTGGAGGCGTCGCATCCCGACACGCTGCTGATCCAATCGAACAAGCGCGATCCAAAGGTTTTCGACGTTTACCGCGTGGACCTCAAGACTGGAGAACTGGCGCTCGATACGGAAAACCCCGGCGATGTGGCGGGATGGCAGCCAGACCACGGCTTGCAGGTCCGCGCGGCGCAAGTCACCACGCCGGACGGCGGCACGATCATCCGGGTGCGCGACGACACCAAATCGCCCTGGCGTGAATTAATGAAGTGGGGCTCGGAGGAAACCCTGGGAAACCTCGTCGGCTTTACGCCTGACAACAAATCGCTACTGGTCATCACCTCGCTTAACGCTAATGCGGCCCGATTGCTCTCGGTTGACGTTGCCAGCGGTAAGCAAACCGTGATCGCCGAGGACCCCCAGTTCGACGTCTCATTCGCCGTCATCGAGCCGAAGACTGGCAAGCTGCAAGCGGTCGTCATCCTGCGCGAGCGTCGCCATTTTCAGGTCGTGGACAAAAGTCTTGACGCCGATTTTGCCGCTCTCAGCAGAGTGCGCGACGCCGATATCAGCGATATAAGCCAGGATCTGGCCGGCGATAAGTGGGTGGTCACCTTCGAAGGCGACGACGCACCCGTCTATTACTACCTCTACGACCGCGCTACGAAACGGGCAACTGTGCTGTTTAGCAATCGTCCTGAACTTGAGAAGTACAAGTTGGCGAAGGTGCAGCCCATCCAGTACAAAGCCCGCGACGGCATGCTGATTTACGGCTATCTCACTACGCCCGCTGGAGTCGAAGCCAAGAAGTTGCCGATGGTGGTATTCCCCCACGGCGGTCCTTGGGGACGCGACTTGTGGGGATACGATCCCTATGCGCAGTGGTTCGCTAACCGCGGTTACGCGGTTCTCCAGCCCAACTTCCGGGCCTCCACTGGCTACGGCAAGCAGTACTTGAACGCCGGGGACAAGCAGTGGGCCGGAAGCATGCATACCGACCTGCTCGATGGAAAAGACTGGGTCATCCAGCAAGGTGTCGCTGACCCAAACAAGGTTTGCATCATGGGCGGCAGCTACGGCGGTTATGCCACCCTCGCAGCGCTGGCATTTTCGCCCGACGCATTTTCGTGCGGCGTGGACATCGTGGGCCCGTCCAACCTCAACACCCTGCTGAAAACCATTCCGCCCTACTGGTCAACCCTGCTCGCCGTCTTTCACAAGCGGATGGGCGACAACGAAGAGATCCTCAAGGCGCAATCGCCGCTATTCAAGGCAGACCAGATCACAAAACCCTTGCTGATCGGCCAGGGCGCCAACGATCCGCGCGTGAACAAAGCTGAAAGCGACCAGATTGTAGCCGCCATGCGCAAAAACCAGAAGCCGGTGGTTTACTACGTCTTTCCCAACGAAGGGCACGGTTTTGCCCGTCCGGACAACCGTATGGCGTTCAACGCCGCGGCGGAGGAATTTCTCGCCCAATATCTGGGCGGAAGATTCGAGCCCCCAACCGATGCCGAGAAGAAACTGCTCGACAGCGTAAAACAGTAGGACGCAGAAGCTTCCCGTTTGAGCTCGCACCCGGTGCGGGCTCAAACCCCCGGTTGTTCCCGACTCCACTCACGTGTCAGACTGCTAGTGTTCTTCCTTGAGGATTCGCATGGCTCGATGTGTCAGGTGCGGCCGCCAGATTCCGTGGATGCCATTCGGCAAGAAGATCTGCTCGTGGTGCGTCCGCCATGAGGCGGTGCAGCGTGGCGACGAACCGGACGACGCCGTCCAGCCCGTGATGACGGCGCCGTGGCTCCGCCGTCAGAACTCGTCGATGATCGTCACCCAGGTGATCTTCGGCGCCAACGTGGCCGTATACCTTGGCATGGTGCTGGCTGGCGGCTCGTTCATGGAATTCAATTCCCAGCAATTGGTCCACTGGGGAGCGAACTTCGGCCCGCTCACGGTGAGCGGCGACTGGTGGCGCTTGCTCACCTGCGTCTTTCTGCACGGCGGCTTGCTGCACATTGGGTTCAACATGTGGTGCCTCTGGGATCTGGGCGCGCTGTGTGAATCGCTTTACGGCCACTGGACTTTCGCAGCGGTGTACTTCATCTCGGGCATCGGAGCCAGCGTTGCCAGCATCATCTGGAAGCCGCAGGTTCTAAGCGTGGGCGCGTCCGGAGCCATTTTTGGTATCGCCGGAGCGTTGATCGCTTCGTTCTACCTGGGAGAATTTTCTCTGCCGCGCGCGGCGATTTCCGGCACGCTGCGAAGTCTGGTGATGTTCGCCGGCTACAACCTGCTCTTCGGCGCGATTTCCGGCATAACCGATAACGGCGCCCACGTCGGAGGCCTCATCACCGGCCTCGCGCTCGGCGCTCTGCTCGCCCGTGTCGCTCCGGATCACAGCAACATCGCTCGCCGGATCGGCGTCCTGTTAGTTGTCTCTGCCATGGTTGGCGGCGGCATCAAGTGGATTCAGTATTCGGGCGGCTGGATCGTGCACGCGCAGCGCGCCTTCACTCTTCTTCAGCAACACAAGACCGACCAGGCGATCGCTGAACTGCAGACCACGGTGCGTCTGCGGCCAGAATACATCCCGGCGCGCGTAGAACTGGGACGCGCCTTCGCAATCCGCGGAGATTTCGCCAAGGCGGAAAGCGAACTGAAGCGCGCGATCGAACTCGATCCCCGGGACGAGAGTGCTCCTTACCTGTTGGGCCTGATGTATCTGGATGAGAAGCGTCCCCAGGAAGCCCGGGACGTTTTCACTCGAATGCTGGCACAAAATCCAAAGAGTGCAGAAGCACACTTTGGACTGGGTATGATTTTGGCAGATCAGGGCGCATGTCCCGACGCCGTCAAGGAATATGAAACCGCGGCTAAAATGGATCCCGATCTGAACGGGATCCGCATGCGCATCGGCCTTTGCCAGGCAGATCTAAAGAACTACGATGCCGCCATTGCCGCATATCAGCAGGAACAAAAAGCCACTGGTGACAGCTACGATCTTGAGATAGCCCTCGCCGATGCTTACCGGGCCAAAGGCATGCAAACCGAAGCTGCCGACGCGATAACGAAAGCCAATCAGCTGAAGCCGCAGTAACCGACACCAGCAGAAACAATCTGCCCCGATGTTTCACCAGACGACGCCTTCATCAACAAAGCGCGAAAACGTGTAGCTTTCCAAGGCGATGCGACAGACAAGCCGCTCCTGTTATGTAGAAATCTCGCGCCGGAGCGTTGCTATCCAAGTTCCTCTTCCGCACGTCTAGCAACAACGGAGCAGGTTTCCGCGAATTGTTCTCAACCCATCGTCGAGGAGAAAAACATGCGCAAAATTCAATGGTTCCGTTTCCTGTTCGCAGCTGGCATTGCGCTCAGTACAACCGTAGGGAGCGGATGTTCAGCGTCCCACGATGGCGCCCAGTCGGCGTCCGCATCCGATGGCGGCAAGATTCCCATCACCACCAGGTCGGAAGATGCGCGCAAAGAATTTCTCGAAGGGCGCGCCCTGGCCGACAAACTCCTCGCGCAGGATTCGCTTCAGCATTTCGATAAGGCCATTTCTCTCGATCCCGAATTCGCGTCGGCCGAGCTTGCCCGGGCCAACGCGTCTCCGACCGCCAAGGATTTCTTCGACCATCTGAACAAGGCCGTCAACCTGGCGGACAAAGCTTCCGAGGGTGAGCGATTGCTCATCCTGGCGAATCAGGCCGGAGCCAACGCAGATGCCATCCGGCAAGAGGAACTGCTCCAGAAGCTGGTTGCCGCCTTCCCCAACGATGAACGCGCTCACTTCACTCTGGGCGGGTATTATTTCGGCCAGCAGGATCTGCCCGAAGCAATTGCGCATTACAAGACGGCGACCGAGCTGTCCCCCAGCTACTCGACGGCCTACAACCTCCTCGGCTACGCCTATCGCCAGCAGGGCGATTACACCAATGCAGAGCAGGCGTTCAAGAAGTATGTTGAACTGATCCCCAATGACCCGAATCCTTATGACTCGTACGCCGAACTCCTGCTCAAGATGGGGCGGTATGACGATTCCATCGCGCAGTATCGCAAAGCACTGGCGATTGATCCGCACTTCTTTGCCTCGCATTTCGGAATTGCCGCCGATCTGATGTATCAGGGGAAGGCCGGCGAAGCGGCGGCCGAACTGCAGAAGATTACCGAGAATGCGCGGAATGACGGCGAACGCCGCACCGCAATGTTCGGCGAGACCGTGGTGGCCGCGGACGCGGGCCAGTTCCCCAAGGCCCTCAAAGACATGGATGACCAGTACGCTCTGGGCGCGAAAGCCAACGATGTCGCAGCCATGGCGGCCGACCTGCAGGCGAAGGGCAATATCTTTGCGGAAATGCAGAAGTACGATGACGCCAAACAGCAGTTCGACCGCCTGCTGCAGATTACCGAAACATCCACTCTCTCGCAGGAGATCAAGGACAATGCAAAACGATTCCACCATTACAACCTGACGGTGGTAGCGATCGGAAAAAGAGATTTTGGGACGGCCAAGTCGGAATCAGACCAGTTCCGCGAGGCAGCCGAGGAGTCGCGGAATCCGATTCAGATCAAACTGGCGCACGAGTTGGCGGGCAGAATCGCCCTGGCCAGGAAGGATTTCGACGGAACCATCACGGAATTACAGCAAGCGAACCAGCAAGACCCGCAGAATTTGTATCGGCTGTGCCAGGCCTACCAGGGCAAGGGCGATACCGTTAAGGCTCACGAGTTCTGCGGTAATGCCGCGGGATTCAATTCGCTGCCACAGTTGAATTACGCCTTCGTTCGCGCGAAAGCGCAAAAGATGGCGGGGAAGGCTTAAGGGGTAGACCGGAGTTCTCGAAAACGCCCATGTGCTTTCGCTCGGACTTATCGTAGCGACGCAGCACGCTGACAGCACGCTGCGTCGCTACGGGACCTTTTTACTCCCAGCGGATTACTGGGTGGAGACACCTGCCGCGAGTTTCTGAATCGCCTCTCCCATCCTCGCCAACACCGGTTCCTGTCCCAGCACCTCGAGGGTCTCAAACAGCGGAGGCGCATTCTTGCGGCCGCACACCGCCACGCGGATGGGTTGGAACATCTGTCCGGCCTTTACTCCCAACTCCAGAGCGGCCGCGCGCAAGGATTGGTCCAAGGCATCGTGAGTGAAGCTGGTTTTCGCCAGCACCTCCTCGGCTTTTTTCAGAACTTTCAGCGCCATCGCAGCATCCCCCTTCTGCGGAATCAGTTCAGCGCTGTCATAGGGCGGCAACCGATCAACGAAGAAGAAGTCCGCGGCGGTGAGCACGTCGCGCAACAGCTTGATGCGTTCCCGGATGAGCGGTGTCACCCTTCCCATCCGGGCGGGATCGACCTTGAAACCGGCGGCACTGACGATAGGCAGAAGCCGGCTGCTCAGATCCGTCACGGTCAGGGCGCGAATGTGCTCGGCATTCAACCACACTGCCTTGGGATCAAAGGTCTCCTCCGGATAGTGGCTGCAGACACCGGCCCAGCTTCCCGGTGGGACGGGCGAGGACGCCCGCCCTCCATCGCCCGATACTATTTCCTTGAAATTCACCACCGCGTTGGCCCGATTGATGCCCTCCAGCGAGAAAATCTCCACAAGCTCCTCGCGACTCATCTTCTCTCGGTTGTCTTTTGGCGACCAGCCAAGCAGACATAGAAAATTGATGAACGCTTCCGGAAGAAATCCGGCATCGCGATACGTGGTCACGCTCACCACCGGCCCATGCCGGCGCTTGGACAGTTTCGTACCATCGGGCGCGACCAGCAGCGGCAAGTGGGCAAACTGCGGCGGGGGGGCTGCGAGAGCCTCGAAGATCAGCACGTGCTTGAAGGTGTTGGTGAGATGGTCCTGGCCGCGAATGATGTGACTGATGCGCAAGTCAGCATCGTCTGCGCAGGAAGCCAGATGATAGGTGGGCATGCCGTCACTGCGGAGAAGCGCAAAATCTTCGATGTCGGCCGCGGCCTTCCCTTGTTCTCCATAGACAGCATCCACAAAGCGGACCTGGCCATTGCCTTCCCGGGGCACGCGAAAGCGCAGCGCAAACGGCTCTCCCGCTGCCGCCCGCCGATCGCTCTCTTCGGACGTCAATTCCCTCATGCCGCGATTGAACAGCCAGGTTCCCTGAATGCCAGACTGCTCGCTATCCTCGGTGCGCGCCGGGGTGAAGTCTCGATAGGCGAGGCCCTTCCGGAAGATGGTTTCAGCGGCTCTGCGATGCAGCGCAAGACGCTCGGACTGTTTGTACTCTTCATCCCAGTCGAGCCCCAGCCAGCGCAAGCCTTCAAAGATCGAATGGACGGATGCTTCGGTATTGCGCTCGATGTCGGTGTCGTCAAGGCGAAGAATCATGGTTCCATGGTTGGCCCGCGCATAAAGCCAGTTGAAGATAAAAGTTCGGGCGCTCCCCACGTGCAAAAAGCCGGTGGGCGAAGGGGCAAAACGGACTCGAGGTCCGCTTCCCTTGAGTCGGGCGTTGGTCGGGGCGGTGGCGAAATCGGACATAAGTGGTAATCGGATTCGATGTTACGGGTGGGGCAAAACCAGCGTCAAGCCAGCCACCAGAAGAGGCACTTCGCAACCCCCTTGTTTTCAATGTGCTGACGATTGTGGGACAGGTGACACCGGGCGGCGGGAAACTATTGTCTTGGCCGCTACTGTATGAAACCATAGGCACAACCCCGGTGCCCAACAAAGGCGCAAGGCGTTGTTCCCCAGCGCATGAGCGGTCTTACTTTTAGCATGGTCATTGTTCCCGGTGTTGTCGCGCTACTGCTCTTCCTCGTCTTCACCTACCTTTACGAACAGAGCCGCCAAACGTATTTCCGCGCGTGGCAAATTGGCTGGGGCGCTTACACCCTGCACTATGCTCTAGACGCGCTGAACGTGTTTCGTGAACCCTCCGCGCTGGCATTTTTCGTCGGATCGTTATTGCTGGTGGTGATGGCCTTGTGCATCTTCGTGTCCACGCGTCTCATGCGTGAGCGCTTCCGTCTGCGCTGGTACGATGGCGCGCTCGCGCTGGGAGGTGTGGGACTCTCTTATTGGAATCTGCGAGCCCATATGGTGGGAGGCGTCTTCCGCCTGGACGCACTGACCAGCCCTAACTTTCGCGTGGAAGTTGCCTTGTCAGGCTTGTTACTGTACTGCTCTTTCTATTATTTCTACCGCTACGCGCACCGCAAGAACTCCCTGGCATTCACGCTGCTCTCGGTCTCGCTGGCGTTTTGGGCAGTGCTGTTAGGCTTCGGCCAGTTTCGTTCGCCCGCCGCGGAAATGTTCGGCGTGCCCGGCCATCTTCTGGGGCCCATCCCGCAGATGCTGCTGGGCATCGCCATGGTGATGGTCTTGTTTGAGAACGAACGCAACGCGGTTCAGGAGAATGCCCTGGCTTTCTCCACTCTAGGCGTGGATCCCACCCGGGTGTTCTCTGCGGAGGACCTTGCTCCGAACATGCAGAGCGTGCTCGATCGACTGGTGGCTCCCTTGCCGCCGGATCGCGCCATTATCTGCATCTCGGATCGCTGGCGCGCCATTCTACCCTCGGTGCAACGCGGTTTTTCTCCCGAGTTCCTTGAGAAACTGGAAAAGAGCGGCGCCGGAGAATACATCTGCGAACTGGCGTATCGCCGCGGTGGATTTGTGGCGTTCCACAATCTGCCCGAAATGGAAGAGCCGCTTCCGGTATTTCCGGGGCCGCGATTCAGCAATTTCCGCGAAGTGCTTTCCGCCGAGAATATCCGCAATCTGACCGCCGTCAGCTTGCAGACTCGCGAGCACAATTTCGGCGTCATTCTATTTCCTCATGCCGGCCGGCGCATGTTCGGCTCTTCCAACCTGCGATTGCTCATTGGTCTGGCGCTGCAGATCGGTCTCACCATCGAAAACTATGTGGTCATGCACGACGCCCAGCGGCGTACCAAGG
>Ga0335079_10001184_pt1 | contig 29797 bp, 19 predicted proteins | sample Lox_Sample_33_FD_206719 | JGI IMG/M metagenome (GOLD analysis project Ga0335079, IMG submission 206719) | Soil microbial communities from Loxahatchee National Wildlife Refuge, Florida, United States - Lox_Sample_3.3 | ecosystem: Environmental > Terrestrial > Soil > Wetlands | place: USA...
GTACGGCGAGGCGTTCCTGAAGACCGGCCGTGCCCAGCCCGATGAGGTCCAGCAAATGGTGAGAAAAGCGGTCGCGCTCGCCGCGTTCGTAGGAAATGGCAAAGCGGTATTTTTCCCATGCCCGATAGAAGAACGAAAGCATGCGGTGATGAAAGAGATCGAGAAAGTCGCGCAAGGTGCGGTCGCCGGCACGCAGGCGCGCAAGAACCATCGTGGTGTAGGCATGCGGCAGCGGTCCTTGTGGGCCGGTCGTGCCCATGAAATTCTCGGAGACGAACGGCGCCTGGCCTTCGGACCACTCGATGCCCTGAATTTCACTGGCGGGAAAACTGAGCGAGGGATACGCACCCAGCCGCGCCATTTCTTCGGCAGGCTTCGCATCGCTACCGCCGATAGGCTTGCGATCCGGCAACAGCCGTTCGAGCAGGCGAATAGCTTGGAAAAATTCGAAGCGATAAGGACCTTCGTGGAGGGCGCGCTCGACCTCGGAGAGATCGGCACGCCGCATCGCTGAGGACAGCAAATCCTCCGGCACTGCAGCATTAGCGGCAAGCGCAGCTACAGGAGAATCACTTCGCCGGCTCTCGGTGGCCATTGGCGGAGTACCTCCTTTCTCTGTTGCGTACGCACGGCAAGCTGGCTAAAGCTGTTCAGGGAAGCGTAGTGGCCAAGAAAATGTTCCAGTACACTGGCGAAGAGATACACGCCTCCGCCGACGAAGTTTTCTTCGTCAAATTCCATTTCAACACGGTGGCCCCGGACGAAGCCGATGCCATTCTCGGAAATAACCCGCGCGAAAGTGCGCGAACTGAAAAGGCTGGTAAGGCCCGCGATTTGCCGCTCGTTGTAGCCTGACTCGCCAAAGGTGTAGAGACGCAAAATTTCCTGCAGTGCGTCGCGTCCGTCTTCGACGATCGAAAGATAGTTGAGCGAAAGATGAGAGATGAGGCGCCAAAGCATGCCTTTGCCGGTTGGCGGACGTACCGACGCGGACGGCTTCCGCAGCGCAACAATGCGCTTGACGGATGAGACGCCTTCCAGTTCGAAGTCCCCGCGCTCGTTGCCCATGGGCAGACGATGCGGCAGATCGCGATTCGAACAGGTACAGTGAACCGTAACTGTATCGGAGTCCGGATGTAGCGGCCGGCCGCTGAGGTCGAGCAAAGAAATGTACAGATCGGTGCCTTCGTCGTCGCGGCGCGTGGAAGCCTGCCGGCGCGTGTGCCAGAACCCCTTGGCCCGGTCGCGGTGATGGGAAGACGTATGGCGGAAGCGGTAGAACGGCTCGAATTTCATCACTTCGTGCGTCTGCGGATTCGGCGAGATGACTTCCTCGATGGAAAAAATCTCCATGGCGCGGCGGCGGCGCGCTTCGGGAACGATGAGGTACTCCGTATGCGTCTGATCTAGCCGAATCGGCTCGGCGGTGTGCGCGAAAAGGTTCACGGCGGGCGAGCAGCCGAGGCGTAACGTGCTTTCCGAAACGTTGAGTTCCAGTGATTGTTGGCGCTCGTTGCGTTCGAACCGCGAGATTAGAAAAACAATTTCCGCACGCGGACCAAAACCGGAGCTGCGCAAGGCTTCGAGGCCGGTGAGTTCAAGAAAGAAAAACTTCTCCGGGAAGTGAAAGTATTCCTGGAGCAGCCGGTAGCCGGAAAATGAGCGCCGCGGATAGGGCAGCAACGCTTCCCCATCCGCGAAGCCGGCAGGTTGCAGCTTGCCAGTTGGCAACGCAATCGGATGTCGCGTGCTTTGCGGCGTCCGATCTCGCAGCAGAACTTGTGTGCAATTGTTACCCAGCAGTTCGTACAAGCTGTGGATCAAGCCGCTTTCGCCATTCAGATAGAAGCGCAGCGAATTCAATTCCAGCTTGTCGAAGCTCACATCAGGAAAACATTCGATCTCGACGCGCAACGCAGCCACTGCGTCTTGCGACTTCACGGCTGGGCGCAGCCGGTCCGGCGTGACCCATTGCGCAGACGCAATCTTCAGTGGCCACAGTGTTGTGTCGTAGCACGTTTGGAATTTGCAGGGGTAGCCCTCCACCGGCTGGGAGTACAACATCGACCCGCGCGGAATCGGCAGGCCGGTAGTGACCTTGCCCTGCTCTGGGTCCAGATGAAACTGCACGATCGTCGAAGAAGGAATCGGCCGAATGTAGTGAGGGTACAAAACGCTGAGGAGCGCTTCGGTAATTTCTGGAAACTCGTCGTCGATTTTCAGGTGGACTCGCGCGGCGAGAAAAGCGAACGACTCCAGCAGCCGCTCCACATGTGGGTCTTCACAGCGGTTCGGCTCGAGCAGCAGGCGCGACGCCACCTTCGGGTATTTCTCCGCAAATTCCGCGCCCATCTGGCGGATATACGTCAGCTCGCGCTCGTAATATTCGAGCAGCTCGTCACGCACGGTCTTCTCCGGAAACCTGCACTTCCAGGCTGGTCAGTTCGATGGAGGCATCATAAACCACATGTTCGGGCAGCGGGTCGATGCGCAGCATGCCGTCGATCACAAAGCGCAGCACGCGCGACATTCCCGTCACCGGCACCAGCGAAACGCGCACGCCGTCCAGCCGCGGTTCGAAAATTCTTACCGCCGATTCGATGGCCTGCAACAATTTGCCTTGTTCGTACAAAAAATTAGCCGGCATCGAGGTGATGTCGGGCAGGCCGTAGCAATACACCGAACGCGGCACTTCGATACAGCCTTCGGGAATCGAGTCCGGAGTACTCCGCGTATTCAAGAGGTTTTCCAGATCGCGCCGCACAGCTATCTTGAGCTTCGCAAGCGAAGTGCTCCGACTCATCGGCGCTTCCGTTTTGGCCTTGGGCTCCTCATCGATGAGACGATCGAGCAGCGGCAGTCGCAGCGGCGCATTGGAATCGCTGGCAGGCATCCCTACCTCAACGCCAAAGCCTGCGCGGGATCAAGCCGGCAGAGCTTCTGATAAATTTTTTCTTTCTCGGCATCGTTGCGACCCAGCTTTTCCGAACAGCGGTACAACAGCGCCAACGGCTGCGCAACCAGAACCGGATCCTCCCACTCCTCGAGCTTGCGGCGCTCAATTTCCTCTGCCAGCTCCACCAAAATCGGATATGCGATGGCTTCATGCTTAGTGGCTAGAAAAATATTCGCCAGCTGGATGTGCTTTTGAAAACGGCCCCGGCCCGTTCGTTCATTACCGATATCAGCGGTCAATATGCCAATGGCTTCCTGCACCTTGCCTGCACGCGCAGCCTTCATGGCCAATTCCGCCGCGTCAGGGCTCTTCTCGCCGTTGCTGCTTTGCGGCGGCGCCGCTACATGGAGAGGCTCGGGCTCAGGTTCCGGCTCCGGAACCGGTGCGGATTCGGCCGCTGGCGGCGGAGGCGGAGGCAAAATGCATTCTTTCAGCCAGCCTTGCGTCTCCAGATTCGCCGCAGGCGTGTCGTCCATCAGCGACGCATTCAGCAAGTCCGGATAGTCCGCCAACAACGCGCGCAAGTCCGCGCGAATCGCCGCAGCCACTGGTTCGTAGTCAGATCCCAGCGACTCACAAGCCCGCACCGCGTAGCGCTGCAAATCGAGCCAACCGCGGCCACACGGCAGGCCCATCGCGTTTTCAGCACCTTCCAGAACCTCCGCCCAGTTACTTTCCATCGCCATTTTTTTGATGTGGGTGCGCCTCTCGGTAGGCGGTGGTTCGAGGACGGACGCATCGAGCGAAGCTCCGGCACCGCGCAATTCTCCCCAACGCGCGGCTCGCAGCAACAAATACGGCACGGGGTTCTGGGGACTTTCCCGCCGCAAAAAGCCAGCGACAGCCGTGACGCGCTGCATCGCGTCTTCGCGGTCGGTCGGTTCGGCAGTGACGGCGCGCTTTCTAGCAGGTGCTGCTGCCACTCCCGAGGAAAGCGCGGTCGCGACGGCCTCCTCCTGCGGAGCTTCCTCGAGTGCAGATTCATCCACAGGCGCTTCCGGCTCTGCGACGACAGGCTTGTAGTAATGCTTCACCATGTCCTGCATCTCTTCGAGCGCGGTACGCAAGTTGGCAAAGTTCGGCGCTTCACGTCCGAACTTTTGGTCACTCAGCGCTTCGAGCGCCTGCAGCGATTCCACGGTAGCGGCAACATTCGCTCCTAATTTTTCGTAATACGCATCGCCCGTTTCCCGAATGGCAGCGTCAAACTCTTCCGCGGTACACTTTTTTTCTTCGATCGCCGCATTGCGCGCGGCGGTTTTGGCGTCATTGCCCTCGCAATCCTTCTCATACCCAACCTGGCGCGATTCCTGGAACTTCAGCAAGTCCAGCTTGCTCTTCGTCACGGGCAGACGACGGACCGTCAGACCCAGCTTGGATCCAACCCACGCCAGCGGAGCCGACCGAATCTCCAGGTCGTCGTCCTCAATCTCCGGGTACACCGTGTCCCAGAACGTTTCGAGTAACCCTTTCAGCAGATCCAAGCACTCGCGCAGGCCAACAACATGTTCGCGAACCAGTACCGCCTCCGTCAGCCACGCCGCAATCTGTAAATCTTTGCTTTTCGTCGCCAGCGCATCAGTCGCGAGCTTGATCACCTGCGCATAATCCGCTTTCTTTACTTCGTGCAATTCTCCGAGCGGACCGGCTTCCTCTTCACGCCGCGCTTCGCGAATCTTGTCGTAAACAGGATCGTAGCGAAGACTCTTGCCGCTGGGATTTTCGCCGGGGATTGGATTGAGGAGGCCTTCAGGAAGAGGCATGGGTGTCTTAGGAGGCCGTTTGGACCAAAGCGATCTTTACGCTCCGGATGTCGAGGATGGGCAACTCGTCGTCATCCGCCAACAGCATCTTCTGGCCGACGGGAACAGCTTCTCCCTCGGCGTTTTCTTCCCAGAGCGTGGCGCGGCCCAGCCGAACGTTTGGATCCGCATGACGCGAAGCGAAAGGCGTCAACACCGGAAGTAGAACCTCGCCGAGTTCGCGTTCGTCATATTTTTCGGAAGTGCGAACTTTCGCGCGTAGCCACAACAAATCACGCAGGCGCTTCGGCGGAGCGATTTCAATCGACTCCAGCAGCCCGAACGGAATCCACATATAGCTGCCGGCGGCAAACACCTCGAGGTGCGAGCCCACACGCGGATCAGCATCCGTCAATGAGTGATAGCTTTTCCCGTTGACCGTGATCGCCAATTCGCCCAAGCCTGCGCCTCCCTTGGGCATCGGATACTGCTTCTTGTCGAACATTTCGTGCCGTGTGCGCTCGGCATGCAGCGCCGCATGGTACAGCAGCGCGCCCATTTCCGCCGGCTGGCTGCCCTGGGCTGCAAGGTCTAGATGTTTTTCCGCGCGGTCAAAGTCGCCGGCAAAGCAGAGCAGTTCGAAAAGGAAAGTGCGGCGGCGCGTGTCCTGCGGATTGTCGCGCACTTCGGCGCTCACCGCTTGGATGGCTTCGTCAAGTTTGCCGGCTTGTAAAAGCTGCTGGGGCGTCATGGGCCCATCCTCTCTGGCAGTCGCGCCGCAAAAAGTGAATCAAGAAACAAACGCGCCCGAGCCCTTTGGCCAGGGTCGGGCGCGCCCGTTTGTAAGTCGCGGAGACCTGCAGCGATCACGCTGCGACCGCTTTGGCCAGGTCGTAGCTGATCGCGCCAGTAGAAGAAACCGTGCCCTTGGAAGGATCCTGAACGAAATATTCGTAAGTGATCTTCGAGAAGTTCAACGAGAAAGTCTCGGTGTTCGCTTCTTCCGAGCCCGAAGAGCCGCCGGCTTGATGTGAAGCCACCAGGCAGTGCTCGAACGTCAGCTTGAGATAATCATACGGCTTGGCGTCGCCGCCAGCCTTGCGGACGCTCAGCACACCCTTATCGATGTGCGTTCCCTTGGTGCAAGCCTGGAACAGCTTCGGAGACGCCTTACTCACATAAGCGCTGAACGATATGTCTTGCGTGGAATACTTGCCCGTGCCGCCGCCGCTGCCCTGGGCGAAGCTGCCGCTGTTCGCACCGCCCCAGGACCAGCTCAACAGTTCGATCTCCTTCGCGTGCCCCTCTTTTTGCGATTCGCCTTCCACTCCGTCCAACTTCAAATATGCATCGAATGCCATGACTGGACTTCCTCCTGTTCTTTTCCTTGCTTAGCGAAACTTCCAGATCAAGGTGTTCTGCGACGAATCGCAGCACCCGGATCCGATCCAAGATCAAGCGCGAGCGGACTTGGGAAGCTCGGCCACCAACCGCAGTGAAACCGTCAGCTCATCGAGTTGGAAGTGCGGCCGCAGGAACGCCACGGCGCGATAGACGCCCGGCTTGCCGGCGACCTCTTCCACATCCACGCGAGCTTCTCGCAGCGGGTATTGTGCCTTCGCAGCCGCGCTGGCCGTGTCATCCAACACCACATACTGGCTGATCCAGCGGTTCAGGAACTGTTCGCAATCCTTGCGCGACATAAAGCTGCCGATCTTGTCGCGCATGATCGCTTTCAGGAAATGGGCAAAACGCGAAACGGCCAGGATATACGGGAGTTGCGCGGAGAGGCGGGCGTTGGCGTTAGCTTCCGGCTTGTCGTACTTCTTCGGTTTGTTGGCGGACTGCACGCTGAAAAAGGCCGCATAGTCCGTTCCCTTGCAGTGCACCAGCGGGATCAGACCTTGATCGGCCAGTTCCTTCTCGCGCCGGTCAGTGATGGCGATTTCCGTCGGGCACTTCAGAGCCACGTCGCCTTCATCGGTGCGGAATGTATGCGCGGGAAGACCTTCCACCAGGCCTCCCCCTTCGACGCCACGAATCGCAGCCGTCCAGCCATATTTCGCAAAGGCTTGTGTGAGCCGGGCGCCGAGCGCGTAGGCCGCATTGCCCCACAAATACTTCGAATGATCGGTGCCGTCCACGCCTTCTTCGAAGTTAAATTCCTCGATGGGTTTGGTTTCCTTGCCGTACGGCAGGCGCATCAACACGCGCGGCATGGTCAAGCCGACGTAGCGCGAATCATCGCTGGCCCGGAAGGACTTCCACTTCGCATATTCCGTGCTGTCGAAAATCTTGGCAATGTCGCGGGGATCGGCCAGTTGCCCGTAGCTGTCCAGGTTCATCAAGTCTGGAGAAGCCGCAGTCAGAAATGGCGCGTGCGCTCCGGCCGCGACCTGCGAAACTCGCTCGAGAAACTCCACATCCTCTGGATGTTTCCCGAACTCGTAGTCGCCGATGAGCGCGGAGAACGGCTCGCCGCCGAAAATTCCGAACTCGTCCTCGTACACCTTCTTGAATAGCGTGCTCTGATCGAATTCCGCCGCGCGCTGCAAGTCGCGCAGCAGTTCTTTTTTGCTGGCGTTGAATACGCGCAACTTGAGCATCGTGCCCGTTTCGCTCTGGTCCATCAGGTATTTAATCCCGCGCCAGGTGCCTTCCAGCTTCTGGAACGCCGGGTGATGCAGGATTTCGTTCAATTGCAGCGAAATCAGGTGGTCGATTTGCGCGATACGCGAATTGATGGTGGCGTCCGCGTCGCGCGAAAGCTTCATTTCGCCTTCGAGCACCTGCGCTACGAACTCCTTCACCATGTCCCGCCCGCGCTCGCGGGACGATCCTTCTCCGAATCGGCCTTGCGATACGATCTGGTCCAGCAAGCTCGCTTCGGTCGTCGCCTTGGCTCCTGCTCCAGCCGCCTGCGCGGCCGCTTTTTCCGGCTTACTCATCGGAGCCTCCCTTGGTCTCGCTCGCCAATTCCTTCTTCAGTTGGTCTGCCTTTTGCGTATTGCCGACCGCTTCCATCAATAGATCGTCCAGCTTTTCGTTGCCCTGCAAGGCGCCGCGCAAATCGCCCAGTTTCTGCCGCAGATCCAAGAGCTGCTTGAGCGGCTTGACGTTTTTCGCCACATTCGCCGGGTCAAAGTCGTCCAGGCTCTTAAAGTCCAGGTCCACCTTGAGCTTTCCAGCTTCCGCGTCTTCGCTGAGCTTGTTATCTACTTCCAGCGACAAATGGGGCTTGAAACTCTCAATCACGCCGTCAAAATTGTCCGGCGTGATTTCCACAAACCGGCGGTCCTTCAGCTTGGGCAACGCCTCGACCGGTTGGCCGCTGAGGTCGGCGAAGATGCCCATCACGAACGGCAGCTCCTTAACCTCAATGGCATCGCCAACTTCCACGTCGTACGTGATATGCACTCGGGGCGGACGTACCCGCTCGAGTTTCTTCTGGACGCTCTCTTTAGCCATGTGGTCCTCTTATCTCCCTCACCCTGCGGATAGTGATCGGGGAGTCGAAATCATTTCGTTGCGGGCGGGACACCCTGTTGCAACGGCAGGATTTATCACGATTTCCTCAGCCCGTCAATTAGTTCTCTCGTTCTAGAACGGCTAGAATCGGAGGCCGGTCGCGTCTCAAAACGAGATTGCTGCTTGCCTTCTCCGCTCGCCTGGTCAACGTTCCAGCCGTTCAACATGCCGCGCATTCTGCCTCGCTCCGCGGAAGCAAACAATGCACCGGCTCTGAACTGCGGGCAGTTTGCAGGTGAACTCTCCCTTCACTCTCGGCTTAGGCCCGCCCGATCCCTCGAACCTATCCTGCGTTTAGCCGGCCGGCCTGAGAGCAGCCAACTTTATTTTCGTTTCAGCAAACTGTTCCTGCCTAAAAGCCTGTTGGAGCAGATGAAACCGCGGCTCTAGGAGCTTGCCCCAAGCGCTCCAACTGAACTCCAGCGCCGGGAGCTTTGTGTCAACTGCAGGGTCGACAGCTTTCAAGGCATCTAGCAGTTCGTAAAAGTCACTAGGGGCAGAGGCTGGCGAGATTTGAATTCCATAAGCCCCATCGCGCCAAGATCGGAATTTGAGAATGATCCCACCCGCAGCTATACAGACATATGCCACCGCAGAACTGTTGGTTTCACGCCGTGGGTCCCTTACAACCCTGGCTCCGTAAAGGTCAAACAGAAATGGAATTCGCAGCCGCAGTTCCTCCGCAAAACGGTTACGAAGCCATCGATCCAAGAGCGGGTTCAGCCACCACGAAAAGAAAAGCTTGTAGAGAAACGGCAGAACTAGCCCAGCCACTCGAACGACCGGCCTGGAACCTCAATCGCGAAAGCCAAAGCTTTTCCTTTCGGCGTCTGCGGGCGAGCTCGCCAGGGTCGGACAGGCATGCCGCAGATAATACGATAAGACATTGTGCTTTTATCGGATCGAAGCACGCCCAGGGTGCAATCCCTTTTGACTTTCGCGCTGGCCTCCTGCTAGCGTTAGCGCAAGCTATGCGCCAGCTTCAGCCTGTCATCTGGTCCAAAGGCACCTTTCTTACTCCGCAGCATCTGCAAACCCGCGACCGTTTCGTCGAAAGCTGCCTGCAATTCCGATTGGAAAGCCTGAATTTCCGACCGTGGGGATTTTTGGACCTCACCATCAACCAGGAAGCTCTGGCCGAAGGCAACTTTGCGCTCTCCCGCGCCTCCGGTCTATTCCCGGACGGGCTGCCATTTGAGATTCCCGAATCCGATCCCGCTCCTGCTCCCAGGCCACTGGCTCTTTTCTTTGAGCCGGAACAAACCTCGCTCGATGTCTATCTGGCCATCCCCGAATATCGCTCGCATGGCCTGAACGTTTCGATCGCGCAGAAAAATGCGGACGTCCGCTACCTCTCGGAAATCGTCAATCTCAAAGACGAAAACTCCGGTATCACCGAAAAACCAGTGCAAATCGCGCGGAAGAACCTGCGCTTTTTGGTGCAAGGCGAGTCTCGCGAGGGTTGCAATGCATTACAAGTCGCCCGTGTGCAGCGCACTTCGGCAGGCACCTTCCGACTTGACCCGCAGTATGTCCCGCCGCTCCTAAACATTGGCGCGAGCGATTACCTGATGGGCATTGCGCGCCGCTTGGTAGAAATTCTGGCCGCCAAAAGCAGCATTCTTGCCGGCGGGCGGCGGCAGCGCAGCGCTGGCCTCGCCGATTTTACCGCCGCGGACATCGCCAGCTTCTGGCTCCTGTACACGGTCAACGGCCACTTCCCGGCTCTTCGCCATATCCACGAAGTCCGGCAAGGCCACCCCGACGTGCTTTTCCGTTTGCTCACGTCGCTCGCCGGCGCGCTCACCACGTTTTCGCTGAAAACGCAGCCGCGCGACCTGCCTCTGTACGACCACGAAAATCTCGGCGTCTGCTTCACCGACCTCGACGAAAAACTCCGCGAGCTTCTGGAGACGGTCGTCCCAAGCAATTTCGTCGCATTGCCTTTGAGGCTGGTCAAGCCGTCGATCTATTCCACCAACATTGACGACGACCGCTACCTCACGAACACGAAATTCTATCTGGCGGTAAGTTCATCCCTGAATCAAGGCGATTTGATCAAGAAAGCGCCGCAACTCATCAAAGTTTGTTCGGCAGCGCAGATTGAGCAGCTGGTTCGTCAGGCTTTGCCTGGCATCCAACTTACCCATGCCGTTCGCCCGCCGGCATCCATTCCGGTGAAACTCAACTACCAATACTTCAGCCTGAATCAATCCGGCGTAGCCTGGGAAACGGTGGCCAAAGGCCGCAGCCTGGCAGCCTTCGTCCCGAACGACATCCCCGAACCCCAGTTCGAACTCCTCATCCTGCTGCCGCAGGCCATTTGAACTCCCGCACCTGTAAGAATCCTCCACTCATCAGATTTCCGATCAAGCCGCAAAACTGCGGTAGTGGCGTCTCTCCTGCAATCCAGCCCGCCTCTTTGCACTGTTCGAACAGTTCAGCTACGGATGCGTTTCCATCGCAGCGCGGTAGAAGAAGCGGCATCCACGGCTGCACACGCCAATCCACCTCGAACGGGCGCTTCAGCGACAATCGAAAATCTTCCGCTTTCAGTTCGCCATCTCGCAGCACATGCCGCGCCGTAACCTCGATCCCCGGAGTCGCCACCGGCTTGGCTCCGATGAGCGCATCCGTCAATCCCTGAGCATGCAGCAGCGTTTCCCATCCCAACGCCCACTCCACCATCGCCGCCGGCAAATCGTCATGAATCGAGCGGCGCAATGTGAACGCCGAGCGCTTCTCGGCGATCCGTTGAATCACCAGCACCAGCGCCAGGAGCGCCTGCACCTCATTTTCTTCAAACAATTTCTCCCACTGCGCTACTTCCGCGCGCCCGCCATCTTTGTTGAGCGTATGCTCCAGCGCAAAGCGCCGCGGCTGCAGCGTATCGAACACAAACAACGCGACATCGTATTCGCTCTCTCGCGCTCCCAACCAATGGCGCACCTGTTGCTCAAAACTGCGCTCGGAGCGATCAATCCCCAGCGTTCGGCAATAAAACCGTCCGCCCGGTTTCAACCTGCCCGGCAGATCCGCGATGATTTTGCTCGCGATCTCATCGCCGAGCGCGCCTCCGGCACTGTAAATCTCGGCTGGCTTGAGCACCGGCATGTACGGCGGATGCGCCGCAATGCGATCGAAGGTTCGTCCGCTGACTGGTTCGAACAGATCGCCGCGCACAAACTCCACATTGTCAATTCCATTCAACGCGGCGTTAAATCGCGCAAACGCGAGCGAGCGTTCCGTGATATCCGCCGCGCACGCCTTCCGCGCCGTGCGCGCCGCCAATAACGCCGCCGGCGAAGTCCCAGCGCACATCTCCAGAAAATCCTCGCAAGGTTCGAACGAAATATAGTCCAGGTACTGCTTTCCGGACTTGGTCATCACCGGATACACGATGTCGTCGAACGTCTGCCGCAGCGAATGATCGATATTCGTCCAGCGGTCGGCCGCCAGAAACAATCCGCGCACCGGAAACAACGCGACACTCCCCAGGCACTGGCCGCCTTCCTTCTTTTCTTCAAGAATCAATTCTGATTGGATCAGCACATCCCAGACAGCCACCGGCAAAACCCGCTTCGCTTCGGAGACCGCTGCCGCTTCTCCCAGCACCAGCAAATGGAGCAGCGCATCGAGTCCATCCTCGATGGCGCGGCCCGGCGAAGGCTTTGTGGCTATAGAGACCAGATCGAGCGGCTTTCCCGGCGGGATCTTCAGCCGCTGCCGTAGGACCTCTTCGGTAAATCCGCAGCCGCGGAAATACTCTCGCAGCGCCGCAAACTGCTCCGGCGCAAGCATCCTTAAATGAAATGGAGGCGTGCTCACGATTCGAAGCACGCATCATAACAGGCTCGCGAGCACCCGCGAACCGTCTTGACATCCATCTGGCCAGACCCCATAGTTACTCTCGATTCAAGCAGTTAGCCGTTTTTTTCCATACTTTTTCCGGCTGGAATTCGCGTCCCACGCCACGTTCTGCGTTTCGCTTCGGGTACGCTTGCCGGAACGCGGTTACGCCGCCTGCCCGGCGTTAAAGGAGAGCTGGCTTGCTGCCGGATGATGTGTCAGGCCCGGTGCTGAGCCGGACGTCATCGACGGAACAATGAAGCATCTTTCCAAGGTGGTGTGGTTCGAGGGCATGTACCTGGGTCCCCATCATTTCCAGGTGCAATCGCAATCCTTCGACGATCTCGTTCACTTCTCCACCTCCAGCTTGTGGTTCGCCCCTTATGGGGTCGCAAGCTGCAAGCTCGATCCTGACGCGCTTAAAAACGGCGCCGTCTCGCTAATTCATGCTCGCGGTCTTTTTCCCGACGGCTTGGCGTTTCAGATGCCCGACGCTGACCCGCTTCCGCTCTCCGTTGACATCAGCAATCTGTTTCCGGCCACACGCGAATCGCTGCTCGTCTATCTCGCGGTTCCGGAACACAGGCCTGAAGGCCCGAACTGCGCTCTCGACTCCGAGCCAAACGCTACTGAGCTACGCTTTCGCGCCGAGCTGCGCACCCTCCCCGACGAAAACACTGGCCGCGACGAAAAGCAGATTCAACTCGGTAGGAAAAACATTCGCTGCGTCCTCGAAACGCAAGATCACACCGGCCTGGTCACGCTGCCCGTTGCCCGCATTCTGCGTGACAGCTCGGGCCGCTTCATTTACGACGCCGCGTTCATCCCGCCGTGCCTGCAAATCAGCGCCAGCGAACGCCTTCTGGCAATCGCTCGCACGCTTGTGGACATTCTCGACGAAAAAAGCGCCTCGCTTTCCCGCGCCCGTCGCGCCACTGCACAAGGCCGCGCGGGCTACTCTTCCGAGGAAATCGCCAGTTTCTGGTTCGTTCACACCGTGAACGAAAGCCTCTCCGTTCTTCGCCACCTTGCCGTTTCCGAACGCGGCCATCCCGAGCAGCTGTATCTCGAAATGTCGCGCCTGGCCGGTGCCCTCTGCACCTTCGGCTTGGACTCGCATCCCGAAACGCTTCCGCCTTACGATCACAATCATCTCGAAAAGTGCTTCGGTCCGCTCAACGCGCACATTCGCGCGCATCTTGAACTGGTCGTACCTTCGAATTGCGTCCAGATTCCTTTAGTCGCTGCCGGCAAGAATTTTCGTTACGGTGAGGTCACCGACCAACGCTGTCTCGATCGCGCCCGCTGGGTGCTCGCCGTTCGTGCCGAAGCCGGCGAAGCGGAAATCATCGCGCGCACGCCGCGCCTCGTAAAACTTTGCTCTCGCGACCTGCTGACGGAACTCGTGAAAACCGCGCTTCCCGGCCTTGGCCTCGTCCACTTGCCGATTCCTCCCTCCGCCATCGCGCCCAAAGTGGAATTTCAATATTTCGGCATCAGCCGCACTGGAAATTGTTGGGAGCACATCGTGCAGACCCGCAAAGTCGGCGTCTACATTCCGGACGAAATTCCCGGCGCCGAGCTCGAATTGCTCGTCGTCTTGGAGAGTTAGTCGGGCGTCGCACAACAACGTTCAGGAGGGTCCGTGGGAGCAACCATGTTCGGGGCCACCAGCGCGCAGCCCCGCGAAGTCAGCACCAAACGCCGCACGGAGAATCTCGCGTTCATCTATCAACAAATTCTTACCGTCATTGTCCGCGTCCGCCAGAACCGTCAAGCCGTCTCCGATGCCAATGCTTTCCGCGCCAACATCCAAACCGGCCTGCGCTCCGCGGAAAAAGAGGCCGTGAAGCGCGGCTATGCTCCCGACGACATTCGCGCCGTCACGCTTGCCGGCGTCGCTTTCCTCGACGAATCCGTCCTCAACTCCAACAATCCCGTCTTTAGCTCCTGGCACAGCATGCCGCTGCAGGAAGAAATGTTCGGCCATCACGTTGCCGGCGAAACCTTTTTTGAGAACCTCGAAAAACTGCTCGCGCGCCACGATGCTTTCGATGTCGCCGACATTCTGGAAGTTTATGCACTGTGCCTCCTGCTTGGTTACAAAGGCCGCTACGCGCTTTCTGATCCGAGCGCCACTCGTCCGCTGAGTGACGCCGTCCTCGAAAAAATCCGCCGCATCCGCGGCCCCCTTGCCGGCCTCTCGCCTTCCTGGGGCGTTCCGGAAGGAGGATTCGTGGCCGCTAAGCGCGATCCCTGGGTGCGCCGCCTGGCCTACACTGCCCTGGGCTGCGTGGTTCTCGGCCTGCTGCTCTTTCTCGTTTTCAAAATGCGACTGCTCTCCGGCACTTCGGACATTCACGTAATCGCACCGGTAACTCGCGTTTCGGGAGTCTAGATGCAATTTCGATGGGAACATCTGGCCGCCGTAGCTCTGGCGATTGTGATCCTGCTGCTGACCTGGTTCGTCGGCCCAATCTTTCATCTGGCCGGCGCGAATTTGCTGATTCTCCGCGCCGGAATCATCCTGCTGGGCGTCGTCGCGATCATCGGCTTGTTGCTCTGGGCGCGCTCCCATCAGCCACCGCTTCCCACATCCGAAGAGCGGCCGGCCATTCCAGCCGTTCCGAAGATCCCAGGAAGTGCCTCCAGCGGAGCCGCCTCCCAGGACATCGACATCCTGATCCGTGAAGCCAGCGCAAAGGTCGCCGCCGCACGGCTCGGCGCTGGCGCCAAGCTCTCCGCGCTGCCCGCCGTTTTTCTGCTCGGCGAAACCGCCTCCGGCAAAACCAGCGTCATGGACCAAAGCGGCCTCGACGCCGAACTTCTCGCTGGCCAGGTTTTTCAGGAAAACTCCATCGTTCCCACGCGCGCCGCCAATTTGTGGTTCGCTCGCAAAACGGTCTTTGTTGAAGCTGGCGGTCCGCTCATGGACGATCCTGCCTCGTGGACCCGGCTTGTCAAACATTTTCTTCCCGGCGGAATCGCTTCTCTCTTCGGCGGCAGCAAAGCGCCGCGCGCAGCTGTCGTCTGCGTCGATGCTGAAAAACTGCTCCGCGAAGGCGCACTCGAAAAAATTGTCGCGCAAGCCCGCAAACTGCGCGCCCGCCTCGAAGAACTCTCCTACCATCTCGGCATCAGCTTGCCCGTCTACGTGGTCTTCAGCCGTTCTGACCGCATCCCCTACTTCGATGAATTCGCCGGCACCTTCACCAACGACGAAACGTCTCAAGTCCTCGGCTCCACTCTACCGCTCGCCGCTGCCGCGGGCTCTGGCGTTTACGCTGAACAGGAAACTCGCCGCCTGACTACCGCTTTCCAAGGCATCTTCTTTTCGCTCGCGGAATGCCGCCCCGGTCTGCTCAGCCGCGAACGTGTCCCCGCCCGGCAGGCAGGCATTTACGAATTCCCTCGCGAATTCGGCAAGCTCAGCAAGCCCCTTGTCCAATTTCTTGTCGATCTCTGCCGTCCGGGCCATCTTCGCACCGGACCATTCCTTCGCGGCTTCTACTTCGCTGGACAGCGCACCGTCACCGTCTCTACGGGCGGCCAAACCATGCTCGGCGCACGCGCCGCCGTTCCCAAATCCGGCGGCTTCAGCCCCGACGCCACCAGCCTCATCAATTCACAAGACGCCGGCGCAAAAACTTCATTCGGCGCGAGTACCTCGCTCGATTCGCCCGCCGAATCGCGCAAGTCCGTTCAACGCGTGTTCCTCAGCCACGTTTTCAGCCAGGTGATCCTGCAGGACCGCGCCGCGCTTGGTGCCAGTGGCTCCAGCGTTCGCGGGGACCTTGGCCGCCGCATTCTCTTCGCTAGCATCGCATTTCTCGCCCTCGTTTGGATCATCTTCACCATCGTTTCTTTCGCCGGGAATTCCAGCCTCGTCTCTTCTGTCCGCTCTGCGGCGAATGATCTAAGTAGCGTCCAAAACACGGGCAGCCAGGCTCCTTCTCTCGACTCCCTCCACAAACTCGACAATCTTCGCCAAATCCTCGTCCAACTCCGCGACTACGACAAAAATGGCGCCCCTCTTCATCTCCGCTGGGGGCTGTACACCAATTCCGACAATTCCCTGCTCAACGACGCTCGCGCTATCTACTTCCACGCCTTCGATCAACTCCTCCTCCAGCACGCCAAAAAGAATCTGCTCGCTGACCTGCAAACCTACCGTGGCGTCCCGCAACCCAACGCCGATCCCGGCGTCTCCTACGACTCGCTGAAAGCCTACTTGCTCACTACTTCCGAGTCGCAACGCAACAACGGCGAATTTCTCCAGGATTTTCTGATGAAAGATTGGAAACGCGACCTCGGCGAACTCGACCAGGACCACACCGACCTCGCCGCCCAGCAATCTGCCTTCTACAGCTCCGAACTCACCCTCGACAATCCCTTCTCGAAAAACAACGACACCCTGCTCGTCGATCAGGTCCGCGCTTATCTCAACGGCTTCTCCGGCCTCCAGCGGCTCTACAACTCCATGCTCGCCAACGCCCGCCAAAAAGCGAAACCCTATCATTTCTCCGTCGCGCATCCCGAAGGCTCCGAAGTTTTGCACGCGCGCAACGATGTGGACGCCGCTTTCACCGCCGACGGTTGGAAAGCCATGGACCAGTCCATTCAAAATCCCAAAGCCGTGCAGGGCGAAACCTGGGTCCTCGGCTCCGCCGCCAGCACCAATCTCTCCGCCGCGGAGCTCAGCGCACAGCTCCGCGCCATGTACGACAAGGATTTTATCCAGGCCTGGCGCAGCTTTCTCTCCGGCTCTTCTGTGCTTGGCTATGGCAGCGATGCCGATGCGGCCAACAAACTCAAGAAACTCTCCGCCAACTCTTCGCCGCTCCTCGCGCTCCTCTGCGACGCTTCCGACAACACTAACGTCTCGGATCCCACCATCAAGCAGGCTTTCCTCGCCCCGCAGCAAATCGTCTCTCCGGGCTGCGGCGCCCAGCGCAAATACGATCAATCCTCCAACGATCCCTACATGAAGGGCCTGCTTGACCTGCAATCCTGCGTGCAAGATGTCGCGAGCACGCCGCCCGATCAAAAAGACCCGAAAAAAACGCAATGCTTACAAACCGCGCTGCAGGCGCAACGCAACGCCGGCCAAATCGAACAAGCTCTCCCTAACGACGCCGACGGCCACGTCGATCAAATGGTCTCCACGCTCCTCGAAGAGCCCATCAAAGGTGTTCAACGCCTCTGGGCTCACAGTGCCGGCGAAGGTTCGGGTGGCATTTGCGGCCCGCTTAAGGCGCTACAATCCGCCTACCCCTTTAACGCCCACAGCACGCGCGACATCACCCTCGCCGAATTCAACTCCTTCTTCCAACCCGGCAAAGGCACTCTTTCCCAGTTCCTCACCGCGCAGAAGAACAATCTCAGTCTTCAGGGCAACATATTTGTTCGCGCGCTCGGCAGCACCACTCCGATTGGCCCGACTTTCCTGCGCACGCTCAACGAGCTGTACGCCATTCAGCTCGCCGTCTATCCCAACAACGCGACCGACCCGCGCTTCGAATACTCGATCACTGCTCGACTACCCGATGTGGGCGTATTCAAAGCCGAGAAACTCGCTTTTGACGGGCAAACCTGGACTATCGGCGCAACCGCTGGAACCAAGACGTTCGTTTGGCCCGGACCTGTGGCTCAGGGCGCCTCCCTCAACATGGACGGCGGCCTCGGCGATGTCGAATACCAAAACAACCCTGGCTTGTGGGGGGTTGCCCACTTTTTCCAGGCTTATCATTGGTCCACGTCCGGCGCGAACTACGTCATTCAAGGACCGCTGCCCGGACCGGGCGGACAAACGGCCAAAGTCAACGGCAAGGAAGTAGACCTGCGTTTCGAGGTGAATTTCAAAGGCGTGCCCCTTTTCGAGGCTGGCTTCCTCTCCAACTATTCCTGCCCCGCCATGAACAAATGATCGCGTAGGCTGAGTTTCTGTTCTGGCTTTCGACTTTTAACGTTCGACTTTGGACCGTTCCTCACGCCCAGACCGCATCAACTCGATCAATTCCAAGCCACAATCACCCACTGCCCATCCACCAAACTCAACTGAAACTTGGCCTTCTGGTGTTTGCTGTTCGGCAGCTTCGTCAACACGACTTCGCAACTCTCCTTGGCGCTATTTCCTGAAATATCCGGCGTCGAACAATTCTCCAAACTGTATCCCGTGTTCTGAAATCCCGTGAGCGCTTCCGCTTTCTTCTCATCTTTCAATTTCGCAATATTCGTGATCGCCGCCTGGTCTCCGCTGTCCACCGCTTTCGCAAACGCGTCCAGCGCCGCTTTAACCGCTCCCGCATCGTGCAAGTGCGGCGCATCGCCCGCGCTCGGCGCAACTGCTCCCGCCGCTGGTGCTTTCGCCCGTCCCGGATTCAAAACCCCGTCAATCTGCGCGACGATACCCTGCGCATCCGCGCTGTGCCTTCCCGGCTTGTTTCCTACCATCACAAAAAACGGCCGCAACTGCCGCAGCATGACAACGTTTTTCGTCGACGCCGCCTGCGCCATGACCCCGCGAGCCTGCGCGTATGCCTGATCCTCTCGGTGCCCCGCGTCAATCAATCGTCGCAACGCCACGTATTGATTCGAATTCTGCGGCAATGTCGCCAACTTCCCTTCCGCCGCGTCGTATTGCCCCTGACTCACCAGCCCCTGTACTTCGCGCACCAGCGAACCAAAATCCGCTCCCGCCATCGGCGCCGAATTGACAGCGGAGTTAGGCACCGAACTTGGCGCTGGCTGTGGCTGGACGGGAGCCGGTGTTGGTGGCGTAACCGGCTGCGGCACCGGTGGCACCACAACCGGCGGGGCCGACGCCGGCTGCAACACGGCCAACTCGCGCTTCGCCGCATCCACAACATCCGGGTCTCCGTTTGAAGCCGCCACCACCCGCCCTAACAATTCCTGCGCTTGCGGCCGCTCACCCGCCTTCAAAAACTTCTGCGCCTGGTCCATGTTCTTTACTTGTTCCTGCCGGTCCTGAATCACGCCCACAAACTGCGTCGCTTCATCGTTAATCTCGTCCGGCACGCCGGGCGTCTTCGCCACTCGCTGCATGTTCTGGAGCGCCGCCGGATAGTCTTTTTTCGCAAACGCATCCTGTCCCTGCTTGAACGATCCTTCCCACGATGGCTTCGCCACGCCTGCCGACGCGGGCGCTATCGGCGGTGCCGGCGGAAGCGGACGCCCACTCGGCCCTTTGCTCGCCAAGTCGAATTCCTTCTTCGCCGCATCCACCTTCCACAAATTCGCCTGCACGACCGCGTCAAATTTCTGCGCCGCCTCCGGAAACTTCTTCTCCTCGTACAGCAGGCGCATTCCGTCCGCGTAGTCTTTTTCCACGGCAATATGCTTCTGCTCGATCTCGCTCACTTGCTCGATCGCTTCGTTTTGCAACGGCCCCACGTGCTCCGCCAGCTTCTTCCAATCCGCCAGCGCATCATCGAGCTTGTGGTCACTCCAAAGCTGTTTTGCTTCCGTCTCCAGCGCTGTATCTTCCGCGGACGGAACGGCAGGCTGCGGTTCAGGTCCAGCAGCTGTCGTCGCAGACGTAACTTCCGCCGCCTTCTTCGGCAACAATCGCATCGCCGCAAAAACTCCCGCCACCAAAACCAGTATCAGCACGGCTGCAATGGCGACTTTCTTCCCTGCTCCGCCGCCCGCTCGAACCGCTGGCTTCTCGGCCACTTTCCCAGCAACCGGCGCTGCCGCTCCAACAGCAATCGTCCTCTCCGCTGCGGGAACCGGCGTCGCCACCGGCGCCGACGCCTGCGTTCGCGCGCCTGCGCGGGCCGCCGGATCGAGCATCGTCTTATCCGCCAACACAGTCGGCGCACCCGGGCTCGCGCTGCCACTCCCAGCGCCACTCACCGGCTCTTTCTGAGCCGCCGGCTTGCCTTTCTGCGGCCCCGCCTCCCAGAGCACTGATTCTTTCTGCCGTATCTCCGATTGCAGCAATCGCACCTGCATGTCCGTCGCTGCAAACATGCGAGTCGCCAGCCCGCGATCGAGCACCTGTTTCGCGCCCGTAAAATCCTGCTTCTCGAGCAGTGTCCGCGCCATCGTCAACTGCTTTGTCTTCTCATCGCCCTTCTGTTTGCGCTGCGCGGCTTCCACTTCCGCCGCCTGCAGCAACTGCGTCAGGTCTGTGTCCGGCCCTAATGTCGCGATCGTTTGCCGCGCCAGGTCAATCGCGTCCGTCAATTCCTGGCGCGTAATCTTCCCGCGAATTTCTTGGATCCGCTGCTGCACTTCCCGCTGCACACGCTCGCGTTCGGCCTGCTCCGCGAGCTTCGCCTCCGCATCCGCAGCCAGTGTGTGGAAGCCGCTGTCCTTGGGAAACTCTTTCGCCGCCGCTTGCGCTGCGGCCACGGCTTCTTTGAAGCGATGCGCCTCCACCAGCGCCGCAATCTCTTTGCGTCGCTTTTCTTTTCCCGCTTTTTGCAGCTGTTGCGCTAGCTCGCCACGCGCATAACTCAGAAAATCCTGCAGCTCGATGTCTTCGGAAAATTCCTTCAGCAAGGCCTCACCTTGCGTCACCGCCTCTCCGAACCTCTCCCCGCTAGCCAACGCTCGCAGCTTCGCCAACTCCTCCGTCAACTTCTTCTTGCTGGCCTCTTCCTGCTCCTCGCGCGCCACCAGCGCTTGCAAATTCCGGATACTCGAATCGTTTTTGTGTTCGCCAGCTAGCGCATCCAGGGACTTTCGCGCTTCCGACAGTTTCTGCTGCGCCACCAGCTTGCGCACTTCCGCCACTTGCGCCTGTTTCTTCTGCTCCGCCTGGTCCGCCAGCGCCGTTTCGCGCAGCGTCTTCAACTCCGTCTCGTTCGGAAAACTCTTCAAGCCTTCCGCAATCACCGCCAGGCATTCGTCGTACTTCAATTCCGTCCACAACTCCCGCGCCCGCTGCACCACCTGGTTCAACTGTTTCCGCTTCTCCCGCCGCGCGCGTTCTCCCTCAATCTGTTTGCGCAAGTCCAGCGCCTGCCCGCTGGCCGCATCCAAATCAAACGCCGACCGCAGGGCCGTCTCCGCTTCTTCCAGCGACCCTTCCGCCAATCGCTGTTTCGCCAGCCGCAGCCGCTGCTCCAACTGCTGCGTCCGCGCCATTCCCGCTTCCACTTCTTCCAATAGCTTCTGCGCGATTTCGTGCCGCGAATCCAGTCCGAGCGCCGCTTCTGCTTCCACTTGCGCTTCTTGAAACTGTCCCGCATCCAGCAGAGCCCGTCCGCGCGTCAGATGCTCGCGCACTTTCGGCTCGATCTCGCTCCGTCGCACCTGTGTCGCAATCTTTTCCAACAAACTCTTCGCCAGAGTATTTGCCGAATCGATCTGCCGTGCTCGCCGCAAACGGTCCTGCGCCTTGAGCAGATCGCCCATTTCGTACAATTCCCGCCCGCGTTCCGCCAGAATCTCCGCTTCGCTCGCCTTGAAGCGGTTCCACACCGGCTCCAGATCCAGTAGCACGTCCTCCATGCTCTGGTAGCGTTCCGCGGAGACCTTCTTCAACATCTTCCCGATCACGCTCTCGACTTCTTCGGGACAATCCGGCACCGCCGCCCGGATCGACGGCACCTCCTCCTCCAAAATGCTGCTGATAATGTCGTACCCTTCGCCCGTAAACGGCCGCTGATTGCTCAGCAATTCAAAAAACGTTACGCCGACGGCCCAAATATCCGTCCGCTCGTCCGCCCGCTTCTTTCGAAACAACTCCGGCGCCATGTACGCCGGCGTTCCGATCATCATGTTGGTGTGGGTGCGCGAAAAATCCACCAGCCGCGCGATGCCGAAGTCCACTACCTTCACTCCACCATCGGAACCGACCATGATGTTTCCCGGCTTGATGTCCCGGTGCACCACGCGGTTTTTGTGCGCGTACTCCAGCGCTTGGCACACCCGCACGATGTATCCAATGCGCATCGCCATCGGCTGATCCATCTGCCGCGAAATTATTTTTTCCAGGCTCTCGCCATCCAGGTATTCCATGGCGATAAACGGCGTGTCTTTCTCTTGCCCTAGCTCAAAAATCGTTACGATGTTCGGGTGCTGCAGCTTCCCCGCGGACTGCGCTTCCTGATAAAACCGTTCCAGCAAATCCGGCCGGTCCACCAGGTTGGCATTGATCGTCTTCAGCGCCACCATGCGCCCGATCAACGGGTCGCGCGCCTGGTACACCACACCCATAGCGCCCCGTCCCAGCTCCTTCAAAATTTCGTATTTGCCCAGTTTTTGCACAGGAGGCGACCCGCGCCGTCAATCCTAGCAGACCTCTCGCCCTTCGTGCCGCATGCGCAGCGAAATCAGAACGGCTTTAGGCCGCTGAGGTGTGCAGCGAAGGAATTCTTTCCTCACTCCCCGATCCAAGAAGGCCCCTCTTTAGGAGGTGGGGGCTTCAGCCCCCACGCATAGCGAAGCCGCAAATGGGCTTCAGCCCCTGAAGAAAGCTTCGCAACCTTCCGCGACGAAGTTGGATCTTCAAAATTCAGGAAGTTGGTTTGCCTCTAACTCAAAAACACTTAGCGCTGGAACGTGATCGAAAGCGGAAAACGAACAGTCACCGGCTTCCCTCCGGATATGGGTGGGGTCGTTTTCCAATTCTTCGCAGCATCTTTCACCTTATTGAAAAACGCTTTGTCCGGATTCCCTTCTTTATCGACTTTCACTTTGCCATTCGGCTCAACCGTCACAATCACAGTCAGCGTGTACGGCAACTTTCCCGGTTGCTTGGCCTCATCCGGGAATTCTACTGTCGCAAATCCTATCCACTGGAGCGCTGGGCTCCCATCCAGTTGTCCACAAGATAGTGCGCCATTGCCCGCTGGCGTTTCAGGTCCGCCTTTGCCCGGCCCGCACGTCAGCGGCGGCACGACCAGCTTGCCCGACGTCTGCTTCAGCATTGCCACCGCATTGGGAATCGTCGCGGTCGCATACTGCGCCGCGGCGGCTTTGTAACTTCCGCTTCCGCCCGCGATTTTCTGAAATTCTGGAATGAGTTTATTCAGCGCTCCGGCATCCTTCGCTTGCAGCGCTTGGTTGTAGCGCACCACCGCCGCATCAAACGCCGCCTTGTCACCGCTCTTTTCCAACGCCGCCGTGTACGCCTTATTTAGCGACTTTTCTAATTCGCCCGACGATGCCAATATTCCTGAATCCTCGGCTCGTCCCTGGAACTGGTGCACGTTGTCGAGCGCGCGCTGCATTCCCGCCAAATCTCCCGTGCTTTCTACGTTTTGCGCGTAGCTGTTCAGGGAATCGAATTGCTGTTTCTGCGCTTGGCGCAATCCCGCCGCGAGCCGGTCGTGCGTCGTTTTCCATGGCGATGTCGCGTCCAGCTGCGCCCGCGCGCTCTTAAACGAGCCCGCTTTGATCTGCGTCTCGACGGCGTTCACCGCATTGAGCGCGCTCTCCACTGCCGGCAACTGCTTCTTCGCATCCGCGCTGCGCGGCCCCTTGTGCTTGGCCAAGTCTGCCAACACATCCCGCGACTCCGCGAATTTCTCGTCCTTGAAATCCTGCAGCGCCGACGTATACGTCTTTTCGTCGCTACCCGCTTGGCGGATCTTCTTTAGGTAGCTGTCGGCCTGCGGCTTCAGCGTCGACCCGGCCACATTCAGATCCAGCATCGTGCGAAACGCCTTCTGCGCTCCGTCAAAATCGTTCGCCTGGAACAGCTTCACGCCCTCATCAAACTGGTCCTGCTCCTGTTTGTGCACGTCCATCGCGGCTACGCACGTCTTCGCGTCCGCCAACTTGCTCGCCGCCTCTTCCGCATGCCACACATTGGCATCCACCACCGCTTGAAATGCCTGCTGCGCGCCCAAACAATCCTTCTTGTCCGCCAGCAAGCCCATTCCCGATTCGAATCCCTGCTGGTCCGCGGCCCGCTTTTGCTCGATGTCCGCCACCTGCTGGTTCGCTTCCGCCTGCAGCGGACCTTTCGTCGCCGCCAACTGCTTCCACGTCAATTCCGCCTGATCGAACTGCTTGTTCTGCCACAAATCAACCGCCTGCTGTTTCAACTTCGTATCGGAAGCCGCCGCGTTCGTTCCTCGCCGCAGCCACACCACCGTAATCACGATCAGTAGCACGGCTGCCGCCGCGCAGCCAATCATCCACGGCTGCTTCAGCAGCGCCGCAATGTTCTGCCCGCCTGCCGTTGACGGCGCCGCTGCTGACGGCTTCGGCTTGCTCTTCGCCGCCACCGCAACCGACGAGACTCCCGGCATCACGCTCGCATCCGGTGGCCGCTGGTCCGGCGGAAGACTACCCTTCGCCGACGGCCGCGTCCCGCTTGCAGTTCCCGCGCCCGCGATCACCGTCGCATCCACGGGCACTTCGGTCTTTCGCCCAACTCCCGCCTCAGCCGGAGCCGGCGCTTTCGAACTTGGCGCATCGTTCTTCGGCGCCTGCGTGATTTCACTCGGCGAGCCCAGCCGTGTCGCGGACATCATGGTCGCCGCATCGTCCGCGCTGGCCCCGCCGCCAAAAACCTGTGTCGCATCGCCACCGAGCGGCGGTTTCGGCGCCGGCTTCTCTTTCGTCGCACCCACAGGAGGTTTCGTCCCAGTTCCCTTCGCTCCCGCAGGGCGCTTTGTTCCCTCGGCGGGCTTCGTCGTCTTTGCGTTCGCCAGCGACGCCAATTGGCCACGAATCTCCTGCATCCGTGGATCATTCGGCTGGAAAATCTGCGTCGCCATCACTTCGTCGAACATCCGCGTCGCCCCCGCATGGTCGCCCTTGCCCACCATGGTTTGCATCGCGGCAAACTTCTGCTCTTGCACTTCTCGCTTTTTCTTGCGGTCCTCGGCGCCCTGCAGCAACTGTGTCACGTTCGGGTCCGGCCCCATCGTCTGCATCGTTTCCTGGGCCATCTCGATCGCGTCGGTAATTTTGTCCTGGTTGATCTTGCTGCTGATTTCTTTCACGCGCCGCTTCATTTCGTCGCGTGCCCGCTCGCGGTCGTCCTGCTCCTTCTTTTGCGTTTCCGCTTCCGCCGCCATTCTCCGGAAGCCATCGTGCTTCGGAAACTCCTGCATCGCTTTGCGCGCAATATCCAGTGCCTCGCCCCACCGCTCGCACATCAGGAAGCCTTCAATCTGCTTCTCGCGCTCTTCTTCTTTGTGCTTTTGTTCGAGTTGCGCCACTTCGCCCTTCGCGAAGTTCACCATTTCCGTCAGCTCGTACTCCTGCGGAAATTCCTTCAGTAGCGGCTCGCCTTTCGTCACCACTTGTTTGAACTTGCCCGCTCCCAGTAGCGACCGCAGGCCCGCCACCTCCGTCTCCAGCCGCTTCTGCCGCGTCTGTTCCTGTTCTTCTTGCGACGCCAGGTTCTGCAGATTCTTTACGGCCGCGTCGTCCGGAAACTCCTTCACCAGAGCCGCCAGCGCCTGGTTGGCTTCCGCGAAATTCTGCTGCGCCATCAGTTTGCGCACCGCTGCCACGCGCCGCTGCTTCTGGGCGTCCGACTGGTCCGTTTTCGCCGTCTCTTGCAGCTTTTTCAGTTCCGGCTCGTTGGGAAACTCTTCCAGCGCCGCCGCCAGTACGCTCAAGCACTCGTCATAATTCAGCTCGGTCCACAGCGTCCGCGCCCGATGCAAAATCTCGCTCAACTTCTTCCGCTTCTCCCGCCGGTTGCGCTCTTCGTCGACTTGCTTCCTTAAGTCCTGTACTTGCGGATTAGCGGAGTCCATCTCCAACGCTTGGCCCAACGCCGCGGCTGCTTCCGTCAACGCGCCTTCTGCCAGCCGCTGCTTCGTTAGCCGCAGCTTCTGTTCCAACTGCTGCGATTTCGCTTCCGCTGTCTCCACATCCGCCAGCAATTTCTGCGCGGCTTCGTGTTTCGAATCCAGCCCCAAGGCCGCCTGGGCTTCGGCCTTCGCTTCGCGCAACTGACCCGCCTTGAAAAATCCTTCGCCGCGGCTCATGTGCTCTTGCAGGCGCGGCATGATCTCGGTCCGCCGCAGTTCGGAGTTCACTTTCTCCAGCAGCGCTTTGGCCTGCGTATTTCCTACATCAATGTGCAGCGCCTTCTTCAGCAACGCTTGCGCGCGCTGCAAATCTTTTGCCGCCACCAGTTCCTTGCAATCCGCCAACAATCCCGTCACCGTCGCCTGCTGCGCCGCCTTCCAGATCGGCTCCAGCGCATGCAGCACGTCTTCCATTGACTGGAAGCGATCCTCCGATTTCTTCGCCAGCATCCGGTTCACAATCGGCGCCAGCTCTTCCGTGCACTCCGGCGAAAGGCTTTGAATCTCCTCGGGCGTTTCGTAAATGATGTGGAACATCAACTCCGCTTCGCTGTCGCCCACAAACGGCCGCCGGTACGCCAGCAACTCGTACAGCGTCACGCCCATCGCCCAAATGTCCGACCGCGGATCAGCTTTCTCACCCTTATAAAGTTGCGGCGACATGTACGCGCGCGAGCCAATCATCATGTTCGGCTGCGTCATGGACATGTCCGTCAGCCGCGCGATGCCGAAGTCCACCACTTTCACCACGCCTTCTTTGGTGACCATGATGTTCGCGGGCTTCACGTCGCGATGCACCACATTGTGCGCGTGCGCATACGCCAGCGCTTCGCAAACTCTAACGATGTAGCCCAGCTTCACCGAAAGCGGCAGCACTGGCTTCTGCTCAATGATCTTGTCCAGGCTCTCGCCTTCGAGATACTCCATCGCAATGAATGGAGTCACTTTCTCGTGGCCCAACTCGTAAATCGTGACGATGTTCGGGTGTTGCAGCGCGCCCGCCGACCGCGCTTCCTGGTAGAACCGCTCTAATAGGTTGGACTGCGTGCTCGCCCCGGCCGTGATCGTCTTCAGCGCCACCAAACGGTCAATCAGCGGGTCGCGCGCCTTATAAACGGCGCCCATCGCCCCGCGGCCCAGCTCGCTCACGATCTCGTATTTGCCTAAATACTGCACACACCAACCCCTGTCGCAGAGATGGTAACAAAATTAATGCCAAACCACTCGCGAGGACTGCCAACGCTTGGTCTGCTTATGATGTAGTGCTTGAGAGTCTCAGAACGCTTCCAGGTCGCAGCTCCAAATCCGTCTAACGCATTGAAAATAAGGCGGTAAGTCTCTGTGAACCGTTCACACCCGGACACCTTCACCAAACCACTCTGCTCCCACGCCAACACGCTATCGCGGAGTCCCGGCGTATTGGCCGATTTTTCGAGCGGCACGACCCTCCGGACGCTCCGTTTTCCTTCCGGAAAACTCCTCCTCTTTTCACACCTCACCGCTTCGCGCATATCCCCTTATGTACATCATTTTTCCAGAAGTTGCGGATAGTCCTTTAGTTTGCTGTGTTGGCCTTGGCAACCAGCAAAATGGCCAACAAATAAAACACAAACATCAGCCCCAGGTACGTTTTCGCCTGCGGTTTCGCCCCGGCAAACTCTTTCCAGGCAAACACGCCCCACAACGCCGCCACCATTGGCGCTGACTGCCCAATCGCATACGAAATCGCCACGCCCGTGTAGTTCGCCGCCACTAGATTGAACACCGTTCCCGTGCCCCAGATCGCCCCACCCAGCAATCCCAGCACGTGTCCCGACGCCGGCCCGCGAAAAAACTCCCCAAAATTCACTGGCTCGCCCACCAACGGCTTCTTCATGAAGTACAAATTCCAGATAAAGCAAGAGAGCAGTGCTCCCAGTGTCAAAAACACCGCCACACTGTACGGTCCCAGCGTATTGCCATGACTCATCGCATGCGCCACAAACGGCGACCACAGTCCCATCAGCACGCCGGACACCACGCAGGTCACAATGCTCTTCCGCGAACTCACTCGCGGCGCTGGGCCTGTGTTCGAATCGCTTCCGCGCCCTAACGTTCCGTACGCTCTTCCATCCAGCACCACCGCAATCACCGCGCACGCCACGCCCGCCGCCAGCAACACTGCGTTCCCCTTCGGCTGCTGCAAATACGCCGTAATCACGCCCACCACCAGCGCAATCCCAATCGACACCGGAAATGCAATCGCCAGCCCGGCCATGTCAATCGCTGCCACCAGCAGCAAATTCGCCAAATTGAAAACCGCGCCGCCAATCAGCACCGAAACAATATTTTCCGCATCCGCCGCGTGCACATTGTTCAAAAAGCTTGACGCATCATTTCCCGTGCTGCCCATCGTGAACGCCAGCACCACCGAAACCAGAAAAATCCCAATCGCGTAATCCCAATAAAACAATTCGAACCGGTAGTTCTTCACACCCTTAAACGTGTTCGCCCACGAACCCCAGCAAATTGCCGTGGCGATCATCATCACCAACGCCATCCCCAACCCATGCGGCGTAAACATTCCTCGTCTCCCGACTCTCTAACGATTTACGTTTGTCATCCTGAGCCAGCCTGCGGCAAGCAGGCGCAGCGAAGGATCGCGGCAAGATTTATCCGACTGCCATCGCCCGTGCTTATAGTCGCCACAATCCATCGTGTCAAGCCACACTTGGCGCTATAAGCCTTCACTCCTTTGTTTTTTTCTTCCTTCTCCGTGCCTCCGCGCCTCCGTGGCCAAACTAAACTCTCCGCCCAGTTAAACAATTTCTCATCATGAATCAGCAGACATACCCCACCTCTCAGGTCTATAATTCCCGCCCATGTCTACTCCACCCCTCATCGCCGTCGTGGGCTCCGCCAACGTCGACCTCACCACCTTCAACGACCGTTTCCCTCGTCCCGGCGAAACCATCTTCGGCCAAAAATTCGACCTCGGCTTCGGCGGCAAAGGCGCCAACCAGGCCGTCGCCGCCAAACTTTGTGGCGCACGCGTCGCCATGATCGCCAAAGTTGGCTCCGACCTGTTCGGCCCCGCCACCATCCAAAATTTCGAATCGCTCGGCATTGACGCCTCCCACGTCCGCATCGCCGACGGCGTCTCCTCCGGCGTCGCACCCATCTTCGTCGAACCCGGCGGCCAGAATCGCATCATCGTCGTCAAAGGCGCCAACGACACGCTCTCTCCCGCCGACGTCGACGCCGCCGCCCCGCTTCTCCAACAAGCCGCCGCCATCATCTTGCAATTCGAAATCCCGCTCGCCACCGTCTACCACACCGTGCAATTCGCCGCCGCCCACCGCATCCCCTGCATCGTCAATCCCGCTCCCGCCGCGCCTATCGACTTCTCCCAACTCCGCGCCGCTTCCTACTTCATTCCCAACGAATCCGAAGCCGAACAAATCACCGGCCTCAGCGTTCGTTCACCCGAAGACGCGCAAAAATGCGCCGCCTTCCTCCTCGAAAAAGGCCTCCAGCACGTCGTCCTCACGCTCGGCGAACGCGGCTGCCTCCTCGCCACTCGCGAAGGCTCGCACCTCATTCCACCTTTTCCCGTCAACGCGCTCGACACTACCGGCGCTGGCGACGCCTTCATCGGCTCCTTCGCCGTCTTCCTCGCCGAAGGCCTCTCCGAAACCGACGCCCTCACCCGCGCCAGCCTCTACGCCGCCCTCTCCACCACCCAAGTCGGCACCCAAAAATCCTTCTCCTCCCGCGTCCAATTCAACGCCGCCTGGCAATCGCAGCGCGCCTAAATGTGGAACAGGCTTCAGCCTGTTCACGGTGCAATCCACACGACAATCATAACGACGAGCAAGATCGTCCCAGCAACTCATGTAGGGGCACGATTCATCGTGCCCACGGTGTAATCCACGCCTCAATCACAACGACATCCACGATGCCGCGATCCGAACCGCCCATTTCCCGCA
>Ga0335079_10001186_pt1 | contig 29756 bp, 27 predicted proteins | sample Lox_Sample_33_FD_206719 | JGI IMG/M metagenome (GOLD analysis project Ga0335079, IMG submission 206719) | Soil microbial communities from Loxahatchee National Wildlife Refuge, Florida, United States - Lox_Sample_3.3 | ecosystem: Environmental > Terrestrial > Soil > Wetlands | place: USA...
GATCGATCGCGACCTGATTCAGCTCTCGCTCCGGCAACTCGTGGACAACGCGTTGAAACACGCCCCGGGACACTCGGCCATTCAGGTCGGCGCCGAGGTGGCAAATTCGCATCTCCGGTTTTGGGTGCTCGATGATGGCCCCGGCATCACACCGGTGGAGGCGGAGCGAGTTTTCGAAAGATACTTCCGCGGACACTTGAACCGTGATGCCGTCCCCGGCTCTGGTATCGGTCTGTCCGTAGTGCGCGAGATCGCCCGCGCCCACGGCGGAGACGCCTTCGTCGAAAGCACGCCGGGCAAAGGCTCGCGCTTCATCATTGACCTGCCTCTCGATAAAGATGAGCTTCCATGACCTCAGCCAAAATTCTGGTCGTCGACGACGAGCCCCAGATCCGCCGCATCATGCGGACCACCCTGACCGCCCAGGGCTACGAAGTTCACGATGCTCGTTCCGGAGAAGAGGCGCTCGACGCCGTGCGCCAGCAGCGCTTTGACCTGATCCTGTTGGACGCCAATATGCCCGGCATGGGCGGCCTCAAAGCCTGCCGCGAGATTCGCGGCACCTCCGATGCCGCGATTGTCATGCTGACCGTGCGCAGCGCGGAAGAAGATAAGGTCGCGGCTCTCGATGCCGGCGCCGACGATTACGTCACCAAACCCTTCAGCATGCCCGAACTCATGGCGCGGATCCGCGCCGCATTGCGGCGCGTGCCTGTAACTAGCGATTCCACTGTGATTCAGGCCGGGGAGTTGGAGATCAACCCCGCCGCGCGAACCGTGAAAGTTGCCGGCCGCGAGGTCCGGCTCACTCCCAAGGAATTCGACCTGCTGCATTACCTCGCGACCAACGCCAACGTCACCATCGCCCACACCAAGCTTCTGCAAGCCGTCTGGGGCCCGGATTACGGCGACGAGGTCGAATACCTGCGTACCTTCATTAACCAGGTTCGCAAGAAAGTCGAGAAGGACCCGGCTCACCCCAAATACGTCATTACCGAACCCTGGGTCGGGTATAAGTTCCAAATCTAAGTCGACGCTTTCTGGATGGTCACAAGTTCTTCAAAGAAGTTTTCGTTGATTTCCCGCCAGTTACTCGCGTCAGTCACTGGGTTCAAGAAAGAGGGAGGTTATTGTGAAATCGGATAGAGGTTTGCCCCACCGCGCAAGCCACAACGGTTTTCTTGCCGGCCAGCAAGCGTTGCATTGCGGTGGTTCTGAGCTTCCCGTAATTGCTTGGTAGTGTCTTGGAAATGTGCAAGTTGCAGATTCTCCGATTGGCATGAAAGGGATGATGAGTCGAAAAGGCGCCCTTTTGTCACAATCTGGCTCAGCCACGAGCGCACACTGGGCGAGCGACTATCACTCTCAGGATCTGATACAGCCAGAAGCCTTTTCCAGACCTAACAATTGTCGGGCGCTCTCCAGCTCGTCCGACGCCGGGGCCGCAGCCCGGGTAAGTGACAATGAGTGAGTTAAATGGTGGTGCAGCCGCAGTTCGAAAGCCGGCCCACTTCGCAGGTCACGATTTTTCAGCGCGCCGGATAGGACGCTTCGCTGCGGCTGCTATGTGAATCGGCGGAGCCGACCTCGCTGCTGTTTTCATCTGGCAAGCTTTCGCCGCCAGGGGTAACCCGAATCCACTGGAGCCGAATTCAGATCAGGCCGCTGCCGTTCTCGAGATCGGAGTACTGGTTTTCCGCGAAGGTCTGGAGTGCATCATCGTCCTGGCCGGGGGTAACCGCGGGAATGGTTGGCTCTGGTGCGGTGTATCATCCGCATGGTCCGTGATGCGGGAGGTCAGCAGGAGGAATTCATCCTCAAGGGCCACTGACTGCTTCGACTGGGCTGCGAAACATCCAGGATGATAATTGTCACTTAACCTCGCCATTTTCCATATTCACTAGAGTCCCCAGCCCCCGGAAATTCCTGATTGTTCCGCGGTGCGGAAAACCCTTAAAGTTCCAGCAGACTACGCGGCCGCATCGATTCGGATGTGTCTTTTAATACCTTCACTTAAGATGCCTTGTCCTGAATCAAAGCCGGTGGAAACGTCGAGGGTATGCGGCCGGGTCCTGTTGTTTTTATGAGCGAAATGGGTACGAGCGATGAAACACTGGGTTCTAAGGTACTGCGCCGCGATCGCGGCCACAATCGTCGCCACGCTGCTGCGAATCCTGTTGGCTCCTGTGCTGGGCGCGGGATCTCCGTTTCTGACGTATTTCTTGGCAACTTTGGTCGTCGTCTGGTATGCCGGTTTCGGCCCCGCAATATTGATGATTCTTTTCTCCGCGGCCGCCGGCACGTATCTTTTCGTTTCTCCTGCCACAAGCTCACCGTTTTTCTTCGGCACAGCTGTGGAGCGCGTCACCATCCTCGGTTTCATCTTCGGCAGCTCGGCTATCGCTTTTCTGCTCGGTTTGCAACGGAAGACCCTCGACCGGCTCAAAGAAGAGGTGGTCCTGCGGAGAGCAGCCGAAAACGCGGAGCGGCAACAGCGCCTGTGGTTCGAAACCACGTTAGCGAGCATTGGCGATGCCGTCATTGCCACCGACGCAGCCGGCACGGTCATTTTCATGAACCCGATCGGCAGCGACCTAACCGGCTGGGATATTGCACAGGTCAAGGGGCAGCCGCTTCGCTACGTTTTTCGCATTGTGAATGAGCAAACCGGCGAAGAACCGGACAATCCCGTGGACATTGTGATTCGAAACGGAGCTACGGTCGGCTTGGCCAATCATACGCTGCTGATCTCGAAAGATAGCCGGCGCATTCCGATCGATGACAGCGGTGCGCCCATCAAACAGGACGGGCAGACAGTGGGGGCGGTCCTCGTTTTTCGCGATGTCACCGAGCGCCGTAATGCCCAACGGCAAATCGAAAGATCCGAGCGGCGCTATCGCCTGCTTTTCCAAAGTAATCCACAACCCATGTGGGTCTTTGATCGCGAAACGCTTGCGTTTTTGGCTGTGAATGAAGCGGCGGTTCGGCAATACGGTTACTCGGAACAAGAATTCCTGCAGATGACCGTAAAGGACATTCGGCCAACCGAAGAGATTCCGCATTTGCTAGAAACCCTCAATCAGCCGGAACTGGCCCTGCACCGGAAACGGCACTGGCGTCATCGAAAACGCGACGGAACAATTATCAGCGTGGAGATCACTGCCAATCCGATTCAGTTCGAAGGGCGCGGTGCGTCTTTAGTTCTGGCCACCGATATCACCGAACGCAAATTGCTCGAAGAGCAGTTCTATCAGGCCCAGCGCTTGGAGAGTATCGGCCGGCTGGCCGGGGGCGTGGCTCATGATTTCAATAATTTGCTCACCGTGATCAACGGCTACGCCGCTCTCATTCTGTCTGATTTGACTCCCGGCACTCTTCTTGCCCGCAGAGTGGCCGAAATCAGTGCGGCTGGACAGCAAGCGGCGGCCCTCACGGAACAGTTGCTTGCTTTCAGCCGAAGGCAGGTGATCCAACCCAAGGTGTTCAATCTGAACGAGGTCATTGCTGAGATCGATAGCCTGCTGCGGCGGCTGATCGGAGAGGACATAGAACTGGTGGTTACCTTGGCCTCGGACCTCGGACACGTAAGCGCGGATGTCGGCCAACTACAACAGATCATCATGAATCTTGCGGTCAACGCAAGAGACGCAATGCCCGAAGGCGGCTCGCTTCTTATCGAAACCGGCAACGCCTTCCTGGACGCGGAGTACTGCGCCTCGCATCCGGAAGTGCGCTCCGGCGCATACGTCATGTTGGGCGTCACGGATACGGGGAGCGGCATGACACCGGAAGTGCAGAAGCGAATTTTCGAGCCGTTCTTTACAACCAAGCCCGTCGGTTCCGGGACAGGCCTCGGCCTGGCCACGGTTCACGGCATGGTACGGCAAAGCAATGGGTGGATTTGGGTGTACAGCGAGCCCGGCTCTGGCACGACCTTTAAGGTCTATCTGCCCCGAACCGACGAACCTCTTTGGCGGCCCCAACCGAAGATCCAAACCGACGTCCGCGGTAACGAAACGGTTCTCGTCGTGGAAGATCAACAGGAAGTGCGCACATTGGCGGTTACGGTCTTGGAGCGGTACGGTTATCGCGTGCTCAGCGCCAAAACCGGCGAGGAAGCCGCCAAGATCGCCGACAGCTATCAAGGCCAGATTCACTTATTGCTTACCGACGTCGTCATGCCCGGCATGGGCGGCCGCGCACTGGCCAAACGGTTAAGGGCCGACCGACCTCTGCGCGTGTTGTATATGTCGGGTTACACGGAGAATGCGATCGCCCATAGCGGCATTCTCGAAGAAGGTTTGGATTACATTCAAAAACCATTCACGCCCGAAATGTTAGCCGAGAAAGTCCGTGAAATCCTCGGACGCGCACAACCTTGAGCGCGCTGCCATGTTGGTGGCAGGGTCGCATGATGTAGGTCGCGCTTCAAACGGGCTGCACCGTTCTCAATAGCAATCGGAAAGCGTATCTCGATCTGCTGGGCATTCAGCGGCGCGGAAGCAGTGCATCGGGGGCGCTCGACCAGTACGACAAGTGGACTCGACACCTTTAGTTTGGGCCCCTAAGGAGCTTGGGGTTGAAAGCTACCGATAATACCCGATATCGTTTCCGAGAAGAAGCTGATGCCCAAAATTCAAAAAGTCAACGCACCGCGCGTCTGAAGATCGGAAGCCGAGAGCAGATTCTCGCGCGTTGGAGAAGGTCGGCTGGGTGCTCGGCGGCTGCGACGGCGCGGCAGGATTAAGCCATCGACGCTGCTAAAGTTTGCTTTCGCTTCTATTCCCGGCCGCCCGGACCACGCGCGGGCCCTTCGAGGAGCGGGAGATCTTGATTATTCTCCTGACAGATGTATTCCATCAGTTGCGCCCCGGGCAGGAGCGTCGCTTTGCCGACGGTCGTGAATGGCTGAGCATAGGCCCCTGGGTCGTCTATGGTCACTTCGATATTCATGTGACCTTGATCGATGCGGGTGTACCGCTCAATGGTATGAAGTTTTTCCGTGTGCGGGTGGCCCTTATAGTCGAACCAGAACTTATCGTTAAAACCTACGGTGTCGACCACGAGCGTACTCCCTTCCCAATGACCGACCGAATGGCCGTACCAGGTGGGGTCAGGATCTTGCGGATGCTGAGCGTTCATAAAGATTTGCCGGTAGCTGTGAATGTTCCCTTCGAACAGCATGAAATAGAGAGTCGGGGTCTGAACGATTCTCCACGGGTAAGGAGAACCGCGAGGAATCCCGGCCGGAAGGCAATTCGCCTCCGGATCCTGTTTCGACTGCCGCCCTTTTACCAACTCCGCGGCCCAGGGCAACATGAGGACCTTGTCGCCCGGCTTTAGGCCTCTCGGGTTGGCGATGTCCGCGTCGTTCGCCCCGCTGCCCAGCCAGACACCTGACAAATCCACCGTTCCATCCGCTAATTTGTGCACTGGCCCGGTCGGGGCCGGAGCTTGATTACGATAGAGTCCGACCGTAACGCCCTTCGCCTGGGAACTACTGGAATCGGATGGCGGACCGGGTTGAGCCAGAAGAGAGGCGCCAGCTATCAGCGCCGCCGTACAAACCAGAGTTGCCTTGTTCACCTTAGCCCCTCCAGCGGGCGCATCACTTTTCATTGTCGGCGGCCAGGAACGTCAGTTTGTGCCCGTCGGGAAAAGTGATTACCCCGGCGCTACCGACCGTTGGATTGTCCTTGGCCCGCACACCCGTCACGCTCACGTGGTCTCCCGGCTTGAGAGAAGTCCTTCTCCAGCCGTTCCGGATCAACACATTCGGGCTGGCCAGTTCCAGATTCCAGTTGGTCACGTTGCCGCCGGCGTCTTTGACGTCCATGTAGAAGTGAGCGTGCGGATTCGTCCATTCCACCTTGGTGATGATGCCATCCAACTCGATTTTTTTGTTGGAGTCGAATTCCGCGGCGCCAGAATGATGCGCCAAAAGCGGTAGTGCCGATGCCAATAAGACGCCCATGGGAATGACCAGACCGAGACCCACCTTCATCCACACACCTCGCCGAAATGTTATCACAGACCGTTCACGGCAGCTCGAGCACAGTGGGCCACCGGCTCGTCACGTCACTGCTCAACCCGTGCTCTAGGGCGCCACTCTCCAGGAACCGATGAAGGCGGCCCGCGGGCGGTGTAGAATGCGATAGGTAAAGACAGCCGAAAATCCCGGGTATATCATGGAGAGTCTCTAGGAGCCCAGAATGAGAAAACTTCTAAAAATTGTCGGGACAGCGATAGTTGCTGTGGTCGTGCTTTTGCTGCTACTGAGCTTCACTGGCTTCGAACCGAGGACCTGCCCACCAACCGATAGATCTATGTCGTGCAGAATGCCAGGGCTTTGGCTAAAGGGAGAACTCGTCAACGCCCCGGTCACGGACTGGTCGTTCACCGATAAGATTCCACAAATCAAGATTCAGACCCAGACCCCTTATCTGCTGCCTCACTCCGTGACGATTTGGTGCGCGGTGTATGACAGCAATCTCTATGTGACTTCTTATCGCGGCAGACAGTGGGTTGAAGATATAGTCCGTGAGCCTCGCGTGCGCCTGAAGATAGGAGACCAAGTCTTTGACCGGACCTTGTCAGTAGTCGACGATCCGGCCGAAAAAGCCGCCGTCCTCCAGGCCAAAGGGAAAAAATATCCTCAATGGAAAGTACCCTCGGTCTCGGCAGCGACTGTCTTTCGGGTGAACCCCGCGTAGGCCATCCGGGCGGGCTAAACATACGGAGCTCTCAAGCGCGCTTAGCGGCTACGCAAGTCGACGCCGGACTTCGCGAGGCCTTCGGCCTGATGAGAGTTCGGCCACGGATGGCCAGGTGTACAATGATCGGAACGGAAGCTCAAACGATATCCCGGTTTGACGCGTAGGAGCGCAGAATGAGGACCCTAGCAAAAATTGCAGGCGTAATCGTGCTTTGTTTAGTTTTGGCCGTAGTGGTGCTGAGAGCCACTGGCTTTAATCCGATCGGAAATGCGCCGGGGCCGGGAAATTATCCGGGGTTATGGCTTAGTGGAACGGTTGTCAAAACCCATGTCACCGACTGGTCGTTCGTGTCCCAATACAAGTGGGACAAACTTCAGACGCGAACCTGGTACGGGATTCCTCATTCGGTAACCACCGGTTACATCCTTCATGACAACCAGCTCTATATAACGTCGATGTTCGCCAAGGGAGTGCCTTTTCCGGACGGCAAGAGTTGGGTGAAGAACGTGATGCGTGATCCGCATGTCCGCCTGAAATTCGGCGACGATTTGTACGATTGTACGTTGTCCCCTGTCACTAGTCCGGACGAAAGAGCGGCTGTGCTCGGCCCGAGAGCAAAACAGAACCCTCAACTGTTGGCATCCGACTCGACCAATGGTCCAGTGATGCACCTGTTTCACGCGCAGTCCGATTGAGCCTATCCGAAAAGCTCCCGAGTGGCGCGGCGGAGAAATAGCAGGCCGACGGCGGCGTTAAAAAAGATGAAGAAATTGTGCATTACCAAACCGAAGGCGGTCATCTGGCCTGGCCGATCCGGGAATAGCAAAACCCAAAACAGAATCGCCACCGAATGCATCGGTCCGGGTACGGCAGCCCCAAAAAAGATCACCGGCAAAATGCCCAGCATCTCTCCGAAACCAATCGAGCCGCCGAAGAGCCTCAGAGCCACCGTATAAACCACCACGCCCGCGATCACGAGTGGCGCTCGCAACGCCAGGAGCACGGCGTATTGCCACACTTTTGCCAGCCGGAACGCGCGGAAAATCCCGCGATCGCGCAGGGCCATTCCTGGGCCGATTTTTCCAGCGAAGAATAACTGGACTACCACGAAGAAGACCACGGCGCCCAGCGCGACCCAGGGAATGATGTGGAAGACGGGCTGGAACCTGTTCCAACGCAAGATGACGCCGATCGTCGCCCAAAGAATGAGGCTATAAAACTCGCAAAAGATCAGAAGCACCATGCTGGACCCGACTTCCCATCCGGGCACTCCGTCGCGGCGATTCACATAGACCGCAATGGCGCCTTTGCTCACCTGCTCGTTTACGAGCGACAGAATGTACGCGCTGGCTCGAATAGGCAAGATATCCGCATAGCGAATTTTGGCGTTGAACCAGTTGATCGCGCACCAGACCCCCAGGCTGTCGAATATCACATAGAGGCAGCAATACGGGATCATGAGAGCCAGCCAATAAATCCAATTCACGTTCTCGAAACTTCTTGCGAGGTAAGCAAGCAGCGTAGTGCCTTGGGCCGCTGCGGCTCGATCGATCGCGCGATAGAGATAGGCGAAGCACGCGAGCGTGATCAGCAGCGGCAACAGCCGTTGCCAGGCAGAAGCCTTCCTTGCGCCCACCTCGCGGGCTACGGCGGATTGGCTGGCTGGTTCCATGTCTTTTTTTCGTTCTATCCTAAGCTTTTTTTGATCATCTCATCTAGGCCGGTCAGTTGGATTCCCAATGTCGTCGCGGCGGCCTGCGAGTCCAGGCGCGTGTCGGCCGTGATCACATCGACGACGTCGCGAGAGAATCCGGGTCTGGAGATGCAGCCACGAATGGTCAGCGCCAAACGAAGCGGCGCCTTGGGGATCGATCTCACCTGCACCGTGTGGCCAAGCAGACGAGCCGCTCGTTCCACGAGTTCCCGCTCCGGCAGCGAGACGGGCCCAACAAGGTCCAAAATGCGATTGCTTGCGACCGATGGCCGGGCGGCCGCGAGCGCCGCGCGCGCCAAGTCGTCGACCAAGAGAGGCTGCTGAAGATGCCGTCCTCCACCGATCAGTTTTGCTTGATTTCCGCGTGCATTCCGAGCGAGCGCGGCGGCTCCTTCCGTTTCCGGACCAAGCAGCAGCGGAGCGCGCAGAATGGTATAGGGTAGACCGGAAGCGCGCACCAGAGCTTCCGCTTCTCCCTTCGTGCGGTAATAGCGGTTCGAAGATTTCTCGTCGGCGCCCGTGGCACTAACCAAAACCAATTTCTCTACCGAAACCCGCTTTGCGGCTTCCGCTACGCTTCGGGCGGATGCGAGGTTCGCTTGTTCATAGCTCGAATCGGGCCGTTCGACGAGAATTCCGGCCAGATGGATGACCGCCGAAGCGCCTCGGAACGCTGCGTCCAGACTGCGAGGATCATTGTAGGAGATTTGAGCCGCGGAGTTGCGTTCCCCGAGCAGGGGCCGAATCTCTTCGGCGGCGCGTTCCGAACGGACCGCAGCGACTAGCGTGATAGGCGCGGCCTGTTCGGATGCGCATCGCAGGATGGCCTGCCCCGTCGCGCTATTAGCGCCAGTGATCACGATTTTCATTCTGGGACTCCGACACCGCCGCGAGGGTCTGGAATTGCACTCAAGTGTTATCTACGACGTGAAATAAAACGATCGTTCCGCCCGCCGGTAGTTTTAAATCCGGGTACTTTTTCAGCTTCACCTCATCGACGGCTTCCTTCAGAGCCGGGTCCGTTACAACGACCAAAGTGCGATCATACAACTTATTTCCGATTCTGATGCGCACGTGGGGATCTCGCGCGACGTTCTCATTCCAGCTCCGGCCGTGCGGGTACGCGAGCCCGGCAGCATAAAAGGAATCGAGATAAAGCTGTCCCTTGTAAGAAGCACAGTTTATGTTCACCGAGTGCGGGATTCCATACCAGGTGTTGGTCTGAAGCTGGACATTCTGAACTTTGTCGGTGAACGACCAGTCAGTCACCGGGGCTGTGACCAGTTCCCCGTTTAGCCATAGCCCAGCCATTCGTCCATGAGGTCCAAAGCCGGTTATCCGCAAGACAACCAGCAGCACGACCAAACACCCTACGATAATTCCAACCGTTCTCAGAAATATTTTCATAAGCAAATCCCAAACCCCATGACGAAGTCGACACTTCGAGATACCTACGACATCGCACGGAAGCGACCGCCGGTGAATGTCATCATTAGCCGCTGCCCCATTGATATTAACGTCGTCAAGATCAGCAACCAGACAAAGATCGCGAGCAGTGGCGCCAGGAAGTGAAGACCCAATCGGACCAGGCAGTCCGCGCACGTCGGAACGAAATAGAGGATGCCGTTGTAGCGGCCGAGCTTGCTCCCGCGCAGCTTGGTATGCCGGTGAATCCAATAAGAGTCGATCACGTATTGGAAAAATGCCGCTGTGATGAGCGCGGGCAGAAGCCACGGGAACGCGCCACGGGTAGCTCCAGCAAACAATCCTGCTGTGACGAACAGAAAATCACTCGTGTGATCGAAGGTTCCGCTCCAGGGCGTCACGGTTCCTCTTCGGCGCGCGATTGGGCCGTCCAGAAAGTCGGTGATCAAGGCCACTACCCAAACCAAGAGCGCAAAAATCGCCGACCGAGTGTCGCCTCTGGCCATCAAGAACACGAACGGAGCGACAAGAAGCAGACGCACGGCAGTCAGCGCATTAGCCACGATAGATCTGTCGATGCCCCTCTGTAAGCATACACACGGCGCCGCTTACGGTAAAATCAACGAAAGGCTTCCCATGCCGGAAACGGCGATCTCATACCGCGCGGGTACCGCTTTGGAGCGAGGAATCGAAGGAGGCGCCCTCTCGCGCGAAGATGCGCTTTCTTTGATGGAGGAAGCCCCGCTCGAGCCATTGCTCCAGGCTGCAGCCAGTGTTCGCGACCGCTTTAAGGGCCGCTCCGTCAGCTATTCCAGGAAAGTCTTCATTCCGCTGACCCACCTCTGCCGCGACTACTGCGGTTATTGTACTTTTCGCTCCGACCCCCGTCCCGGCGTTCCCGCGTATTTAACGCCGGACGAAGTTCTGGCGATCGCCGAAGCGGGCCGCCGCGCAGGATGCAAAGAGGCGCTATTCAGCCTTGGAGACCAGCCCGAGAAAATCTTCCCTGAGGCGAAACGTTTTCTGAATCAATTAGGCTTCGAGCGCACGCTCGAATATCTCGCCGCGATGTGTGAGCTGGTACTGGAGAAAACCGGGCTCCTGCCGCATTCGAACCCAGGTTTGATGGGCCCCGATGACCTTCGACGTCTGCGCGAGACCAACGTCAGTGTGGGGTTGATGCTCGAAAGCGCCAGCCCTCGGCTCCTTCGCATAGGAGGGCCGCACTGGAAGGCGCCCGATAAGGTCCCCTCGCATCGCATTCGAGCCATTGAGAGCGCCGGTGAGCAGTTCATGGCCTTCACCACCGGGATCTTGATGGGGATCGGTGAGACGTTGGAAGAACGCGTCGACGCCCTGCTCGCGATTCGCGCGGCGAACGAAAAGTACGGCCACATCCAAGAAGTGATCGTGCAGCCTTTCCGCGCAAAGACCGATATTCGCATGGCTCAGTCGCCGGAGCCTTCCAAAGAAGACTTGGAGCGCACGATCGCGGTCGCGCGACTGATTTTCGGCGGCGAGATGAATCTTCAGTCTCCGCCAAATCTGCTCGCCCATGATTATCCGGATTTGTTAAAGGCCGGCATCAACGATTGGGGCGGGATTTCGCCGGTGACCAAGGACTTCATTAATCCAGAGGCCGCCTGGCCGCAACTCTCGTCGCTGGCCGCGAAATCGTCCGATGCGGGCTTCGTTTTGCGGGAACGGCTGGCGATCTATCCGGAGTTCGCCGCCAGGCCCGAGTTCGTGAACCCTCGTCTTCAATCTCATCTGAAGGCGCTCCAGGCGGAAGATGGCTATGCTCATGAAGGAGTATGAACCATGTTGAAACCGGCAAGTCTTGAATGGCGGGGCCTTCCCCTGGACCGGGCTCTGCGAGCGGCGAGTCCCAACGTCGCCCGTGCTCTCGACAAAGCTCTTGCCGGAGAAGATCTGGGTTTCGAAGAAGGAATGACCCTGGCGACAGTAGAAGGCGATGACCTTCTGGCGTTAGTGAAAGTTGCCGACGAAATCCGCCGGCGGGTGTCCGGCGACATCATCACGTACGTCGTGAACCGCAATTTGAACTTCACGAATGTGTGCATTGTGGGATGCGCTTTTTGCGGGTTCGGCCGGGCAGCCGATGCGCCGGACGCGTATTTTCATTCGACCGAAACGCTGGTTGCCAAATCGGTGGAAGCGGTGGAGCGCGGCGCCACCGAAGTGTGCATCCAAGGCGGTCTGCCGAAAGATTTCGACGGTTTCTATTACGTCAAGCTGCTTCGGGCCATCAAGGCGCGGTTGCCGAAACTTCATATTCACGCCTATTCGCCCATGGAGATCACGTACGGCGTGGAAAAAACGCGCATGCCTCTGCGCGACTACCTGCTGATGCTGAAAGAGGCGGGTTTGAACAGTATTCCGGGGACCGCGGCGGAAATCCTCGACGACGAGGTTCGCCGGTCCTTAAGTCCCAACAAGCTCAAAGTGCGGCAGTGGATCGAAATCATTCAGACAGCGCACAGTCTCGGTATCCCGACCACATCTACGATGATGTACGGCCACACCGAGGGCCAGGAACATTGGGTCCGGCATTTGCTTTTGCTCCGTGAGATTCAAAAAAACACGGGAGGATTCACCGAGTTCGTTCCCCTGGGATTTATCCACTCGCAAACCAAGCTTTTCAAGAGCGGGCGTGCCCGCTCCGGCCACGCGATTCACGAGGATCTGATCGTTCACGCGCTTTCGCGCCTTCTCCTGAATAATTACATCCACAACATTCAGGTTTCTTGGGTCAAGCTCGGGTTCGAAGATTCCTTGGCGTGTCTGGAAGCCGGAGCGAACGATTTCGGCGGCACCTTGATGGAAGAAAGCATCTCCAAAGCGGCGGGAGCCACTTTCGGCGAGTACGTCGCACCTGAAGAATTTCGCGCACTGATCCGAACGATCGGGCGCATTCCGGCTGAGCGGTTCACTTCTTACGCAATTCGGGAACGTTTTGAACATCCGGATGCGCAAGAACGATTACCTCGCCGACCCATACCAGTATTTGGATAAGTCTGCGAGACTCGTTCTCGTAGCCGGGCCGCCCGCAACGCCCCTTCTTCAATTCCAACAGCCTTCGTGTCTCCTCACGCCGCTGCCCGCGAACGCGCCAGATCCAGCCGGCGATTCCCCCAGGAAATCGACCGGACACCGTTGGTTGACACCAGCAGGTTGTGGCCACGCAGCCACTTTCCCGTCTTGACCACCAGATAGCCGATGTGCCAGCCTTCATCATCCATGATGAAATCTTCCAGCCAGCCGACTTCGCCCCCCGGCGCCCAAACCGAGTAACCCGCGATCGCCCACGCGCTGCGCAGATGCGGATCATCGTCCGGGCCCGTCGGGTATTCCATTTCCGCGGTGTATAGGCCCGACGGAATCCGCGGGCTCCAATAGGTCGGCCAGCCGAAGTAGCGGCTCATCGCGATTTCCTGCTGTCGCGAAACCGGCTTTTCGGTGTCCACATCGGGGGCGTGGCGCACTTGTTCTTTGGTCAGGTGAACCGGAACCACTCTCTTTTCCCAATCGGCGTTGCCAATGGCTGTAACGGCGATCAACACCTTTCGCGGTGTCAGCCAACTGCCGGGATCGATGACCAGGTAGCGGGCCGTCCACGTCCGGTCGTCAAAGTAGAAGTCGGAAACTTTCCCGATTTCGCCATCCGCGGCGCGTATGGACGCGTCCGAAATGACCTTGATGCTGTGAAGCATTTCGCCCCCGTTCCGTCCTCGATTCTATTGTGCGGCAATCGGGGCCAATTGCCTTGATTTCGGCGCGCCGCCACGTGCGAAGTATTACAGAGCCGGTGCGATTTCGCGGAATTCTGCACCCGTTGCCCATCCACCGTAGACGACGATACTGCTACATTCCGCGCGCGGATTAATACTGAAGGTGGTCGCATATATGAACTGGAAGGCAGGTCTGGCCGGCGGCGCCATCCTCGTGATCGCCGCTTTTTTGTTCGGATTTGTCCCGCAGTATCGGAAGGCGGGGAACTTGAACGACGAATTGACGGCGGCGCAGCAGCAACTCAATTCGGAACGTGAGAAGTCCCAAATGGAAAAGACCGGCCTGTTGATCGGGTACATCTATTTGCAAACCAACCTCAAGAATTACGGGCTGGCCGGACAATCGGCGCCCAAATTCTTCGACGAGGTGCACGTTATGGCTAACCAGACAACCAATCCAAACTGGCAGGCATTGATTCCGTCGGTCGGAGCCCGGCGCGACCAGATAATTACCGGGCTGGCCAAGGGAGACCCGGCGACGCTCGCGGCCGTCCAGGACATCTTTCAACGGATGCTCGACGCCACGCAAGCGGAGGGGAAATGAGGAGCACATATGCGGGATAGGCCAGAAGTGGTGGTCATTACCGGAGCCTCGGCGGGCGCCGGCCGGGCTACCGCCCGGCGATTCGCGCGCGAGAAGGCCTGGATCGGGCTGCTCGCGAGAGGAACCGCCGGGCTCGAAGGCGCGCGCACCGAAATCGAAAGTTGCGGCGGCAGGGCGCTGGCCATCCCGGCCGATGTCGCCGACGCGGAGCAGGTCGAGGCCGCCGCCGAAAAGGTGGAGCGGGAGTTTGGGCCGATCGACATCTGGGTCAATAACGCCATGACCACCGTCTTCGCGCCGTTCCTCGAAATCACTCCAGACGAATACCGCCGCGCCACCGAAGTGACCTACCTCGGATTCGTCTACGGAACCATGGCGGCCCTCAAGCGCATGGCGCCGCGTGATCATGGCGTCATCGTGCAGGTGGGCTCCGCGCTGGCGTACCGGTCAATTCCGCTTCAGGCTCCGTACTGCGGCGCCAAGGCAGCGATTCGCGGCTTTACCGACTCGGTCCGAACCGAGCTTCTGCACCAGAAGAGCCGCGTCCACCTGACGATGGTTCAGATGCCGGCTCTCAACACGCCGCAATTTGATTGGTGCTTGACCCGGCTTCCGAATCATCCGCAGCCGGTCCCGCCCATCTTTCAGCCCGAAGTCGCGGCCGAAGCGATCTTCTATGCGGCGCATCAGCGCCGCCGCGAAATCCATGTCGGACGAACCACGGTTCTGAGTATCCTCGCCAACAAGCTGGCGCCCGGCCTGCTCGATCGATATCTGGCCAAGACCGGCTATGAGGCGCAACAGACCGGCGATCCGGTCCGTGCCGGCCGTCCGAGCAATCTCTTCCAGGCGCTGCCCGGCGATTATGGGGCGCATGGCGACTTCGACTCGCGGGCCAGCGCTCGCAGCCCGCAGTTGTGGGCCGACGCTCATCGCGGCTGGCTGGCGCTTGCCGGAATCGGAATCGGCGCGCTGGTGGGAACACTCATCTATGGAGGCCGGTCATAATCCCGCCATCGCGGGTCATCCGCATTGGCGCCGGGCTCGCCGTTTTCTTCGCGCTGGCGACGCGGCCGGCATTGGCGTATTCGCAGTTCACCCACGAGGAACTGATCGATCTGCTTTGGGACGATTCTATCCGTCCTTTGTTGCTTCGTCGTTACCCGGGCGCGGGCGAACAGGTCCTCCGCCGCGCCCACGCGTTTGCGTATGGCGGCTGCCTCATGCAGGACATCGGTTACTACCCGTTCGGCAAGCGGTTCTTCAGCGATCTCGCCCATTATGTGCGCAGCGGCGATTTCGTCGCGACGCTGTTCCGCGATGCCCGCAACATCGAAGAGTTGGCGTTTGCGATCGGAGCGCTTTCGCATTACATCGGCGACTCCATCGGCCATTCTCAGGCGGTGAACCCTTCTACGGCGGAAGATTTCCCGCGGCTGGAGCAGAAATATGGCCCCATCGTCACCTACGAGGAGGCGCCATACGCCCACATTCAAACCGAGTTAGGGTTTGATGTCGCACAGACCGCATTCCAGCGGTACGCGCCCAACGCGTACCGGAGACACATTGGTTTTCGCGTGGGACGGCCTATCATGTATCGCGCCTTCCGGGATACGTACGGCATCTCGGCGAGCGGCATACTGGGGCCGGCCCGGTCCGCCCTCTCGACTTACCGCTGGTCGGTGAGCCGGCTGCTACCCGCATTCCTGCGAGCCGAAGTTGTGCGGTTCCACGGCAAATTGCCGGCCGAGATGAAAGATGGGCCCGAATCCGAGTTCGTGAAGGACATATCGCACTCCGAATACGCATCTCTCTACTCGACTCCCTATGCGCATCCGGGCAAGATCTCCCACGTGCTGGCGTTCGTGATCACGGTCATCCCGAAGGTGGGCCGGCTCAAGGCGCTCGCCCCTAAACCGCCGCCCGCGCGGACTGAAAGTCAGTTTCTCGAAAGCGCCGATCACGCCGTTGCCAGGTTGCGCAAGGTGCTTGATGACATCGCGGCCGAGGGCGATCGCCCGCTTCAGCTAGAGAACCTCGATCTCGATACGGGGCACCGCGCGGTTCCCGGCGAGTCGAAACTCGTTGACCGCACGTATGCCAGGCTTGTAGTACGAGTCGTCCAAGAACATGTCGCGGTTTCACAAGAACTGCGCCACGCGCTGCTCGACTTCTACTCCAACCCCCAGCGGCGGCCTGCCGATCCCAAAACAGAACAGGCGCTCTCCGTCTTGCGCGAAGAGCGCCCATGAACTCTCGTTGCTACCGATTCGCTAGGACTTCTTCTTGTCACCCTTGTTGAGAACCACCAGGTTGTCAGTCACCGAGAACACATTCGGCACCTGATTGGCCCGCGTCCGGATCAGGGTATCGTCGAACTGGTTGTCCACGACGCCTTCCAGCGTGACATGTCCGTTGTCGACAATGATATGAATCGACGGGAGCGCTTGGAAGCCGTAGCGGGTCCCGATTTCGCCATTACCGTAGATCGCCTGGGCCACGGCCCGGCGAATTTGCCAGTCCATCGGTGATAACGGAAGCTCCCGGATATTGTTAATTACCTGCGTCACCCCAGCGACGCCTTTCGCGGCGCTCTCTGCATCCTTTTTGATATTCCACGGTGGATCCGGTGGGCACGCTCCCTCCAATGTGATTACACTTCCATTCACCTGGAATGCAAGGTCGTCAAAAATGGAGTAGTACGGCAGTGTCAGCAGGGCGTGACGGACCTGCTTGGCCAGTGGGGACTCGTTTGCAGGCCCCGCAGTGAACGCATCGTTATGGCCTTCTTTTGGTTTGTCGTTCTTGGCAGCCCATCCCCACCCCAGGGATAGGGCAGAGACCACGATCAATCCAGCGATCCTTCGCATTAACGCCATCCTCCTAACCTGGTGGATGCATGGCGCGGGCCGCTGTTTCGCGGCGCACATTTTAGAACTGTATGCGACTCGACGGCACGTTCTCATAGGATGTAATGGCGTTTACGTAGAATCGAGAAAAAAGCTCAGGAGGCGCGTCGCAACCGAAGGGCCTGTGCTGAACTGAGATCAGCAGCCAGCGCTGCTCCATCGGCGGGGAAACAATGTCGACTGGACACAAGAATTAATAAGTCGGTGGACTAATTGCCGGGATACCGGCAACCCCGCCACCAAATTCTGTAGCAATGCAGTTGTTGATTCGTCCACTATCGCAGGGTGGTGCGCATTATATAGCATTGACTCGTAGAGTCGATTTCTCCGCAAATTCCTATGTACAAGGTATGGGGCAGCCCGCCTTCAAATGCTAGAGTCGGAGCACTATGCTGAGACCAGCCGTGCTTTCTCTCGCGCTTTTGGGGCCGTACCTGGCGTTTGCCCAAAGCAGCGACACAGAAATCCACCATCACAATGTCGTATTCGGGGTAGGTCCTGCGATTCCCACCGGATCGTCCTCAAACTATTTGACCACCGCACCGTTTATCCGGTTTGGGTACGGATATCGTTTCAACAAGCTCTTCCAGGCAGATTTCGGTTTCGAAATGGCCTTTGGCGCAGCCGACAATCAAAACGCGGAACTCACCAATTTTGGGCAGGTTCTAGGCGGAGATCACGAGTTCTTCGTCCCGATGCTGGGCGGGCGCGTGTATATACCGTTACCGTGGAATCGGGTCTCGCTCGCGATTGGCGGAGGCGGCACGCACCTCCATTATTCCGAAACCGCGCCGACCGGGGGAGGTTATAGCTACGGCTACTCGTCGGGTTGCCTCACTTGCACATCGCGGGGCGGATGGGGCGGGTACGGCATGGGGAATCTCAGTTACTTTCTTGACAGCAGTCACATTTTCCATGTAGGTACGAACGTGGAGTACGTCGCGGGCTCCACCAACGGACCGCAGGTCGCGAATATTCCAGCCGTAAAAGTCACCGACCACTGGCTGAATGTGGCGTTCGAATTCGGCTTGAGTTTCTGAAATCTTCGTTGCGGACGAACCCGCATTTCATGAACCCGGCTAGACGCACGGGTGTTGGGGGGAAATGACGCCTCTCCGTATGGCGTAGAGAATCAGGTCGGACAGATTATGCAGGTTGAGCTTTTGAAAAATGTGCTGGCGGTGGCAGATGACTGTGGTGGGGCTGAGATCGAGCAGCGTCGCCACATCTTTATTGGAATTGCCTTCGGCGAGCAGCTGCAGGATCTGTCTTTCCCGGTCTGTCAGTAACTCATAAGTATCTTCGACCTGTTTCTGCGCCAGGAACCGGGTGTAGTCGTCCGCCAGAATTCGGCTGACCTTCGGACTGAAGAAAGCTTTGCCCTGACTGACCGCGCGGACAGCCTCGACGATTTCCGATTCGGCCGCACTCTTGAGCACGTATCCGCGAGCGCCGGCGCGGAGCGCACCCAACAGGTACGCCTCATCGGCGTGCATCGTCAGCATGATCAGTTGGATCTGCCGAACGGTGGCGGAGATGCGCCGCGCGGCTTCGAGGCCGTTGAGCTTGGGCATGGCAATGTCCAGGATGGCGACCTCCGGCGTTTCATGTAGCGCGGCTTCCACGGCCTCCTGCCCGTCGGAAGCCTCGGCGACAACCTGGAAGCCGGGCTCGTGGCCCAACAAAGTACGGAGGCCGCTTCGGATCAGAGCGTGGTCGTCGGCGATAAGAATACGGACTGAACCCATTGTGCCTGCCAACTGGCCGGATTGCGCGGAACCAGTCAAGGAGTATTGTACGGACGCGGGAAACGCGGGAAAATCCCGTAAACAAGGTATTTTTTCGCGGTAGATGTGAGGCAGAGCGGGCGCCCGGTCGTCGGGAATGGCAGCCAAAATACCCGAAACCGGGTATTTCCAAGGGAGGCCGGGGTTCCCTATGATCGTCTACCAGGAGGCAGTTCGCCTCCACTTCCAGGAATCAGAAGACTGATTCGATATGTCTGAAAACGGGCTGCCGCGCGAATGTCTGGAGAATCTCAGGCGTTATGACGCCTGTACCTTGTCAAATGCCATCGAACGGCTGGAGGTGAGGCCGCGCAACGAAGGCTTCATTATCGGTGCGTCCCGGTGCCAGTTTCCCAACCTGCCGCCTGTAGCCGGATACGCGGTGACCGCCCGGATGCGGTCTTCGATGCCTCCCATCAACGGTGGATGGTATTACGAGCAGATCGAATGGTGGCGCTATCTGGTGACCGTGCCGCCGCCGCGGATTGTCGTCATCCGGGATGCCGACCCCATGCCGGGAACGGGCGCGCTGTTCGGAGAAGTGCATGCGCGAATCTGCCGGGCCCTCGAGTGCACGGCGCTGGTGACCAATGGCGCGGTTCGCGATCTTCCGGGGATCGAAGCCTTAGGCTTTCAGTTATTCGCCGGCAACGTTTCGGTTTCTCACGCCTACGCTCACGTGGTGGAGTTCGGGATCACGGTGGAGATCGGCGGGTTACGGATCTCGTCCGGCGACGTGCTGCACGGCGACTTGCATGGGGTTCAGCTAATTCCCAAGAAAATCGCGCGCGATCTGCCGGGGGCCGCGGAGAAAGTGATGGAGCAGGAGCGGGAGTTGTTTCAAATGTGTGACAACAAGAATTTCAACGTAGAGATGCTGGCGGCCAAGCTCGCCCAACAAAAGGTATCGAAATAGATATGATGTCGCGAACGTTCAATCCACGCTACCTGCCGTTCATGGCGCTGGTGTCGATACTTGCCGGCTGCGGCAGTACCCAGAACGTGCGAGCCGGAACTCAGCAGGCCGAAGCAGTGACGACGGTGGGAGTGGTGCCGGTCCAGCGAAAACCCATTTCTCGCGAATTGACGCTCTCCTCGGAGCTGGTTCCGTTTCAGGAGATCGACGTCTATGCGAAGGAATCCGGTTTTGTCAAGAAACTGCTGGTGGATTACGGGACCCGCGTGCAGGAAAACCAGCTCATGGCGACTCTGGAAATTCCGGAGTTGGAGGTGCAGCTCACGCAGGACGCGGCGTTGATCAAGAGCGCCGGCGACCAGGTGATGCGGGCGAAGAACGAGATCGGCCGAATCGAGGCGCAACACAAGGTTTACCACCTGCAAGCCGATCGTCTGAAGGGCGTCGTAGAAAAGCAGCCAGGACTGGTGGCGCAGCAGGAGATCGATGACGCGGTCGGAAAGGATCTGGCGGCCGAGTCGCAGGTCGAAGCGGCCAAGTCCGCGTTGGAAACAGCCCAGAGCCAACTGGATGCGGCCAAAGCGAAGGAGCAACATGACCGCGTCCTGTTCGAGTATTCGCAAATCAAGGCTCCGTTTGCGGGCGTGGTCACACAGCGCTACGCGAATCTCGGCACTCTCATGCAGGCGGGTACGAGCTCGAGCACGCAAGCGATGCCGCTGGTGCGTCTTTCCCAGGATGATAAATTCCGGCTGGTGATCCCGGTGCCGGAATCGTACGTGAAGTATATCCGGGTTGGCGATCCGGTACAGGTTCGCGTCTCCTCGCTGGACAAGGTGTTTCCGGGCAAGGTCGCGCGCTTTTCGGTGGATGTCAACGCGGACACGCGCACGATGCACACCGAAGTAGATGTGGCGAACACGTCGCGGCTGCTGATTCCGGGGCTCTACGCGGAAGCGACCCTGATGCTGGACCGCAAGAACGCGGCTCTCGTGGTGCCGCTTCAGGCGGTGAATCAATCGACCGCTCAGGCGAGCATCTTGCTGGTCGACCATAACAATAAATTGCAGGAACGGAAAATCACGCTGGGGCTCCAGACGGCGAGCGATGCCGAGGTTCTCGGCGGCCTGAACGAGGGTGATCTTGTGGTTGTGAGCGATCGCAGCGCCTTGAAGCCCGGCGCGGAAGTGAAACCTCAACAAGTCGCGTTGGAGCAATTTCAGGGCGGCAACGACCAGTAAGCAACTCGCGGAGAAGAAGCATGTCCCGGTTTTCGATCCGGAATCCTTATTTCATCGTCGTCATCTGCCTGGCCTTACTGGTCATCGGGGTGACGAGCCTGGCGCGCATGCCGGTGGATCTGTTTCCCACCATCAACTTGCCGGAAGTGGTGGTGGCCACGTTCTATTCCGGGATGCCACCGGAAGATATCGAAACCGATATCACCAATCCGCTGGAGAGATGGTTCACTCTGGCCAGTGGAATCGATCATATGGAATCGCGCTCGCTGCTGGGCGTGAGCATCATCAAGGTATTCTTCCAACCCGGCACCAACGCGGATGCCGATGTCACGGAGTTATCGAATCTGGCGCTGGCCGATCTGAAGCGCCTGCCCCCGGGCACCTTGCCGCCGGTCGTCTTGAAGTTTGACGCATCGAGCTTGCCGGTTTGCCTGGTTACGTTGAAAGGCGAAGGCCTGACGGAAACGCAGATTCACGACATCGGGCAGTTCACGATTCGCAATCAGATTGCGGTTGTGAAGGGCGCCGAGATTCCCCCTCCGTTCGGCGGCAAATATCGGCAGGTGATGGTCTACGTCGATCCCTACAAGCTCTTGTCGCGGCAGTTGAGCCTGATGGATGTAGTAAACGCGGTCAACAAGAACAATCTGATCCTGCCGGCCGGCGACGTGAAAATGGGGCCGTATGACTACTACGTATATTCGAATAGCCTGGTCAACCACGTCGATGAACTGAACAGCGTGCCGATCAAGACCCAGGGCTCGCGCTGGGTTTCGGTTTCGGATATAGGCGAAGCGCGTGACGCCAATCAGATCCAGTACAACGTAGTGCGAGTCGACGGGCAGCGCTCCGTGTACCTCCCGATCATGAAGCAGGGGGGCGACACGAACACCATCGAAGTGGTGAACGGGATTCGGGACATGCTCGGGAAGCTGTTCGATATTCCGCAGCAGCTGAAATCGGCGGTGGTGTTCGATCAATCGGCTTTCGTCAAGGAAGCGATCAACACGCTGTTTCATGAAGGACTCATCGGGCTTGTACTCACCTGCATGATGATCCTCATTTTCCTGGGGAGTTTACGAGCCACTGTGGCGGTGTTTCTGTCGATCCCGCTTTCGGCGCTGGCCACATTCGTCGTCCTGAATTTGATGGGAAGCACGATCAACACGATGATTCTGGGCGGATTGGCGCTGGCGCTCTCGCGGATTATCGACAACTCCGTCATCTCGCTCGAGAACATCTATCGGCACCTGGAGATGGGCGCGACGCCCGAGGTCGCCGCGGAGCAGGGTGGCGCCGAAGTCAGCCTGGCCGTGCTGGCCGCGACTCTTACCACGGTGGTCGTCTTCTTTCCGGTTACCTTTCTATATGGCGTGAGCAAATTCCTCTTCTCCGCGCTGGCGCTGGCGGTGGCGATCTCGCTGTTCGCTTCCTATTTCGTGGCGATGACGGTGATTCCCTTGTTCTGCTCGAAGTACCTGCGCGGGATGCATCATCGGCCGGAGGCGGACGGGCATGCACCCCGGGGGTTCAACGCCTGGTTCAACCGGATGTTCAACGGGCTGCTGAACTTCTACGAGCGTTCGGTGCGCGCGGTGCTGCGGCGTCCGGGGTTGACGGTGGTCGCGCTTTCGTTATTGTTCATCGCCAGCCTGGCCCTGTATCCGCTCATGGGCCTCGCGTTTTTCCCACAAACCGACGCCGGCCAGTTCACCCTGAATCTCAAAGTGCCCACGGGCACGCGAATCGAAGTGACGGAACAGTACGTGGAGAAGGTGGAAGACCTGGTGAAGCGCGTCGTGCCACCGTCGGACTTTCACATGGTGGTTTCGAATATCGGGATTGTGCCGGACTTCTCCGCGCTGTACACCACCAATGCGGGTCCCTACACCGCCACCATTCAAGTGGAGCTGAACGAAGACCACCGCGGGAGCAGCTTCGAATATATGGACCGCCTGCGGCAGGAGATCGCCAGCAATTATCCGAATATGCGGACCTTCTTCAGCAGCGGCTCGATGGTGGATGCCATCCTCAACAGCGGCGCGCCGGCGCCGATTGATCTCCAAATATCGAGCCGCAACATGGGCCGGAACTTCAGCGTGGCGCAGGATTTGGCGGCGCGGATTCGACGGTTGCCGGGAGTGGGCGAAGTGTATATCCCGCAGGACATGAACTACCCGGCCGTGCGGCTCGACGTGGACCGCGTGCATGCGGCGGAGCTTGGGGTGAGTCCGAAGGAAGTGGTTGACAACGTCATTACGGCGCTCAATTCCAACACCATGATCGCCCCGAACTATTGGGTGGATCATCAAACCGGCAATGACTATTTTCTGACCGTCCAATATTATGAGCGCGGCCAACCGGCCATCCACAACTTCGTCGACCTGAAGAGCATTCCGTTGCGGGCGCCCAACCTCAAGGAGCCAACCACGCTCGACACGGTGGTGAAACTCGAGAATACGGAGACCGCGACGCAGATCACGCATTATCAGATCCAAAAGATGACCGATGTGTACGTGACTCCGTCGAGCGAAGATCTGGGCAAGGTCGCCAACGAAATCGACCGGCTGATCGCGGATTTGAAATCGAACGGCACCCTGCTGTCCGGCAACCTGAGAGTCGACCTCCGCGGGATGGTACAGGGCATGCGCGCCTCGTTCCAAAGCTTCGCAGTCGGCCTATCGCTCTCGGTGGTTCTGCTCTACCTCATTCTGGTGGCGCAGTTCCGGTCGTTCAAAGATCCGTTCCTGATCATGCTCGCCATCCCCATGGGATTCATCGGGGTGATGATCACGTTACCGCTGACGCACACGACCCTGAACGTGATGTCGCTGATGGGTGTGTTGATGCTCGTGGGGATTGCCGCTTCCAACAGTATCCTCATCGTCGAGTTCGCGCATCGCCTGGAAGAGCAGCAGATGTCGGTGGAAGACGCGGTGATCACGTCCTGCCGCGTGCGCCTGCGGCCAATCCTGATGACCTCGCTGGCCACCATCATCGGGATGGTGCCGATGGCGTTGAAGCTAGGGACCGGCAGCGAGCAATATGCGCCACTGGCACGCGCGATCATCGGCGGCCTGACGGCATCAGTGATTCTGACGGTATTCATCGTTCCGGCCGCGTATTTGCTCGTGTATGGCGGACGCCCGCGAGAGGCGAGGAGCTAGCGGGCAATGCCGCGCTTCTCAATTCGGAATCCGTATTTCATCGTCGTGGTCTGCCTGGTGCTGGCCGTCATCGGCGTGACCAGTTTTGTCCGCATGCCGGTGGATTTGTTCCCCTCCATCAATCTTCCGGAAGTGGTGGTTGCCACTTTCTACTCGGGCATGCCGCCGCAGGATATCGAGACCGATATCACCAATCCCCTGGAGCGCTGGTTCACGCTCGCCAGCGGCATCGACCACATGGAATCGCGCTCGCTTCTGGGGGTCAGCATCATCAAGGTATTCTTCCAGCCGGGAACCGATGCCGATGCCGACACGACTCAACTCTCAAACCTGGCGCTGGCGGATCTGAAGCGCCTGCCTCCGGGCACGCTGCCACCGGTTGTGATGAAGTTCGATGCGTCGAGCCTTCCGGTCTGCCTGGTGACAGTCAAAGGCGAAGGCCTGAACGAAACCCAACTTCACGACCTGGCGCAGTTTCAAATTCGCAACCAGATCGCGGTGGTGAAGGGCGCGGAGATCCCGCCTCCGTTTGGAGGCAAGTACCGGCAGGTGATGGTCTACGTCGACCCGTTCAAGCTGCTGTCTCGGCAGTTGAGCCCCATGGACGTGGTGAGCGCGATCAACGAGAACAACCTCATTCTGCCCGCCGGCGACGTCAAAATTGGCGCCAACGACTACTACGTATATTCCAACAGCCTGGTGAAGCAGGTGGACGAGCTCAACCAGGTTCCGCTGAAGACCGATGGGCAGCGCTGGGTCTCGGTGGCGGACATCGGCGAAGCGAAGGACGCGAGCCAGATTCAGTACAACGTGGTTCGGGTCGATGGCCAGCGGTCTTCCTACATCCCGATCATGAAGCAGGGCGGCGACACCAATACGATCGAAGTGGTGAGTGGCGTTCGCAACCTGGTCGGACACTTGTTCGATATTCCCCGGCAACTGGTCACGAATGTCGTCTTCGATCAATCGGTGTTCGTGAAGGAAGCACTGAATACAGTGCTGCACGAAGGCATCATCGGGCTGGTGCTGACCAGCCTGATGATTCTCATTTTCCTGGGAAGTATGCGCGCGACCGCGGCCGTGCTGCTTTCGATTCCGCTTTCGGCCCTGGCCACGTTCGTGGTTCTTTCGCTACTGGGAAGCACCGTGAACACGATGATCCTGGGCGGCCTGGCACTGGCGTTTTCGCGCGTGATCGACAATTCGGTCATTTCGCTGGAGAACATTTACCGGCACCTGGAGATGGGCGCTGCTCCGGCGGTGGCGGCTGAGCAGGGCGGCGCGGAGGTAAATCTGGCGGTGCTGGCCGCAACGCTGGTCGACGTCGTGGATTTCTTTCCGGTGACCTTCCTGTACGGCGTGAGCAAGTTCTTGTTCTCGGCGCTGGCATTGGCGTTTGTGCTTTCGCTGCTGGCATCTTTCGTGGTCGCAATGACCGTGATCCCGCTGTTTTGCTCCCGGTTTCTAAAAGGGTTCCATCACGGCGGCGCGGAGGCGCCGGGCGAGCCGCATGCTCAGCCGCACAGCATGGGCGGCCGGTTTAATGCGTGGTTCAATCGCTCGTTCGGACGCTTGCTGGATGTCTACGAGCGCTCGGTCCGCTGGGCTTTGAAGCGGCCGGCTTTGACGGTCGTCGCGCTGGCCGGCGTATTCGTGGCCAGCCTCGGGATCTATCCGATTCTCGGAGTGGCCTTCTTCCCGCGAACGGATGCCGGCCAGTTTACGATCAATCTGAAAGCACCCACCGGAACCCGAATCGAATCCACCGAACGTTACGTTTCGAAGATCGAAGACCTGATTCACCAGACCGTTTCCAAAGACGACATGAACATGATCGTCTCCAACATCGGTGTGGTGAACGATTTTTCGTCTCTTTACACGTCCAATGCCGGCGAATACACCGCGACGATTCAGACCTCACTGAAACCCGAGCACCAAACCGACAGCCAAATCTATATGGATCGAGTGCGGGCTGAGATCGCCGAGAAGTTTCCCGACGTGCGGACATTTTTCAGCAGTGGCTCGATGGTCGATGCCATCCTCAACACGGGAATGCCGGCGCCGATCGACGTACAAGTCTCCAGCCGGGATCTGAATCTGATTTTCAATACGGCGCAGGCGCTCGCGGCCCGGATTCGCCAGTTGCCGGGGGTGGGCGAAGTGTACATCCCGCAGGATATGAACTATCCGGCGCTGCGATTCAACGTCAACCGCGTGCATGCGGGCGAACTCGGGCTGAACCAGCAGGAGATCGTGGATAACGTGATCACCGCGCTCAATTCCAACACGATGATTGCCCCGAACTACTGGGTGGATTACAAGACCGGCAATGATTACTTCCTAACCGTACAGTACGCCGAACACGGTGCCGCCGCGATTCACGACCTGATCGATTTGAAGCAGATTCCGCTGCGCGCGCGCGCCGCAGCGCCCCAATTCGAATGTGGGCCGCAATCCGGCGACGGGTCGAACGCCGCATGGGCATGCCGCGGCGATTTACCCGCGGTTCCGGTCCGAGGTGTCAAACGAGACGGACCGCCGCGTCCGATCACCGTATTGGATAACGTCGTGAAGGTCGATTTCTTGCAGTCGCCAACGGAGGTCGACCACTACCAGATTCAGCCGGTGATGGATCTCTACGTGACTCCGAGCGGAGAAGACCTGGGGAACGTGACGCGTGCGATCCGCCAATCGGTGAGGGACGCAAACTTGCCGGCGAACATCCGCGTGAATCTCCGCGGCATGGTTGAAGGGATGGAAAAATCGTTTACCAGCTTTGGCCTGGGATTCGTGCTCTCGTTCATCCTGCTGTACCTGATTCTGATTGCACAGTTCAAATCGTTCATCGATCCGTTTCTGATCATGCTGGCGATTCCGATGGGCTTCGTTGGCGTGCTGATCATCCTGCCGTTGACGCACACTACTTTGAACGTGATGTCGCTGATGGGTGTGCTGATGCTGGTCGGCATCGCCGACTCGAACAGTATTCTGATTGTGGACTTCGCGCACAAGCTGGAGGCGCAGGGATTGTCGGTTGCGGATGCGGTGATTACGGCGTGCCGCGTGCGGTTGCGGCCGATCTTGATGACCTCGCTCGCCACCATCATCGGCATGATCCCGATGGCGATGAAACTGGGCACCGGCGCGGAACAATACACGCCGATGGCGCGGGCGATTATCGGAGGGCTGACTTCGTCGGTGCTGCTGACCGTTTACATCGTTCCGGCCGCTTACCTGCTGGTTTACCGCCGGAGGTCGCGCACCCACGCCCAGGCGTAAGGGCTGCTAAAAACACTTGGCAGGCTGGAAGCCTGCTCTACCAATTTATGCGAGACATTCTGATCAGAGTATCCATCCTTCTAGTGAGCGCGCTGGCGGTTTTCGCGCAGAGCGGCGCCACCGTACACCTGACGCTGCAGGAAGCGGAGGCGATGGCGTTGAAGAATCATCCGCAGGTGCTGGCGGCGCAGGATGTAATTTCCGCGGCGAACCAACGGATCACGCAAGCGAAGTCGGCCTACTATCCCAATTTCAACGGCGACATCACGGCAACTCAAGGAAACCCGCAAGGGCGCATCGGAGCAGGGTATTTGAGCGCTTCCCGCCTGTTCGACCGCTTCGGCACCGGGTTAACGCTGAACCAATTGATCACGGATTGGGGCCGAACCCCGAACTTGGTGGCTCAATCGCGGCTCCAGGAAAACGCGACCGAACAGGACCTGCAGGCCACGCGCTACGATGTTCTCGCCGCGGTGAACAACGCCTACTACGGCACGCTGCGCGCACAGGCGCTCGTGCGCGTTGCCCAAGAGACAGTCGCCGCACGCCAATTGTTGGTGAACCAGGTGACGGCGCTGGCGCAAAACAACCTTCGATCGCAGCTCGACGTCAGTTTCGTCAACGTCAACCTGGCGCAGGCGCAACTACTCCTAATCCAGGCGCAGAACGAGGTGCAGCGCTCCTACGCGGAATTGACGCGGACCCTCGGCGAGGATCAGATGGCCACTTACGACTTGGTGGAGCAGCCCTTACCGGCGAGTCCGCCTGCCGATGTCCAGCAGTTAGTGACGCAGGCCATCCAGAGCCGGCCGGAACTGGCCAGCTTGCGGTCGAGCCAGCAGGCCGCCACCCGGTTCGAGCAGGCCGAGAAAGACTTGTCGTACCCGACGATCAGCCTCATGGGGGTCGGTGGGTATATGCCCTACATTAACCAAATCACTCTTCCCCGCGTCATTCCGGGCGAGTACGAAGGTGTCGGAGTCAACGTACAGATCCCGATCTTCAACGGCCACCTCTTCTCGGCTCGCCGCGAGGAGGCGCACTACCGCACGCTCGAATCCGACCAGCGGCTGCGCGATCGCGAGCAGCAGATCGCGCGGGATGTTCGCGCAGCCTGGGCCACGGCCCAGACCGCGTATCAGCGGCTGGACGTGACGGCGCAGTTTCTTCGGGAAGCCACCCTGGCTCTGAACCTGGCTCAAGGCCGGTATGACCTCGGTTTGTCATCCATTGTCGAGCTGACGCAAGGGCAGTTAAACGTGACCCAGGCGGAAATCGACAATCTCAGCGCCAAGTACGATTACCAGAACCAATTTGCGATGCTCCAGTACATGATCGGAGCCTTGCGATAGAGTTGTGTCGTGAAGGAAGCGAGGCCGGTCGTGTTTCACGAGGTCCAGGCACTGCGGCAATGGCACGCGCGGGTGGCTCTCGCACTGCCCCCGGCGGCGATGTTGTTTATCGCGGTGCGGCAGTTCGTGTTTCATCGCCCCTGGGGGCATCCCCCGATGACGAATGGCAGCGTAATTTTTCTAACCGTTCTGCTGGTCGGCGTGTATATCCGGCTGATCACCGTGCGACTGGTGACCGATCTTACTCCTGCCGGCCTCTCAGTCGGTTTGCGAGGGCTCTGGCGGGCACGGCGTGTGCCGCTCAGCACCATTCATTCCGCCCGGCCGATTGAATACGACCCGGCCCGGGAATATGGCGGTTACGGAATTCGTTCCGGGCCGCGCGGCTTGGCCTACATTGCGTCGGGGAATCGGGGCGTGCAACTGGAACTGGTCGACGAGGGCAAACTGCTGGTGGGGTCGCAGCGCCCGGAGGATCTCTCAAGCAAGATCATGCAATTGAAGAACACCCGGCGCTCATGAGCTCTCAGGATATTCCACTCACGGTCCAGCAATTGGAGTGCGCGGATAGTCCGGCCTTGAAGCCGAGAGCCGACGCAGCCGAACAGCAGGGCACCAGACCGCGAATCGCTGCGAAGACTATTTGGAATCTCGCGATTGGCGTCGCTGGTGTCAGCTACCTCCTGACGACGCTGTGCCTGAACGTGGAGAGCCCGTTGTTCGCGGGGGTGTTGGTCGCTGCGGCCGGATACGAGATCGCCAGATCGCAATTGCGCCGGCGCCGGCTGTAGAGGCCGCAGGCCGTTCCTCTCTAATTTGGGGCTTTCTACTGAGATTGGGGGATGGCAGGGCATCGCAGTGAAGAGCATTCTGTGGATAGCTGCTGGCCGTAGA
>Ga0335079_10001187_pt1 | contig 29754 bp, 29 predicted proteins | sample Lox_Sample_33_FD_206719 | JGI IMG/M metagenome (GOLD analysis project Ga0335079, IMG submission 206719) | Soil microbial communities from Loxahatchee National Wildlife Refuge, Florida, United States - Lox_Sample_3.3 | ecosystem: Environmental > Terrestrial > Soil > Wetlands | place: USA...
GAGTGCTGCTCACGTGTCTCGGACTGTTCGCGCTGCGACGCCGATTCTCCGTGCCGCTCGATGCCCTGGAGCTGGGCCTCGCTCGCGTGGCGGAGGGCGATTTGAACACGCAGCTCCCCGTCACCCGCATGGATGAAGCCGGGCGGCTCGCGTCGCATTTCAATCAGATGACCGCGGTGCTGCGTAACCGCGCGGAAGAGCAGGGCCGGTTTGCGGCCGCGGGCGAGCTGCTGGCTGGAATCGCTCACGAGGTCAATAACCCGCTGATGGCGATCGCGGCGCATGCGGAAAACCGCCTCTCGGAGCCCGCGCTGACGGCGGAACAGCGCGAGGAGATGCAGCAGGTTCTGCGTCAGGCGCAACGCGCCACGAAACTGTTGCGCGGCTTGTTGCGGTTCGTGCATTCCACCGAGTACCGGATCTCGAGCGTCAACCTCAACGACGTGGTCCGAGGCGCGCTCGATCTCGTTTCGTACCGGTTTGGGGTCGATGAAATCACGGTGGGCGGAAAGCTCGATGCCGAGCTTCCCGCGGTCGCGGGCGACGCCATCCGGCTCGAGCAGGTACTGGTCAATCTCCTGTCGAACGCCATCGACTCGCTGCGGCTGATCAAACCGCCCCGCCACCTCACGGTGGATAGCTGGGTCGAAAGCGGAGCAGTGTGCGTCGCCGTCTCCGATAACGGGCCGGGCATTGCCCCGGACGTGCAGGGCCGTCTGTTCCGTCCATTTGCGACGACCAAAGGCCGGCGCGGGACCGGACTCGGACTGTATATCTCGCGCCAGATCGCGCGCGAAGCGGGCGGAGACTTAACTCTTGCCCAGCCGTCGGGATCGGAAGGCGGGGCACGGTTTGTGATGCGACTTCCCGCAAGCGCGTCGGTCGCTGCGCGCGAGCCGCGCGCTGCATCTCCGCCGGCGGCGACGCCTGCACCAGCAGCCAAAAGCGGTGCACGGGCCGAGCGGCTTCACGGCGTTCGGATTCTCATTGTGGACGATGAAGAGCCGGTCCGAAAGCCAATGGCGAGATTCTTGAAGCGTCGCGGAGCCGAAGTCACGGAGGCGGGTGATGGTGCGGAAGCGCTGGCCCAGCTCGAGCGCAGCGACGCCGATGTGATCATCGCCGATTTGCGCATGCCGCGGATGAGCGGCTCGGATCTGTTTGCCGCACTCGAGGTGAAACGGCCGGCGCTGGCGCAGCGTATCCTGTTCTTGTCGGGTGACGTCTCCCAGCTTGCGAAGCCCGGCAGCACCCCGGTCCCGCGCGAGCGGGTGCTCGTCAAGCCGGTAGAGCTGGGGCAGCTGGAAGCACGGGTCGTGGAATTTGTGGCGCAAGCGACGGCGGCCGAGTCTCTTTCGAAAGTGGCGGGAGAGCGCTCAGGGTCGCAGCCGGGGGTGGATGGGGGAGGAAACGGGGGAGAGTGAAGCCATGACGAAATCCGAACTGCTCATCATTGTCGTACTCCTGTTTACGGTCCTGATGCGCTTCGCGATCATCCTGGGCGTGGCGTATATGCTCGTGCCGCGCGGCGTGACGTGCCCGCGCTGTGGGTTGGTCATGACGCCCATCCGAAATGTTGTCCTGGATCGACTCCTGCCGGTGCTGCAGCGTCGCTGGTGTCTCGACTGCGGTTGGAATGGCGTCACGCGGCGCGCCCGCCCTCGGACCACGCCCCCGCATGCGGGTGCTCCCCGCCCGCAGACCAAGAGCGGCACGCCCTGATCACTCGGCGGAGATGAGCCGCACGGCCCGCTCGTACAGGAAGTAGTCCCACGCCCAATCGAGCAGGACGACCAGCTTGTTGCGAAACCCGATGAGCTGGATGATGTGCACGAACAACCAGACGAGCCACGCCACGAATCCCTTGAAGGCGATCCCGTGGATGTAAGCAACCGCCGCGTTGCGGCCGATGGTGGCGAGCGTTCCCGGGTCGCGGTAGCGAAATGGCTCGGGCGGTCGGCCCCGGAGCTGGCGCGCGATGTTGAGGGCCGCGGCCCGGGCCATCTGGATCGCGACGGGCGCGAGCATCGGCAATGGTTGACCGTCGACCTCGAGATACGCGGCATCGCCGATCACGTAGACACCGGGATGCCCTTCCACCTGCAGCGTGGGTTCGACGGCAATGCGTTGCTGGCGCCCGGTCGGTAGTCCGAGCTTCGTGGCAACGACGGCGGCCCTGACCCCGGCCGCCCAGATCAGCGTGTGGGCGGAAATGACCTGCCCGCCGCGCAGGCGAACGGTACCCGGCTCGTAATCGTCGACGATCGTGGACAAGCGCACGTCGACCTGCTTCCGCTCGAGCGTGGCGAGGGCGGCGGCTTGCAGGCGGGGCGGCATCATGCCGAGCAGATGGTCCGCCGCCTCGATGAGCACGATGCTGACCTCTTCGACGTGGACGCGTGGATAGTCCTTGGCGAGCACGAGACGCGACAGTTCGGAGAGCGCGCCGGCCATTTCGACGCCGGTCGGGCCGCCACCGACGATCACAAACGTGAGCAGGGCGCGCCGCCGCTCGGCATCGGGTTCGAGCACGGCCTGTTCGAACGCGCGCAGCACGTGATTGCGGATGAGGACCGCCTCGTCGGGATCCTTGAGTCCGAGTCCGTAGCGTTCGACGTGTGATAGACCAAAGAAATTCGTCTCGCCGCCGACGGCCAGAATACAAAAGTCGAACGGGATGTCTCCGCTGGTCGTGTGCACGCGCCGTCCGGGAGCGTCGAGACCCGTGAGGTCCGTCATGCGGAACTCGAAGCGCGGCTGGCCGCGCAGGATCGTGCGGACGGGACGGGCAATGGACGAGGGTTCGAGGCCGGCGGTGGCCACCTGGTAGAGGAGTGGCTGGAACACGTGATAGTTATGACGATCGATCAAGACGACGCGTACGGGGATGTGCTTGAGCGCGCGCGCCGCGGCGAGGCCCCCGAACCCGGCGCCGACGATGACGACGGTGGGGAGCGCCGGCGCTTGCTTCGCGCCGGTTTGGACGGGTATCATCATCGCGGTTTCACCGATTTCCCCCATCTCCCGCGCGGAGCCAGCATGCGCCGGCTCGAGACTCTGTGGCGTTCGCTGATCGGCCAGAAGATCATCATGGCCGTCACGGGCCTGATTCTGTTTCTGTTCGTGGTCGCGCATTTGTTCGGTAATCTGAAGGTGTTCGAAGGACCCGTACGATTCAATGCGTACGCGAATGGTTTGCGAACGGTAGGAACCCCGTTCTTCGCGACGGGGCAGCTCTTGTGGGCGGCCCGGATCGTGCTGCTGGTGTCGCTCGGCGCGCACATCTGGGCCGCGGTCGTCGTGTCCCGGGCCAGCTGGGCCGCTCGGCCAACCGCCTATCGCCGGCTCGTGCACGCCGAAACCACTTACGCCGCGCGCACCATGCGCTGGGGCGGCGTGTTGATCTTTCTGTACGTGCTCTATCACCTGCTCGATCTCACGTTCGGCCGGGCCAACCCGAGCTTCATTCCGGGCAACGTCTATCACAACGTCGTCGCGAGTTTTTCCAACTGGCCTGTCACGACGGTCTATGTCGTGGCCATGCTGATTCTCGGATTCCACCTCTACCATGGGCTGTGGAGCGCGTTGCAGAGCCTGGGGCTGAATCGCGCGCCCACGGATAGCTGGCGCCGCGGGCTTGCGGCCGTGATCGCGGTGGCGATCGCGGCCGGATACATCATCATTCCGGTTTCCGTGCTGCTGGGGTTGGTCCGATGACGTTCACGCTCGATCCGGCGGTCCCGGCGGGGCCGCTCGAGATGAAATGGACGCGGTACCGGGCCGACATGCGACTCGTGGCACCTGCCAATCGCCGCAAGTATCGCATCGTCGTGGTCGGCTCGGGCCTGGCCGGCGCATCGGCGGCGGCATCGTTCGCCGAGCTCGGGTATCAGGTGTCGTGTTTTTGCTTTCAGGACTCGCCCCGACGCGCCCACTCGATCGCGGCGCAAGGAGGCATCAACGCCGCGAAAAATTATCCCAACGATGGTGATTCCGTTTTCCGATTGTTCTACGACACGGTGAAAGGCGGTGATTTCCGCGCCCGCGAAGCGAACGTGTACCGGCTGGCCGAGCTGAGCGTCAACATCATCGACCAGTGTGTAGCGCAGGGCGTGCCGTTCGCGCGGGAGTACGGGGGATTGCTCGCCAATCGCTCGTTCGGCGGGGTGCAGGTAGCGCGGACGTTCTACGCGCGCGGGCAGACCGGCCAACAGCTACTGCTCGGCGCGTATCAGGCGCTCGAACGCCAGATCGGCCTCGGCCAGGTGGCGATGTACACGCGCCACGAGATGCTCGAGCTCGTGGTCGTGGACGGACGGGCGCGCGGCATCGTGGTGCGCGATCTCGTGACGGGTCAAGTCACGGGCCACGTGGCCGACGTCGTCGTGCTCGCGACCGGCGGTTACAGCAACGTCTACTACCTGTCGACCAACGCGAAGGGCTGCAACGTCACGGCGATCTGGCGCGCGCACAAGCGCGGGGCGGCGTTCGCGAATCCGTGTTTTTCGCAAATCCACCCCACCTGCATTCCACCATCCGGCGACCACCAATCGAAGCTCACGTTGATGAGCGAGTCGCTGCGGAACGACGGGCGGATCTGGGTTCCCCGCCGGCCGGGCGACGAGCGCGTTCCCGGTTCGATCCCCGATGCCGAGCGTGACTACTACCTCGAGCGGCGCTATCCCAGCTACGGGAATCTTGTCCCGCGCGATCTCGCATCGCGGCGCGCCAAGGAAGTCTGCGACGAAGGCTGCGGCGTCGGCCCCGGCGGTCACGGCGTGTATCTCGACTTTCGCGACGCGATCGCCCGTCTGGGCCGTCAGACGATCGCGGAACGGTATGGCAACCTGTTCGAGATGTACCAGCGCATTACGGGAGAAAATCCGTATGACGTCCCGATGCGGATCTACCCCGCCCCGCACTACACGATGGGTGGACTCTGGGTGGACTACAATCTCATGAGCACCATCCCGGGTCTGTTCGTCGCCGGTGAGGCAAATTTTTCGGATCACGGGGCGAACCGGCTCGGGGCGAGCGCGCTCATGCAGGGGCTCGCCGACGGATACTTCATCCTGCCGAATGCCATCGGGAACTATCTGGGAGGCACGAAGCTCGAGGCCGTGGCGCCCGAGGCCGCGGAGTTTGGCGACGCGAGGCACGCGGCCGCGGAGCGTACCGAACGCCTGCTCGCCGGTCGCGGTCACAAGAGCGTCGACGCGTTCCACCGTGAGCTGGGCCGCCTGATGTGGGACGCGTGCGGCATGTCGCGCAGTCGCGAGCAGCTGCGCCAGGCCATGGAGCGCCTGCCGGCACTCAGGCGCGAGTTCTGGGACACGGTGTACGTCGGCGGTACGGAGACCGACCTGAATCAGAACCTGGAGCATGCCGGACGCGTCGCGGATTTCCTGGAATTCGCGGAGTTGATGTGCCGCGACGCGCTCGAGCGCGAGGAATCCTGCGGCTGTCATTTCCGCGAGGAGTTTCAGACGGAGTCGGGCGAGGCGAAGCGCAACGACGAACGCTTCAGCTACGTGGCCGCGTGGGAGTACACCGGGGCCGACTGTCCAGCCGCGCTCCACAAGGAGCCGCTGCGCTACGAGGCGGTCCGTCCGACCGAGCGGAGCTACACCTGATGCGCCTCACGCTGCACGTGTGGCGGCAGCCCCGCGGATCGGCGGCGGGCAGGTTCGTTCGCTACGAAGTTCCCGATGCGACGAGCGATATGTCGTTCCTCGAGCTCCTCGACGTCCTGAACGAACAGCTGCTCGCGCGGCACGAAGAGCCCGTGGCCTTCGACAGCGATTGCCGCGAGGGCATCTGTGGCGCGTGTGGCGTGGTCATCAACGGCGAGCCCCATGGGCCGCAAACAGGCACGGCCACGTGCCAGCTGCATCTGCGCCACTTCCCCGACGGCGCCGAGCTGTGGGTCGAGCCGTGGCGCGCGCGCGGATTTCCCGTCGTCAAGGATCTCGTGATCGATCGCGCGGCGTTCGATCGGATCATTCAGGCCGGCGGGTTCATCACGGCGCGAACCGGCAGCGCGCCCGAAGCGAACACGACGCTCGTACCCAAGCGCGACGCCGAAACGGCGATGGACGCGGCCGAGTGCATTGCGTGCGGCGCATGCGTCGCCGCTTGCCCCAACGCCTCCGCCATGCTGTTCGTCGCAGCCAAAGCCTCGCACCTGGGACAGCTGCCGCAGGGCCAGCCCGAGCGCTACAGCCGCACCATTGCGATGGTCCGGCAAATGGAGCGTGAGGGATTCGGGTCGTGCACCAATCACGCGGAGTGCACGGCCGCGTGCCCTAAAGAGATCAGCATCGACTTCATTGCCCGCCTGAACCGCGATTTCCTGACCGCCGTACGGCAGGGGGCGGCGGCGCCGCGCGTCGAGGAGGCCGAGCTCTAGAGCGTTACCGCCTGCATGGTCTCTTTCACGTGCTCGGCCGAGTTGGCGAGCGCCGCCTGCTCGGCCTGGGACAATGCGATTTGCACCACGGCCTCGAGACCCCGCCGTCCCAGCTTGCAGGGCACACCGACGAACATTCCTTTCAACCCGTACTCGCCCTCGAGCCACGCGGCGCAAGGCAGAATGCGCTGCCGGTCGAGCGCGATCGCCTCGACCATCTGGACGACCGCCGCCGACGGGGCGTAGAACGCGGACCCGGTTTTGAGCAGCGCCACCACTTCCGCCCCTCCATCGCGGGTCCGCTGCACGATCCGCTCGAGCGTGGCCGCGTCGAGCAGGCTCGTGACGGGAATCCCGGAGATGCTGGCCGAAGAGAGCACCGGAACCATCGTGTCGCCATGGCCACCGAGCACCATGGCCTCGATATCCGCCACCGAGGCGTGCAGCGCTTCCGCGAGGAAGGCTCGAAACCGGGCGGTATCGAGCACTCCCGCCATGCCGAGCACGCGCTCGCGCGGAAACCCCGTGACTTCCCGTACCACCCAGCACATGACGTCGAGCGGGTTCGAGACGACGATCACAATGGCCTGGGGGCAATGACGCCGGATTTCCAGGGCGACCTTTTTCACGATCCCGGCATTGGTACGGGTGAGATCATCGCGGCTCATGCCCGGCTTGCGCGCGATGCCGGCCGTGACGACCACGACCTCGCTGCCGGCGGCGGGGAGATAGTCGTTCGAGCCCACAATCCGCGTGTCGAAGCCTTCGATCGGTCCCGACTCCCACTGGTCCAGCGCCTTTCCCTGCGGCAGCCCTTCGACGACGTCGACCATGACGACCATGCGCGCGAGCTGCTTCTCGGCCAGCCGCTGCGCCGCAGTCGCGCCGACGTTTCCAGCACCCACGACCGTCACTTTGTTGAGCATCTCCCCTCCCTTGAGCCTCCCCTCAAACGCGGAGCTCGGAACGCGGAACGTCAGTCCGACGTTCAGTTCCGCGTTCCGTCTTCCGCGTTAGCCTTACCCGCCCCTCGTATGCATCTCCCGATGCGGATCGGCCCGCAGGCGCTCGAGGGGATACAGAACTCCGCGGGACGTGAGGCGCAACCGATCGAGGGCGCCGCGATCGATTCGGGTGCGCCAGGCGGCCTCGATGAGCCCCGCCAGCTCCGATTCGCCTCCGCGCCGCAGCGGCTCGCGCAGGTCGATCCCGGACTCGGCGTACAGGCACAGAAGCAGCGTTCCGTCGGCCGTCAGGCGCGCTCGATCGCACGTCTCGCAGAACGGCGCGGTGACCGATGCAATGATTCCGAACGTCGTGCCGTCCGCCAGGCGAAATCGGTGCGCCGGCGAAGCGCCGCGCTTGCCGGCATCGAGCGGTTCCGCCGGCCCAGAGGCCCGCGTGATACGCTCGAGAATCTCGGCCGCTGGAACAACCTGCTCCCGCGTCCACCGCGTTGCACCACCGACGTCCATGTACTCGATGAACCGCGGCTCGGCGTTCACGCTGCGCGCGAAGGCCACGAGATCAGCCAGCTCGTCGTCATTGAACCCGCGGATCACGACCGTATTGAGCTTCACGACCTTGAAGGCCACCCGGGTCGCCGCGTGAATACCCTCGATGATGTCCTGGTGGCGTGGAGTACGGGACAGAGCGTCGAGCCGCTCGGGACGGAGCGTGTCGAGACTGACGGTGACGCGGTCCAGGCCGGCGTCGCGCAGGCTCGCGGCATGCTCGGCGAGCAGCGTGCCATTGGTGGTAAGGGCCAGATCGTCGAGACGGGTTTCGCTGCGCAGCAGCCGCACCAGCGTCTCGAGATCGCGCCGCAGCAGCGGCTCGCCGCCCGTGAGCCGAATGGCCGTGACGCCGACCGAGGCGAATACGCGAGCGACGAGCGCGAGCTCTTCGAAGGTGAGAATCGACTCGCGCGGCAGCCAGGCGTAGTCGGACTCGGGCATGCAATAGCGACAGCGGAGATTGCAGCGGTCAGTCACCGACAGCCGCAGGCTTCGGAGTGGACGACCGAGGCGGTCGGGTGTCACGGAATCGCCGTGTGAGTTCGGGCGTCTACCCACGCGGTCGTGCCGTTCGCATGGCGCTCCTTCTTCCAGATCGGCACCCGGCGCTTTACTTCCTCGACGATGTAGCGGCAGCTCTGAAACGCGGCATCGCGATGCGGAGCAGTCGCCGCGATGGCGATGCTTGCTTCTCCCAGCGGCACCACACCAATCCGGTGCTGGAACGCCACCCGCGCCACGGGCCAGCGCGACCGCACTTCGTCCACGATCCGGGCGATCTCTACTTCGGCCATCTCGGCGTACGCCGTGTACTCGATCTCGGTCACGGGGGCGACCTCGTCGGGCCCGCTCCGGACAGTCCCGAGAAATACGCAGCTGCCTCCACATGCCGGCGACGCCACCCGAGCCACGAGTCGATCGACGGAAATCGCTTCACGCGTCAGAAATCGGGTCATTGGTTGGTGCGACGTAGCGGCGCCGCTCAGCCTCCGGCGAGCGGCGGCAACAATGCCAGCTCATCACCATCGCGCAGCGGGCTCTCCGGAAGCACGTGCTTCAAGTTTACGGCTGCGAGGGGGCGTTCGGGCAGGGCCTGTGCGGCGGGGAACGTCCGGCGCAGCTGGGCGACGACGTCGCCTACGCTGGTCGGCAGCGGCACCGTGAGCGTCAGCATGTCTCGCCCCAACAGCTCGGCGTAGCTCGCGAACAGCCGCACCCGAATGGTGCCCTCAGTCGCCTCCACCACTCGATCCTGTCGCCATGCCCTGCCAGATCTTGGCCTGCTTGGGCGTGGGTGACGCATTGCGCGAAAGCTGGTAGGTGGTCACGCTCTGCTCCTGCACTTTCGTGGTCAGCACGATCGGCCGGCCGTCGCGCAGTACGGTGATCGTGAGCGGCGCGCCGGCCTGGCCCTGGTACTGACGCCGGAACGCCACGCCCCAATCCTGATCGCTCTTCAGCTCGATGTCGCCGATCTTCATCAGGATATCGCCGGGCTGGACGCCCGCCTGCTCTGCCGAGCTTCCGGGATCGACCACCTGCGCGATCCATTTCCCCTGATCGGAAATCGGGGCGTTGAGCCCGAGAAACGGCACCGAAGTCACCTGCTTCGCGACGTTGATGCCCGCCTTGGGAAATATGTCTGCATACGGGAGCGGATCGCGGCCGTTGATGTAGCGTTGATAGAACTTGTCGACATCCGGCGTGCCAAATTCCCGCAGCAGTCCGAGCAGGTCCTGCGTCGTGAAGCCCTTCCCCTTCTGGTAAAAGCGCGTGTAGAGCGCGCGCATGACGTCGTCCAGCCCGCGCGCGTTGTTGGTCGCGTCGCGCAGCGAGATGTCGAGCAGCATACCAGTCAACGAGCCCTTGGGATAGTAGAGCTGGGAACTGTTGACGTAGATCTCGTTGATCCAGGTGGCGAGGCTTCCGTCCTCCTCACTCCACGGTTCGGGGATCGCTTCCACCTGATCGATATCCGACATCGTGTTGTGGAGGAACTGCTCGGGAGTCCACAAGCCGGAGCGGAGATTGGTGAGATCCGCGTAGTAGTCCGTCACGCCCTCCGACCACCAGAGCAGCGGCGTGAACTGCTCGGCGTGATAATCGTACGGCCACATGGTCGCCGGCCGGATGCGCTTCACGTTCCACACGTGGAAGTACTCGTGGGACATGAGCGGCACCATGAAATCGCCCAGGGTACCGGAGAAATCCGCGAATGCCGAGGCCGGCATGATGTCATACTGCGCGGCGCTGTGCTCCAGGCCGCCGCCAAAGTTGATCGGCTGGCGGAAGACATTGAAAAACACCGTGTACTCGTCGTACGGGGGGCCGCCAAACACCCGGTTCTCCGTCTGCGCGATTTTCTGGAGATCGGTCAGCATGTTGCGAGCGACGGGCGCGGTATACAGGTCGGGGGGCCAGAGGGCCAGCCGGATCCACTTGTTGTCGACCTTCAACGAATCGAGGCTGTAGACCCCGACGAACGTTTCGGCATCCGCCAGCTCGTGGTAATCGGCGGCTGAGTACGGACCAATCCCCCCGCCCGGGAGCGACGTCGTCACGCGCCAACCGTTCGGCAGGGCGAACCGCACCTCAGCCGGACGATCGAGCTTGCCCGGCTCGTACACGAACAGGTTGGTGCCGAGAAACTGGCCAAAATCGGCATCCAGCCGCGCGATCGAGAGGTCGACCGTGTCGGCGAGGTAATCGAACGCCACGGTCACGCGCTCCTGCTTGGCCGCGACCACGCGCCACGTTTCCTTGTCGAACCGGTCCCACTCGAGCGGCTGCCCGGTCGATCCTGACGCCGCAAAGTGCCGGACGTAGCGAGCGTAGTTCTGGATTTCATAATTCCCGGGACTCCAGGCCGGAAGCGCGACGTAGAGCGTGTCCTTGCCGGCTGCCGGGAATTCGGCTTTGACGTGAAACAGGTGCGCGCCGGGAGCAACGACCGATATCTCGTAGCGGACGGCCTCGGGGCGCTGCGCGGCCAGAGTGCCAGCGATGAAGAACGCAACAACAGCGGTAACCGTGAGGAACTTCATTCGGAATCTCTCCTGTAAACACGCGCGGCTCCGACGGATGCGCCGGAGCCGCAGATTGTCACGAACGAGAGCCCCGAGGGTTACGGGTTGACTCGTTCGCTCGCGTCGGCCACCATCGCACGCAACTCCTTGCTGGGCTTGAACACCGGGACAGGCCGCGCCGCGACTTCTACCGGATCGCCAGTGCGCGGGTTTCGCGCCATGCGCGTCTTACGCTGCCGGATCTTGAACGTTCCAAATCCGCGTATTTCAATGTTATGCTGATCGGATAGCGCCGCTTTCACCGCGTCGAGAAACGAGTCGACTACCCGCGCGCAGTCCTTCTTCGAAATCAGCGGACCGGCTGTGCGCGCGATTTGTGCAGTGACTTTCTCGACGAGGTCTGCCTTCGTCATATCCCATTCCCCCAGAAGGACTTCCAAGGGTCGCCAAACCGGGGGCCAACATACGGGCTTACCTATTGAGTGTCAAGAGCTTGGAGAAATTGCCTGAAGTGTCCCTGCGCATCATGCGGCCCTGGCGAGGCCTCAGGATGGTACTGGACCGCGAACATCGGAAATTCGCGGTGCCGCAGGCCTTCGACCGTCGTGTCGTTGAGGTTCAGGTGGGTCACCTCTAGTGATGTGGCCCCCGGGACCCCCCCGGTGTCACCGCGCACCGCAAAGCCGTGGTTCTGGGATGTGATAAGTACCTGTCCCGTGGCGAGATCGCGGACCGGATGGTTGCCACCCCGGTGCCCGTAGGGAAGCTTGACGGTCTCGCCGCCCAGCGCGAGGCCCAGCAGCTGGTGGCCGAGGCAGATTCCAAAGATCGGAAGCGAGCCGTCGGCCAGGTCGCGAATCGCCTCGATCGCGTAGCCCACCGCGGCGGGATCTCCCGGTCCGTTCGAGAGAAACAACCCGTCCGGCGCGAGCTCCCGCACCCGGCCGGCAGGCGTTGCGGCCGGGACCACGGTCACGCGGCAATCGTTCTGCGCGAATAGGCGCAGGATATTGCGCTTCATGCCGTAGTCGTACGCGACGATATGATGCCGGGCCTCGGGCTTTCCCGCCGTGTACTCGCCGCTGATGGTGGCGGACGTCGCCAGGTCGAGCCCGTCCATGGATGGGCTTGCGGCCAGGGCGGCCCGCACCTGCTCGGTCGGCTCGGTGCCCGGTGCCGCGACGCCGCGCATGGCCCCTTTGGAGCGGATGTGCCGGGTGAGTTGGCGCGTGTCCACATCAGCCACGATCGGCACCCCGGCCGCTTCGAGCCAGTCGCCCAGCGCGCCGGTGGCGCGCCAGTTGGAGGGCTTGGAGCAGAGCTCGCGCACCACCACGGCCGCCACCCGCGGCCGGTCTGACTCCAGGTCATCCGGATTGACGCCGTAATTCCCGATCATGGGCGCCGTCATTACGACCAGCTGCCCGAGGTAGGAAGGATCGGTGAACACTTCCTGGTAGCCAGACAGATTGGTCGTAAAGACGACTTCAGCGTAGGCGGGCTCGAACGTGAACGGCGCGGTTCCCGAGAACCAGGCGCCGTCTTCCAGCAGTACGTACGCGGGTTGCGTGGTTAGGGCGCCTTCGGCGTCTGTGCCGGTGGAGGCGGCTCGGTTGGCGCTGCGCCGCCCGTCGGTGCCGGCGCGGCGGGCGCGGCGGGCGCGGTCTGCAGCGGCAGCGGCGCCGGAGCGCTCAGGGGCGCGGGGATATTGCCCTGGAGGACCGAACGCGGCGTGCCGCTGCGCGAAGACATGATCGCGAGAGCGAGCGAGAGGAAGAGAAAGATCCCCGCGCACCACCACGTGACCTTGGTCAGCAGCGTCACGGCCTGTCGGCCGCCCATGAAAACCTCGGTGCCGCCGCCGCCGCCGAGCGATGCGAGACCACCGCCCTGCCCCGCCTGGAGCAATACGACTGTCGTCAGGAGAATCGCGTCGAGAACGAGGATTACGAGCAGCAGCGTGTACATGCGGTTGGCAAAATAGTCACGTCGCTTGCGTCTGCACAAGTTGAGCCCAGGCTTGCGGATCGAGCGATGCACCGCCGACCAGTACCCCGTCGAGCTCGGGCTCCGCCAGGAGTTCAGCGATGTTCTTCAAGTTCACGCTGCCGCCGTACAGGATCCGGGCTCGCGTCGCCCCCTGACCCTTGAGCCACGCGCGAATGGCGTGATGCACGAGCGCCGCGTCGCGCGGCGTTGCGTTGCGGCCGGTGCCGATCGCCCACACCGGTTCGTAGGCGATCAGGAGCTGATCCAGGGCGGATGGCTCGAGGCTCACGAGCGCGCCCTCGAGCTGGCGGTGAACCACGTCGAGCGTCGCGCCGTCTTCCCGCTCCGACAAGAGCTCCCCGACGCACAGCATGGGCGTGAGCCCCGCGGCGAACGCCGCCGCCACCTTCTTGCGGGTGTCGTCGTCGGTTTCGCCGAACACGTGGCGCCGCTCCGAATGGCCGACCAGCGCGGCGCGAGCGCCGGCCTGCGCGGCAAGCGGAGCCGAGACCGCTCCCGTGAACGCGCCTTTGGGCTCCCAGTAGATGTCCTGCACGCCCACGGTGAGATCGCCGATCTCGCGGGCGCAACCTGCGGCCGTTTCGAGCGACACCGAGGGCGGGAAAAACCACACGTCGCGATCGGGAAGCCTGGAATAGCGGGAACGAAATGCCGCAAAATAGGCCCGTGCATCGTCGGGCCCGAGATTCATCTTCCAGTTGGCGGCGAAGACGAGCGGCCTCACGCGTCTTCGAGAGCCGCCACGCCGGGAAGCGTCTTTCCCTCCATGAACTCGAGCGAGGCGCCGCCCCCGGTCGAGACATGGGTGAATTTGTCTTCGAGTCCATGCACGGCTGCGGCGGAATCGCCGCCGCCGACCACGGTCACGGCGCCGCGGGAGCCGGCGTCAATGAGCGCGTCCGCGACGGCACGGGTCCCCGCGTCGAACGGGGGCTTCTCGAACACTCCCATCGGGCCGTTCCAAAACAGTGTTTTGGCGCGCAGGATGTGCGCGCGGAAGTCGAGCCGGGTCGCTTCGTCGATGTCGAACACGGCCATGTCCGACGGAATCTTGTCGGCCGGCACGTCCTTACGGTCGGCCGGCCGGTCGAGGCCCGGGGCCACGACGGCGCCGCGCGGCAGGATGAGCTTCGGGCCCGCCTTGGTGATGAGGCTTCTGGCGAGCGCGACCTTGTCGCGCTCGACCAGCGATGTTCCCACGTCGAACCCCAGCGCCAGAAAGAACGTGCTGGCCATCGCGCCGCCCACGAGAATCTCGTCCACGCGGGGCAGGAGCGCCTCGATGACGTCGATTTTTCCGGAGATCTTGGCGCCGCCCAGCACCGCGACGAACGGTCGCTTGGGGTGCTGGAGGGCATCGCCGAGGTACTGGAGCTCACGCTCCATGAGGAATCCCGCGACCGCGGGCCGCAATAGCCGCGCGACCGCCTCGGTGGAGGAATGGGCGCGGTGCGCGCTGCCGAACGCGTCGTCGACATAGAAGTCGCCCAGCTCGGCCATGCTCTGCGCGAGGGCGGGGTCGTTTTTTTCCTCACCCGGCCAGAATCGCACGTTCTCGACCAGGGCCACGGCGCCCCGCGGCAGCCGACGCGTGACCGCCGCTCCGGGGGCGATATCAGGGATGAACTCGACGGGAGCGCCAAGCAGGCGCTCGAAGGTCGGAATGATCTGGCGCAGGGAGAGCTTCGGGTCGGGCCCATTCTTGGGACGACCCAGATGCGAGAGCAGGACCACGCGCGCGCCCTTCTCACGCAGATACGCGATCGTCGGGAGGCTGGCGCGAATGCGGGTATCATCCGCGACCCCGCCGCCCTCCTTCAGCGGCACGTTGAAATCGACCCGCACGAGCGCCCGCTTGCCGTCGAACACGCCCCCGCTCGTGGGCAGGCTGCGCAGCGTGCGCTTGCTCACCGCTTTTCGGCGAGCAGCGCCAGGAGGTCGACGCAGCGTGCCGAATATCCCATTTCATTGTCATACCACGACGACACGTGCACCACCGTCCCGTCGACCACGTTGGTCGACAGCGAGTCGACCACGCTCGAATACAGGCTGCCGATGTAATCGGCCGACACGAGCGGCTCATCGGAGACCTCGAGGATTCCCTTGAGCGCGCCGTGCGCCGCCTGCCTGAAGGCGGCATTCACTTCCTCGATGGTCGTCCGCTTTTCCACTTCCGCCGTCAGGTCGACCAGTGAGACGTCGGGCGTCGGTACCCGAAGCGCGATGCCGTCGATTTTACCTTTCACTTCCGGGATCACGAGGCTCGTCGCCTTGGCGGCGCCCGTGGTCGTCGGAATAATGCTCAGGGCCGCCGCGCGCGCCCGGCGCAAGTCCTTGTGCGGCAGGTCCTGCACGTTCTGATCGTTGGTGTAGCTGTGCACCGTGGTCATGAACCCGTGCCGGAATCCCCAGTTGTCGATCACGACCTTCACGACCGGCACGAGACAGTTCGTCGTGCACGACGCGTTCGAGATGATGTGGTGCTTGGCGGGGTCGTATTTCTTGTCGTTCACGCCCATTACGATCGTGATGTCCTCGCCCTTTGCGGGCGCCGAAATCACCACGCGTTTGGCGCCGGCCGACAGATGCTTGCAGGCGGCGTCGCGGTCGGTGAACCGACCCGTGCTTTCGAGCACGAGATCCACGCCCAGCTCGCGCCAGGGGAGCTTCTCGGGCTCCTTGATGGCGGTCACCTTGATCGGCTTGCCGTTCACCACCAGGCCGTCGTCCGTCACGTCCACCGTTCCCTGAAACCGTCCGTGCACCGAGTCATACTTGAGCAGGTGGGCGAGCGTCTTGGGGTCGGTGATGTCGTTGACGGCGACGAATTCGATCGCGCTCGTTTTCATCTTGACGGCGGCGCGCAGTACGTTGCGCCCGATGCGACCGAATCCGTTAATCCCGACGCGCACTGGCATGCACGGCTCCTTACGTAAAGTTCGGAATGGTGGCCCGCCCGAATGTCACGGCGGCGACACACACGGCGCCCGCCTCTTGCAAGGCGTGGGCCGCGGCGGCAAGCGTCGCGCCGGTCGTGAACACGTCGTCCACGAGAATCAACGGACGGGACACCGCGGAGCGCGGAACGCGGAACGCGGAACAGACGGGGAAAGCTCCGTTCCGCGTTCCGCCTTCCGCGCTCCGAATTCTAAAGGCCCCCGCCACATTCGCTAGGCGCGCGGCCGGTGTCAACGTGGTCTGCGTGGCCGTGTCGCGCACTCGCTCGAGCAGCAAAACGACGGGGCGGCCCCAGTGGCGGGACAACGCCCGCGCGAGGGATTCGCTCTGATTGTAGCCTCGGGCCGCGAGGCGGGCCGGTCCGAGCGGAATGGGAACGAGGAGCCCATCTGCTCGGGCTGGTATATCTAGGCGGGCGAGCGTCGGAGCGAGATCGGCCGCGATCCGCGGGAGGCCTCCATACTTCAGCGCGTGCACGGCGTGGCGCGCGCCCTCGTCCAGCCATACGGCCGAGCGCGCTTGGCGGAATGCCCCGGGCCACGCATCGCAGATGCGGCAGTGGCCGAACAGCGGCTCGGGCTGGCCGCACCGCTCACACCAGGGGGGCAGGACCGCGCGCCAGCGTGTGGCGCACACTCGACAAATGAAGGAGGAGGACCGCTCGAACGAGAGCGCGTCGCGGCACAGCAGACACTCTGACGGCAGCAGCAGATGTTCGAACGCGCTAATCACGCAGCGCGCGTGCGAGCGCGGCGCGCATCACCTCGGCCGGGGCCTGGGCGTCGGGAAAAAATCGATTGAACGCCCGGATCCCCTGATGCAGCAGCATTTCGCGACCGTCCTGTGCCGTGATCCCCGCGCTCCGGAGCGCCTTCACCCAGCGCGTTTCGCCGGGCGCGTACACCAGGTCAAGCGCAGCCCGAAACGGCGGCCGGCCGCGCGCTCCCCCGCTTCCTCCGTTGGCCTGCACGTCGAATGGGAGCGGGTCGGACGGCTTCAAGCCCAGCGGCGTGGTGTTGATGGCGACGTCGACCGTGCTGTCCGGCCGCGCGGGCTGTGCGCTCGTGCCGCGTGAGCCGGCCCACTCGCAGAACTCCGTGGCGCGGCGGCGATCGCGTGAGAGAATTTCGAGAACCGCCCGCCGTTCGGCCGCCGCGATCGCCACCGCGCGCGCCGACCCACCCGTGCCGATCACCAGCCAGCGCTCGGCGCCGTGCGCGCCCACCTGCTCGAGCGCGGCGAGCACCCCCGCGACATCGGTGTTGTCGCCGACCAGCGCTCCCTGTTCGGTCCAGAAAGTATTGCAGGCGCCGACTCGGGCGCAGACATCCGTTTTGCGCGCGAGACATCGTTCCGCCGCTTCCTTGTGAGGCACGGTGATGTTGCCGGCGGCGCCGACGCTCGCGAGCGCGCCCAGCAAGCCGGGCAAATCAGCGGGCGGGCAGCGCAGCGCGACATACACCGCGTCGAGTCCGAGGGCACCGAGCGCGGCATTGTGCATCGCGGGGGAAAGGGAATGTTCGACCGGATCGCCGAGGATGGCGAGCAGTCGTGTCCTAGCGCCGATCTCCACGGCCGGCCTCCGTCACGATGCGGTCAACGGCGGCGCCGACCAGCCCGCCCAGCTCGGCGCACGTGTCACGGTAGACCTGCAGATCGCCGCCGAACGGATCGCTCACTTCCGCCGCCTCGCCCGAGCGGCCGGCGTACTCGCCCAGCACGAACACGCGGCCCTCGCCACCCAGCTCGTCGACGCGCGCCCGGTGATGCCGGGCCATCGTGAGAATCAGGTCCGACTGCTCCACCACATCGCGGGTGAGCAGCCTGGCGCGATGCCCCGAGAGATCGAGCCCCTGCTCGAGGCCCACGAGATATGCTCCCTCGGATGCCGGCGCGCCGTCCCACGCACCCGTGCCCGCCGAAGACACTTCTATGCCGTCAACACCCCGCTCCTGAACGGTCCGTTGCATGAGCGCGGCCGCGAGCGGGCTGCGGCAGATATTGCCAGTGCAAACCAGCAGAATGCGTTTCATGATCTCAAGGTGCGAGTGCCCCGGCGGCACGGCGCAATTCGGCGAGCGTCACCGCCCCCTCCCGGACCAGCCGCGGCACCGGTCCCGTACAGTCTACCACGGTTGACGGCGGGGAGTTGCCCAGCACGCCGCCATCCAGCACCAACAGTATTCCCTGTTTCACGGCATCGTTGAAGTCCCGCGCAATCGCCGCGGCCCCCGGCGCCGGAGGCATGCCCGGCAGGTTCGCCGAGGTCGATGTCAGTGGCTCTCGTAACTCACGGACCAGGCGTGCGGTTCCCGCATGCGGCGTCCAGCGTACGGCGATCCCGCCCTCCGGTCCGCGCAGCTCGTCGGGCAACCGCCCGTCCCCTCCGGGAAGGACAAGCGTGAGAGGGCCCGGCCAGAAGTTCTTGGCCAGCATGTTGGCGGCCTCGTTGAATGCCAGACCCTGCCCTTCCGCCATGGCGCGATCACTTACGATCAGCAGGAACGGTTTGCCCGCCTTCCGTCCCTTGAGAGCAGCGAGGGCCCGGACCTCATGTGGTTTGGCGCGTGAGCCCAGCCCGTAGACGGTTTCTGTCGGATACGCGAGCAAGCCGCCGTTCGAGAGGTGCTCGAGGACGCGAGGAATCGCGGTCTCGATCTCGCGTGCGGTCGTAAACGGAACTGAATTCACACGCTCTCGCGTAGCAGCGCTTCGGCGAGCCGAAAATCCTCTGGCGTCGTGATCTTGAAATTGTGGACTGAGTCGGCCACCACGTCGACGGGGAATCCGGCGCGTTCGCAGATCTCGGCATCATCGGTGGGCGCGGGGGCGCGCGGATCGAGCCGCTTGAATGCCTCCTCGAACATGGGCCGCGGGAACCCCTGGGGGGTTTGCGCGCGCCACAAGCGGCTGCGATCGACTGTACGGCGCACACGGTGATCGTCCGCCACTTCTTTTACCGTGTCGCTCACCGGGATCGCCGCCACGGCGCCGAATCCGGCGCGCGCACGAGCGATTACGCCGTCGATGGTTTCTCGCGGCACGAACGGGCGGGCGGCATCATGGACGAGCACGATCGGCAGTCCGCGCGGCAACGATCCCAGCGCCGTGCGTACCGACTCCGTGCGGATCGTGCCGCCCGGAACCAGCGTCACGCTCGAGCGCGCGAACGCGGCGAGCCATGCCGGGGGCCGCGCCGCGAACTCCGCCGGGAGCGCGATGACCACGTGGCCAACGTCGGGATGCGATGTAAACGGCCGGAGTGAGCGCACCAGGAGCGGGACGCCATGAATCGGGCGAAACTGTTTCGGCTCACCGGGCCCGGCGCGCACACCGGCTCCAGCGGCCACGAGCAAAACTCCGACGTCAGGCTGCGAGCCGGCGCGCGAGCTCATCGATATCGTTGACCCCAAACACCTCCACCCCCGGAGCCACGACTTTCGCGCGGGCCGAGATGAATGCCCGCCGGAATCCCTGCCGTCCGGCCTCCGCGAGGCGTCGCTCCAACGCCGAGGCTGGTCGAACTTCGCCGCCCAGCCCCACCTCACCGAGAAACAGCACGTCCGCCGCCACCGGGCGGTCGTGCACGCTCGAGATCAGGGCCGCGACGACCGCAAGGTCGGTTGCCGGCTCGACGAGTCTCGCGCCCCCCGTCACGTTGACGAAAACGTCGAGCTGCGAGAACGGCAATCCGCCTTTGCTCCCGCGTCGTTCCAGCACGGCGAGCAGCAGCGCCAGCCGTCGCTGATCGAGTCCCGTGGCAACACGTTGCGGCGTGCCGAACCCGGCCTTGGTCGCGAGCGCCTGGACTTCGACCAGCATTGGCCGGGTGCCTTCCATCAGCGCTGTGACGGCCGAGCCCGCGATCCCGCTTACCCGGCTCGCCAGGAATACGGCAGTCGGATCGGGAACCGGCTCGAGCCCGCTTGCCGTCATGCGAAACACGCCGATTTCGTCCACCGAGCCGAAGCGATTCTTGACCGCCCGGATGATTCGGTGGTCGAGCGTGTTCTCGCCCTCGAAGTAGAGCACGGTGTCGACGATATGCTCGAGGGTGCGCGGCCCGGCGATGCCGCCGCCTTTGGTCACGTGCCCCACGAGCACGACCGCGGGGCCGTTTTCCTTCGCAAACCGCATGAGGCGAGCCGCGCATTCTCTTACCTGGCCGACATTTCCCGGCGCGCCTTCGAGCTCCTCGGTATACGTGGTCTGGATGGAATCGACGATCACGACCTGGGCGTCAAGCTCCGCGGCGTGGTAGAGGATCGACTCGAGCCGGGTTTCACCCAGGGCATGGACCTGCCCGGCATCGCTGCCCAGGCGCTCGGACCGGATCCGGAGCTGTTCGACCGATTCTTCGCCCGAGACATAGAGCACGCGGGTCCCCGCGCGCTCGAGCCGCGCGGCGGTTTGGAGCAAAAGAGTGGATTTGCCGATCCCAGGCTCGCCGCCAAGGAGCGTGACCGATCCGGGAACGATCCCCCCGCCCAGCACGAAATCCAGTTCCGTGGATCCGGTATGCCACCGCGCGACGCCACCCGCCTTGAGCGCGGACAGGCGGACGGGTGGTCGGGCGGACGGAGCATCGGTCCGCCTGCCCGCCCGTTCGCCCGTCCGCCCTACCGGCTCCTCCCCGAGCGTATTCCACGCCCCGCAGGCGTCACAGCGACCGCCCCACTTGAGCTGCTCCGCGCCGCACTCGGTGCAGCGGTAGACCGAACCGGTTTTAGCCACGCAGTGCATCGGATGGTGGGTCGCGCATGCTGCGGTTGTCGAAGCGGGTGTACTCCTTCTTGAAGTAAAGGGGAACGTTGCCCGTCGGACCGTTGCGCTGCTTCCCGACGATCAGGTCGGCCAGGCCCTCGATGTTGTTGCCTTCCTTGTCCTGCGGTCCGTCGTACATCTCCTGGCGGTAAATGAACAGCACGACGTCGGCGTCTTGCTCGATCGCGCCGGACTCGCGGAGGTCTGAGAGCTGCGGGCGGTGGTCCCCGGTACGCTGGTCGGGAGCACGGGACAGCTGTGACAGTGCGACCACGGGAACGTCGAGCTCTTTGGCGAGGGCTTTCAACGACCGCGAGATGTAGGAGATTTCCTGCTGGCGGCTTTCCGTGTCCGTCGGTCCCTGCATGAGTTGGAGGTAGTCGACCACCACGAGTCCGATGTTGTGCTCGGCCTTGAGCCGGCGCGCCTTCGAGCGCATGGCGAGCGGGGTGAGGCCGGCGGAATCATCGATCCAGATCGGCGCGGTGCCGAGCAAGCCGGCCGCCCGTGCCAGCTTGGGATAATCGTCGTCGCGCAGCTGCCCGCGGCGCAGCCGCTGTGCATCGACAAGACCTTCCGAGCAGAGCAGTCGCTGGACCAGCTGATCCTTCGACATTTCCAGCGAGAAGAAGCCCACCCCGATGCTGTGCTCGATGGCGGCATGCTGCACGATGTTCAGCATCAGCGCCGTCTTGCCCATGGAAGGCCGTGCGGCCACGATGACGAGATCGGCCCGCTGGAATCCGGCGGTGAGCCGGTCCAGATCCACGAACCCGCTGGGCACTCCCGTGACCGCCCCCTGACCGCCCTGAAGCTGCTCGATGCGCTCCATGGTCGGCCAGATCAATTCCTTCAGCCGGACGAATTCTTCGGCACGGCGCAGCTGCGCGACCTGGAAAATGCGGTGCTCCGCGTTGTCCAGGACCTCGCTCGGCAACCCGCGGGCGTCGAACGATTCCTGCACGATCGCGGTGCCCGCCTCGATGAGTCGGCGGAGCAGCGCCTTGTCGCGCACGATGCGCGCGTGATACTCGAGATTCGCCGCGGTGGGAACGACATCGATCAATCCCCCGAGGTACTCCATGCCGCCCGCGCGCTCGAGGTCGCCGCGCTTGTCCAGCTCGTCGCGCAGCGTGACGGGATCGATCACCTCGCCGCGTTCCGTCAGCGCGATCATCGCGCGAAACAGCAGCCGATGTCCCTCGCGGTAGAACATCGTGTCGTCCAGGATCTCCGCCGCCTTGAGCGCGGCATCCTGGTCGAGCAGCATGGCGCCGAGGACGGCTTGCTCCGCGTCGTTGCTCCACGGAGCCTGCCGGCCGGCGAATTCGCGGTTAACCGTCGAGGAGACGGCGGGCGATACGGACGTCATCCCAGGTGGGTCGTTTCCAGTTCGGGTTTCTAAGGAGTGCCGCGGGGTGATAGGTAACGATGACGGGAATGCCGCGGAAGCGATGCACGCGATTACGCAGCGCGCCGAGCGATTGCTTCGTGCCCAGCAGGCTCTGCGCGGCCGTGTTTCCCATCGCGAGAATCACCGCGGGTTTGACGAGCTCGATCTGGCGGTAGAGAAACGGAATGCAGGCTGCGATTTCGTCGTATTGCGGCTGGCGATTCTCGGGCGGCCGGCACTTCACGATGTTGCAGATGTACACTTGCTGCCGCGGCAGCTCGATCGCCGCGAGAATCTTGGTCAACAGCTCCCCGGCGGGTCCCACAAACGGTCGCCCGGTTTCGTCTTCCACCCGACCCGGTCCCTCGCCGACGACCATGAGCCGCGCCGTCGCGGCCCCCTCGCCGGGCACCGTGCGACTGCGTCCCTCGCACAGCCGGCATTTTTCGCACGCGGCGATGAGCGTGGCAATGGCGGCGAGATCGGCGGCCTGGGAGAGCGGGTCGGCGATGAAGAAATCGCGAGCCGGTGGCTCGAAGGAGACGCCGGGTGAAGGAAGGTCGGCGGATGGGCGGATGGGCGGTTCGGCGGATGGGTTGGTGCCTTCACGATCCGCCGATCCGCCCATCCGCCCATCCGCCGAAGGGACAGCATCGACGTTCCCCAGGATTAGCGAGGACCCGCCGAGCAACCGCTGCTGTTCGAGAAATTCCCGCGCCAGAGCCCGACCGTCCGTCACGAAAGCACTGACTCCACCTCGTCGAGAATGCGTTCGGCCACGTCGCGCTTGGACGCGAGCGGCAGCGCCAGGGGCGCGCCGTGCTTTCGCACGATGGTTACTCGATTCGTGGTCACCTCGAATCCGGCGCCGGGCTCAAGGGCGTCGTTCAGGACGACCAAATCGAGGGACTTACTATTCAATTTTTCTTGCGCGCGCGCAACGGCATCGCCGCCCGTTTCGAGTGCGAACCCGACCACGATCACGCGACGCTGTGTGCGCGAGAATGTGGAAAGAATGTCGGAAGTCGATTCGAGCTCGAGTGTCAGATGTCCGTTCGCGCGTGGTCGCTTCGTCGCGGCGGGTGTCGTCGGACGAAAATCCGCTGGCGCGGCCGCCATAATCAGCACGTCGACGTCGGCGCCCGACACGTGCACGGCGCGCTCCATGTCCGACGTGGTTTCCACACGCTGTGCACGCACGCCCGCGGGCAGCGCGAGCTCCGTGGGTCCTGTGATCAGCGTCACGTCGGCGCCGCGCGCGTGCGCTGCCTCCGCGAGCGCGAACCCCATGCGGCCGCTCGACCGATTCGTGATCACGCGAACCGGGTCGAGATGCTCGCGGGTCGGGCCGGCCGTGATCAGCACCTTTTTTCCCTTCAATGGTCCGGGCGGCGCGAGGAGATGCAGTGCGGCGGCGACGATCGCCTCGGGCTCGCTCATGCGTCCCGGCAGCTCGCTCGGACCTTCCGCGAGCGCGCCGCGTTCGGGCCCGACAAACGTCCAGCCGCGCGCGCCGAGCGCGGCAACGTTTGCCTGGGTGGCGGGGTGCGCGTACATGACGTCGTTCATCGCGGGCGCGGCGAGGACCAGCCCGGTGCGTGCCACGAGGATGGTGGTGAGCAGATCGTCGGCGAGGCCCATCGTGGCGCGCGCGAGTAGATGCGCGGTTGCGGGCGCCACGATCACGAGATCGGATTGCTTGGCGAGATCGAGATGCGCGAGCGCCGGCGTGCGCTCCCACAGTGAGCCCAGCACCGGCCTGCCGGTGAGCCCTTCGAACAGCAACGGGCGAACGAATTCACCGGCCGCCCGCGTGAGTACCACATCCACGGCAACGCCCCGCTCGACGAGCCGGCGCGCGAGAATGCACGACTTGTAGCCGGCGATCCCGCCCGACACGCCGAGGGTGACGTGTGGGTGGGTATGGGGCATCAGCCTTCCTGGCGGCGGCGACGCACGAGCTTGTACTGCAGCCGCCCGAGCACCAGCTCGTCCAGCGCGCGGGTGGTCAACTTCTTTTCGAGGTCGATCGATCGGTCACGCGGAAAGTCGTTCACGAAGCGGGCGAACTTCGCCGCCACGAGCACGCCCAGATACTTGTTCTGTGTCTGATTCGCGACTTCGACCGGAGTGACAATGCGCATCGTGCTTCCTCTCAGGATTCGCGCCGAAGCCGATCGGCCTCGACCACTAGTTCGTTCACCAATTGATTCACGCGGCCTTCTGGAGGCCGGTGCGTGACCGCTCCATCTTCGTCCACAATCGCGGAGATCTCGGCCACGGCCCGAGGCAGCTCGTCGTTGATCACGATGTGCCTCCAGTCGAGGCACTGCTTGATCTCCGCCACCGCCTGCTCGAGGCGCTTGGCGAGCCCCGCGCGCGACTCCGTTCCCCTCCCCACGAGCCGCCGCTCCCACGCGCTCGCGGACGGCGGGAGAATGAAGATTCCCATCGATTGCGGCTCCGGGTAGCGCCGCGCCACCTGTTGCGCGCCCTGGATCTCCACGTCGATTACCACATGGCGGCCGCTCGCGAGCACCTGCTCGACCTCGCTCTTCAGCGTGGCATACCACTCGCCCGCGTACTCCGCCCACTCGATGAATGCTCCGGCGGCGCGCCGGCGCGCGAACTCGTCGCGCGAGAGAAAATGATACGCGATGCCGTCCGCTTCGCCTGGGCGCGGCTTGCGCGTCGTGGCGGAGACGGAGTACCCCATATCGCGCCGATCGGCCAGCAACGCCTTCGTGATCGAGGTCTTCCCGCCCCCGGAAGGAGCGGTCAGCACGATCACGCGGGGTGTCACTCCAGGTTCTCGAGCTGCTCCCGAAACCGCTCGAGCTCGCCTTTCATCGCGATCACCGCCTGGGTGATCGCGGCATCATTGGCCTTTGAGCCGACGGTGTTCACCTCGCGTAGAATTTCCTGCGCGAGAAAGCCCAGCTGCTTCCCGACGCCCCCGTCTTTGGAGGCGAGCGCAGCCCGGCATGCGGCAATGTGCGTCCGCAAGCGGACCAGCTCCTCCGAGATGTCGACGCGATCCGCGAGCAGCGCGATCTCGACGGCGAGCCGCTGCTCATCCACCTGCACTCCCGCCGCGAGCTCGGCGACATTTTTTTTCAGGCGCTCGAGCTCGGCCGCAAGCCGGAGCGGCGCACGGTGCCCGACCGTTTGCGCCTGCGATTCGATCGCGTCGAGTCGCGCCAGAAGGTCCATGGCGAGCGCCTGGCCTTCGCGCTCGCGCATCGCGAGCACCTCGCCCGCCGCGCGGTCGAAGATCGGCTTGACGGCGCCCCACTCCACTACGAGCTGCGGCTGTCCCTCGAGCGACAGCACGTCGGGATGGCGGGCCACGAACGCGAGGTCCGGCTCTCCCTTGAGCTTCAGCTTCTTCTTCAGCTCCTTCACGGCACGAACCACCTGCCGGGCCTTCTCGACATCCACCACGACCGCGCCGGCGCCGTTCGCCGTTTCGGTCCAGCGCGCCTGCACGCTCACGTGACCACGCTCGAGCAGCTGCCGCAAGTGCTCTCGGATCTGCGGCTCGACCCCCACGAGCTCGGCCGGCAGCCGGAATTGCGCATTGAAATAGCGATGATTCACGGTGCGGATCTCGACCATGAGTCGCCCGCCCGCGACTTCCCCCTCGGCCGAGCCGAAGCCCGTCATACTTCGTGGCACAGTCGGATAACTCTAGTTGGAGACGAAGGTTAGGTCAACGGCGCGCCTAATTCGTGAACTGCCACCGCACACCGTACACCTGATAGTTGCCCGGATACGACTCGCCCGGGACGTAGCCGCCGTGAAACGCGCGCGCATTGCGCAGCGACCAGAAGATCGTCACCCCGGCGACCCGGATCTGCGCATTGAGGTTCATGAAGGTTCCGGGCGGGAGTGTGAGCGCGGTGATCACGCCGCTCGAGTCCGTGAAAATGCCCGCGCCACTGCCGCCGCTCCACGTTTCCTCGGCCAGCTCGGCGCGCACCGCGAAAATCCCGCTGCGATAGGTGCGCCAGAATTTCGAATAGAAGGTCACCGAGTAGCGGCCGTGCGTCGGTGGCTCGAAGTCGCCGCCGCCGCGCACGGGGTTCCAGTACCAGCCCGACAGCTCGAGCCCCGGGAGCGGACGGATCGCTGCCTGGAGTACGACGTAATTCGTCGCCGGCGTAGGCGCGAGCCCCGAAATCCCGGGAAAGCCCTCGGGGAAGTCGGCGACCGGCGTGAACGGATCGCGTCGCGCACCACCGACCTCGAACGTGAGCAGGCGGCTGGTCCAGGTCACCGCGCCATACAGATCGGTGGTCGTTTGCAGCGAGTCATCGAGGCGCGCGGGCGCATCGTAGTCGCTCGCCCAGGCGACGTCACCGTGCGCCCGGAACCCCAGCGGCAGGGTGAGCCCGACGGCCAGGTGCGCGCGGTTTCCGTCGCGTCCGTTCTCATACGACGCATGTCGCGCGTCAGCGCTCAGCGTGACGAACGGGAACGGCATCCAGCCCGTTCTGAGCTCGAGCGCGAACGGGTTCGGATCACCCTGGACGACCGTGATGAGCTGCACCGAGGTGCGTGGCCAGAATGACGACAGGGTGAGCATGCCCTGCCCGAGCGAGCGGCTGACCACAGCTGAGTCGTGGCTCAGGCTCGATGTCGCGAGCGAGAGGTCGACGCGCTGTCCCAGGCCGTCGCCGCGCGTGGCGTAGAATCCCGAAATCATGTCCGCTTCGCGCTTCTGGCTGATCGGAATCACGGTCGGCGCGGTGGCGCCCTGCCGGTTCCAGTCCGAGCTCAAGATCTGGAATGCGACGCCGGCGCGAGGTGTGGGGACGAATTCGCCCTTGAACCACAGGTCGACATCCTGAAAAGCGGTGCTCGCACTCCCGGAAATTCCCGCAAAGTCATTCCAGTCGGCGACCACGGACAGCCCCAGCCCGGAACGCCAGCGCTTGAGAAACTCGCCGCGGTATCCGGCGGTCCCGGCCACGCCGGTGGTGATCCCCACTTCGCTCGCGGGCGCGGTGGAGCGCTGCCGCAACGACGTGAGATAGACGCGCAGCACGCTGGGCAGGACGATGACGTCCACCCGCTCGAGCGGGGCGAGCGGGACGCGCGCCGGATCGACGAACACGGAATCGCGACCCAACGGCAGGTAGGGCACGCCATCCCAATACAGTTCGAGTCCCGCGGCGCCGCGCCCCGCGTACAGCACGGCTTCCGGCTGCCCGAACAATCCGGTGCGTGCCACGAACACCCCCGGGATCCGCGACAGCAGATCGCTGAGTGTCCGCTTGTCGGAAAACGCGAACGAGTCGGCGGTGAAGGTGTAGCGCGTGCCCGCGGGAAGCGGACCTTGGGGGAAGCCGGGCGGGAGAGCGGGAAGAAAATGGGGGATCGTGTCGTGAGTCGTGTCACGCCGGGTGGAATCCGCGCGCGCGGTCTCGCCAGTGTCGTGTGGGGTCGCGGGCGGAGCGGCGGGGGGCGCTCGTCCACTCGTATCGACGGCCTGCGCCATGGCGGCGCGACTTTTCCCCGCGCCCACCGTGGCGACGAGAATGGCGGCGAGGACGAGACTCGCCGCTCGGCTCACGCCCCCGCGCGCTTCAGAATCAAGTCGCTGAACAGCCGGACGCCCACCGCGGTCGGGCCTTTGGTCTGATACGGCGTCTCGCTGTCCGTATAGGCGGTGCCCGCAATGTCGAGGTGCGCCCAGGGATAGCGGTCCGTGAACTCCCGCAAGAACCAGCCGCCCGCGATCGTGCCGGCGCCCCGGCCGGCGGAATTCTTCACGTCGGCCACGTCCGACTTGAGGAGATCGCGATACTCGTCCCACAAGGGCAGCGGCCAGACGCGCTCGCCGGTACGTTCGCCGGCTTCCCGCACCTCGTTCACCAGGATTTCGTCCGTTCCCATGATGCCGGTGGCGACGTGGCCAAGCGCCACGACTACCGCGCCCGTGAGCGTCGCGATGTCGAGCACCGCGGCCGGATGGAAGCGGCGCACGTAGGAGAGCGCGTCGCAGAGAATGAGCCGGCCTTCGGCGTCGGTATTGATGATCTCGATCGTCTTCCCCGAGTGGCTCTTGATTACGTCGCCCGGTTTAAAGGCGGTTCCGGACAGCAGATTTTCGGTCGAGGGGATCAATCCCACCACGTTGACCTTCGGTTTCAGGCGTCCCAGGACCTCGAACGTGCCGAGCACCGCCGCCGCGCCCGACATGTCGAATTTCATGTCCTCCATGTTCTGGGCCGGCTTGATCGAAATGCCTCCGGCATCGAACGTGACGCCTTTCCCGACGAGCGCGATGGGAGCGGCGTCACCCGCGCCCGTGTACTCGAGCACGATAAAGCGCGGCTCCTGATCGCTTCCCTGCGACACGGCGAGCAGCGCCCCCATGCCTTCTTTCACAATGGCCGCGCGATCGAAGATCGTCACCTTGAACCCGTAGGTATCCGCCAGCTGTTTCGCCTGCTGCGCGAGGTAGCTCGGCGTGCAGACGTTCCCCGGCTGGATTTGGAGATAGCGGGCGAGCCGCGTGCCCGCCGCGATCGCCTCACCGATCCGCTGGCCGCGGGCGACCTCGCTCGATTCGCGCGCCTCGACGACGATGTCCACGGACTCGACGTCGCTGCGCGGCTCGTCTGACGCGGGAGCCGCCTTGAGCTCGAGAAAGGTCCACGCGCCCTGCGCCGCTCCTTCCGCGACCGCCTGTCCCAGCTCCTGGGCGCTCACGCCATTCCGGGCCTCCGCCGCCACAGCGAACGATACGCGCTTGGCGCCCAGCACCCGCGCCCGCTTCGCGGCGACGGCAGCCGCCCGGCGGATACTGGTGCGCTTCACATCGGCGGGCTTGCCCATGCCGATGAGGAGCACGCGCTGCGCCTTGATGCCGCTACTCGGGGGATAGAGCAGGCTCGTCTCGTCGCGCTTTCCCTTGAAGTCGCCACTCGTGATCGCGCGCGCCAACACGCCGGCCCCCGCCTGATCGAGGCTGCCGAAGGACGCGGGGACTGTCGAGCCTTCCGTGACGGCGAGCGCCAGGAGCGGTGTGTCAAGGTTTGCGGGGGGCGTCGTGACAATCGTGGTTTTCAGTTCAGACATGCTCGAGAATGCACTCGGCGAATTTGGAGGTCGACACTTCGGTAGATCCGGGAAGCAGCCGTGCGAGGTCGTAGGTGACGCGCTTGCCCTGGATCGCGCCGCCCACGCCGCGAACGATGGCGTTCGCGACATCGGTCCAGCCCAGCTCCTCGAACATCATCGCTCCGGAAAGAATCACGCTCGACGGATTCACTTTGTCCTGACCCGCATACTTGGGCGCCGTTCCGTGAGTGGCCTCATACACGGCATACCCGTCGCCCACGTTTCCGCCAGGGGCGAGACCGAGCCCCCCCACCTGGGCCGCGGCGGCATCCGAGAGCAGGTCACCATTCAGGTTCGGCGCCGCGATCACCGAGTATTCATCGGGCCGGAGCACGAGCTGCGCAAACATCGCGTCGGTGATGCGATCCTTGATGATCACGCACCCATCGCGCTTCCCGCTTCCCCCTTCCCCCTCGGGTCTCGTCCGGTCTCCGAACTTCTCGCGCGCGATCTCGTATCCCCACTCCCGGAAGCCGCCTTCGGTGAACTTCATGATGTTGCCCTTGTGCACGAGGGTCACGGATTTCCGGCCCGAGTGGATCGCGT
>Ga0335079_10001188_pt1 | contig 29731 bp, 21 predicted proteins | sample Lox_Sample_33_FD_206719 | JGI IMG/M metagenome (GOLD analysis project Ga0335079, IMG submission 206719) | Soil microbial communities from Loxahatchee National Wildlife Refuge, Florida, United States - Lox_Sample_3.3 | ecosystem: Environmental > Terrestrial > Soil > Wetlands | place: USA...
CGATATTCCCAGCTTTTGCCGCGTAGATGCGTGTGCGGGAACAGCGCAGTGATATGCGTGTCCTCGGTAAACTCGATGGCACAGTCAACAGCCTGGTCGGCTGCACCCGCGGGAACTTTCATCAACACGTTGTAAAAGGAGGAAGTGCGGATCTCGCGTTGGGGTGTCCCTTTCGCGAAGATGAATCCGATGCTCGACTGATCCGTGGCGGCCTTGCCGTTGGCGGTGTAGTGCATTTGGAAAACGATGGATGCGCCTGCGGGAATCTTGAGCGCCGAGCCGGGTTCGAAGATGATCGCGTTGGTCCCGGGAGCGGTGGTGGCGATCAGTGTACCCGGGCCCCCATTTTGACCCTGCTGAGAGGCACTGCCCTCGCGCGAAGCGGGCAGCCGCGACATTTTCGGAAGCACGACCGAAAAGGCGGGCGGCTCCGGCTGTTTGCCCGGCTCACGGACGAACGCCAGGATGTGATGCACAACGCTACGAGTGCCGGGCCGAAGTTCGATAGCCTGTACCCATTTGTCTTCCGTGAAATTGGTCGGAATGGTGAAGAACTGATACGCGATGGTTCCGGTAGACGGGACGTCATAGGGCTTGGCCATCGACAGGATCAGATCGGGCTTGCCAATCTCCCATCCTTCGGTGAAATGAGGAGCGGGCGGAAGATCCTTGACGTCGCCCTGCGGGGCGCCTGCGTCGACCCAGGCAATCAACGTATTCTTCTCGGCATCGCTCAGGCGGCGGTCATTGGCGAACGTCCCGCGCGGCTCCGCCGCGTGCCATGGGGGCATTTGGCCGGCCAACACCTTTTCGCGAATCGATTTGGCCCACGGCCTGGCCTGTTCAAAGGTGAGAAGCGACATGGGGGCGATTTCGCCCGGACGGTGGCAACCGGCGCAGTTTTTGTAGAGAATCGGCGCCACGTCTTTTGAGAAGGTCGGCGCTTCGGCAGCGGCGGCCGGAATGGTGTCGACCGCGCTGCCAATGAACAGTGCGGCTCCCGCCAAAGTTGTGCAAATCAGTCGGCCTCTCATTCGAATCTCCTTATCCTGGGGATCCAGGTTTCATGGTGTTCACCCTAACCCGACGTGCCCTGATTATACCTATTCGACTAGATCGATGCCTCAACGCGTGACGAGCACCAGGATGCCGCGGCCTTCGACTGCGCAGGGGGATCCGTGGTGCCAGGCGATGTCGGCGGCGGTGAAGAAGCGGCCGCAGTGCAGGACCGAACGTGCCTTGCGGAAAGCGATCAGGCGCTGCTCGAACCGGTGGCATGGCCGGAGAAGAGTGAAAAGTTCACGCCGGCCGCACTGGGGTGGCGCTCAGCGGATGCGCGGAACCGGGCTCCACTGTGAATAACGGCTGGGCGCGCCCGGCATGGACCGGCGCTACTCCTATTCGCTCTCGATCTGCTGGCTCAGGTAGCGCTCGTAGCCGATTTCTTTGATCTGGTGAAGCTGGGCTTCAAGCCAGTCGACATGCGCCTCCTCGTCCTTCAGGAGGCGCTCGAACAGCTCGCGTGATGCGTTGTCGCCGGCATCGCGGGACAGGGCCACGAAGCGGTTGTACATCTCCACGGCTTCGACCTCGAGTTGCAGGTCGCTCTCGAGCTGTTCCTTCACGGTCTGGCCGATGGTGACGTGCATCGGCTCATTCATCTTGGGCATGCCGTCGAGAAACAGAATTCGCTCAATCAGGGTTTCGGCGTGCTTCATCTCGTCAATCGACTGTTTCTTGATATAGCCGCCAAGTTTGCCGTAGTGCCAGTTTTCGCACAATTCGGCATGGAGAAAATACTGGCTGATCGCCGATAACTCTTCGGCCAACGCCTCATTCAAGGCGGCGATCACTTTCGGGTTGCCCTTCATATAGGTCGCATTTTAGCAGCTTGTCAATCCAATCACGCATGCGGCGGTAATGGGAGCCTGGCCAGTAAACGCGGCCGCAGCCGGGACACTGGAGGAAGTGCTCGTGCAGTTCGGCAATGCGCGGAGGGAGGCGATGGAGCACCTCACGCCGCTCCGCCTGTTGCAGAACAGTGTTGCATGCTATGCATCGCGTGAAGGGACGAACGGAGGCGGCGAGGTCGAATCGCTTGATAATCTCGCCCACCTGGCGGCGGCTTTCGGTGTGGCGCAGCCAATAGCCGCGCGTGACGGCGGAATGCATGAGCAGTCCTCGGTCGCGCGTGAGCAAAATGCGCTGCTCCTCGGAGGCGATGCGGACGAGTTCGGGGTCGCTCGCCCGGTTGCGGTAATCGGCGTCGAACCCGAGTATGCGCAAGTAGCCCGCGAGCTTTCCGAGATGCACATCGAGGACAAACTTAAGATCGCGGAGGGGCCGCGGGCGGACACGCAACTCGCTTTGCACATCGAGCGATTCGAAGACGGGGTAGACAGAGACGCGGTCGCCGTCACGCACCAGTGTGGAGAAATCGGCGGACCGGCCGTTCACGAGGATCAGCTCGACTTCGGTGTGCGGCACGCCGAAGCTTTCGATCATGTCCTTGACGGAACCCGGAACGAAGAACTGCTTTTCGAGCGTCTGGTATTGCTGATCGGGCGCGAGGTGGTCGTTCAGTTCAGCGTAGAAACGGAACCAGGCATGGTCCACGGTTTCATGTTAGCTGGCGGGGCGGACCTACTCGAACGCCAGCAGAACGTTGCCGGGCATGCCTTGACGCACACCGACGTAGCCGGAACCGGCGAACAGCATGCCTCCGGCGACGGTCGGGCCAGAGACGCTGAGAGAGCCGCCTTTACCGGGCACACCGTTGACGGTTTTGAATTCCTGGACGGTGTTGTATTCCCAGATGACGCGGCCATCGGTCGCGGAAAGGGCACGGAGGACGCCATCCCAGCCACCTGAGAAAACAACCCCGGGAATTGCGGTGAGTGCGCCTTCGTGGCCGGGATGCTGGGCGACAGCAGGCGCGGGACTCAAGGCCGTGAACCATTTCCGCTCGCCATCGCGGAGCGCCACGGCTGCGATACCTCCGGGCCCCAAACCAAAGTAGGCAGCCTGATCGTCGGCGGCGCCGCCCCAAACGATCTTGCCGCCGAACTCTTTCGTGTTGTTGACCAGCGCGGTGCGCCAGACGACCGCGCCTTTCTGATCGGGATCGTGCGCCCAGACGTTGCCGCTCTTCTGGCTGGCGATCAGGAGGGTGCGGCCATTCGCGAGTGTCTTGAGAATGGGCGAAGCGCCGAAATCGTGGTCGGGGCCGAGGTCCTTGGGACAATTTTCGGGAGGAGTGGAACCTGCGCAGCCCACGAGCCACGCGTCGTTTTCGGTGTCCTGGACAACCCAGAGAATTTTCCCAGATTCGAGGTCGAGGGCCATGATGGCGTCGGTGGTTTTCGGAGCGGGCTCGGTGTAGGCATCGCCGGTGCCGATGTAAAGCGCGCGGCGCTTGGCATCAATGGTGGGCGAATTCCAGACGCCGCCGCCGGCGGGAGACCAACGCTGGATGCCGGTGGTATTCTTTCCGACGAGCTTCGGCTCATCGGCGATGGTGTAGGTCTTCCAGATCTGGCGGCCACTGGCTGCATCGAGAGCTACGACGCTGCCGCGGAACGTACAGCAGGCGTACTTGGGATTGACGCCCGCGCCCTCTTCGCCGGAAGCGACGGGCACATACGCGCGGTTTTCAAAAACCTTCGGCGCGCCGGTGATTCTGGCGGACGGATGTTCGTCGACGTGGACCTTCCAAATGGGTTGTCCGGTGATGGCGTCGACCGCGTAGGCGTTGGCTTTGAGATCGCCGAAGAAGGCGGCCCAGCGGTTGCCCGCGCGCGCAACGGTGACAGCGCTGCGCACTCCGGCGTCGGCTTTGAAGACCCAAGATTGACAGCCGGTGGCGGCATCGAGCGAGTAGACCTCGCCGGTATCCACGCCGAGGAAGACGCGCCCGCCGGCCACAACCGGCGCGCCCATCACTGACTTCACGCCCGGAAACCCGAAGGCCCATTTCAGCTTGAGGCGGTCCGGCTGAACCGGTTGCGCGGATTGGAAGCGCGTGTTGGCGGCATCAACGCCCCAGCCATTCCACGCCGGGCCAGCGGAGAAATCGGGCGGCGGGCCACCGGCGTGGCATGGATTCGAGGGTTGGGCGGCGAGATGAGCGGCCAGCCAGGGCACCGCTATCAAAATTGCGAATCGTTTCATGACTCCCTCTACTCTACACGTCCGAACTTACCGGCTTGGAACAGGCGATGATCCACCCGGCCCAGCCGTGGGACCAGGCGCGGCTTCAGTAGCGGCGTATGGGCGATGGTGCACAGATACTCGGGAATCGCCCAGACGTCTTCTTCCGAGGTCATCCAGTGGATGGAGTCGAATCGCTTCAGGTTCACCGGGCGCGAATAGTTGCGCAGGGTCTTTTCGCGGCCAAGGTTGAAATAGTGCTCGAAGTACGACATCGCGAGTTCGCGGAGAGTGCGGTAAACCGGCTCGCGATAGCGCAGGCCGGAGTAGTTGGATTTGGCGATGGCGCCCCAGTGGCCGTGGACGCGAAACAGCGCCAGCACGTGATCGTCATCGCGCACGGCTTCGAAATCGAGGAGCAGCGGGGGAAAGCCGATCATGCGCAGCGCGGCGGCGCCGAACAACGCGCCTTCCATGCAGTGGGCAGAGCGCTCGCGCAAAACCTTGCGCGGCGAAAAACAGGTTGGGCCGCCGGGTTCCTTGTTGTAGCCGATGTCGTGATCGAGAAAAAACTGAATCTTGTCGGGCGTCCTGAGGCGGCGAAAGACTGCACGCTCGGCGGCCGTAAAGGCATCGCGTGCCATTGCGCTCAGGTTAGCGCACTTTGCGAAGAGCGCGTTCGAAACCGGGAAGCGACCGCCGAATATCGGGTTGCGGGATGGTGAGCGAAAGCCGCATGTACCCGCCGCGTCCGAAGCCGGCTCCGGGGACGGCCAGAATGCCTTCCTCCTGGAGAATGCGGATGAATTGCAGATCGTCGGGAATGGGCGTCTTCGGGAAGACGTAAAACGAGCCTTGCGGGCGGGGCGCATCGTAGCCCATCTGATTTAGCGCGTCGCAGAGCAGGTCGCGCTTGGCTTGAAATTGGGAGACGTCGATGGCCGCATCGGGCGCTTGCGCCACCGCCAATTGCCAGAGAGCGGTGGCATTGATGTAGCCCAGGATGCGGATGGCGAAGGTGCAGGCATTGCGAAGCTCGACGGCTTCGGCGAGGTGCGGCGGAATGGCGAGAAAGCCGATGCGCTCGCCGGCGATTGCCATGGCTTTCGAGTAGGACCACGCCAGCACCGAGCGCGAAATGAGAGCCAGTGTCTCGGGCGGTTTCAGGCCGTCATACACCAGCGGGCGATAGGGCTCATCGCTGATGACCAGCAGCGGATCGCGAATGAGCGCGTTCAGCTCACGGAGCACGCGGGCGTCGTAGACGCGTCCGGTGGGATTATTCGGAGAATTGAGGATGAGCGCCTTGGTGCGCGGCGTGATGGCGGCGGCGATGCGGGGGATGTCGGGCTGAAAATCGTCATCCGTCTCGACAGCGACCACCCGGCCGCCGTGGTTCTCGACGTAGAAGCGGTATTCGGGGAAATAGGGATTGAGCAGGATGACTTCATCGCCGGGATCGAGGATCGACTTGAGGACGATGTTGATGGCGCCGGCGGCGCCGGTGGTCATCAGGACGTCGTCAGCGGCGAATGGGATTCCGGATCGCGCGGCGAGTTGCCGGGCGATGGCGGCGCGAACCTCGGGAAAGCCGGCGTTGGGCATGTAGCCGTGGCTGCGCGGACGGTTCTCAGCGACGACGCGGCGAAGCGCGGCGATCACCGCTTCGGGCGGCTCGACGTCGGGGTTGCCGATGGAGAAATCGAAGACGTTTTCGGGACCGCGCTCCTTGCGAAGCTGGATGCCGATTTCGAACATGCGGCGAATCCACGATGCATTTTCGAGTTGCGCGGCAATGACGCGGGCGATCGGCAAGCCAGATTGTAGCGCCCGTCCGGGCGGCGAGCAATCGAAAACGCTACTTCAGCTCGACAGGCTTGCCGTGCGGAGTGCGGCGGTAGGCATCGGCCCAGGCTTCCTTGCGAGCGGCCATCGCGGCTGGATCGGCGAGACCTTTGGAGGCGACCAGGCGCTCGAGCGCTTTCAGCCAATGCTCGTAGTAATGAGAGCCGTCGTCGGGTGGGGAGGCTTTCAGCTCGTCGGCAAGCGCGGCGGCCCATTCCTTCCAGGTGAAATATCCCTGCTCGGAAAGGCGCACGGCGAGCGCGAAGGCTTGCGCCTGCCATGGCTCGGCGAAGACGGGGCCGCCGGGGTCGCGCGGCAGAGCGGGAAAGGCGGTGAGGTCAGGCTGGCTCAAGATAGTCGTCCCACAAATCAAGATAGACGGAATCGCGCGGCGAGGCTTCGCCGCCCCACAACTCGCGGGCGGCGAAGCGGACCGAATAAAGGTGCTGCGGATTCTCGCCCTGGAACCGCGCGTTGCTGTCAGGAAAAACGTAGACGCCGTGATCACGGGCGATGGCGCCAAGCCGGCCGCGGACATAACGCGGCAACCGCGTGTGGCCAGCCGGATTCAAGTTGCGCGCGCGCACGGGCTGGCCGGGCTGGAACCGCGCAACAGCCGGCACGTCGCGCGTATAGGGTCCGCCTTTGCCGAGCGTTTCGGCGACCTGAGCCGCGGTGAGCGGAGGAGTCGCTTTGGGGGCGTCCGGCGCGGGGCGGCCGCCGACCATTTCGGCGCTCGTCACCAGACCGCGTTCGAGCAGAAGGCCCATCAGGCGAGTGAGCCATTTCTCGTAATAGCTCATCCGCAAATATTCGGCGGGCGGAATCCGCTCGACGCCATGGCGCGATGCATCAATGTTCCATTTCCGCCAGGAACCCATGGCGACAGTGAGCGCGAAGACGCGGCCCTCCCACGGCTCGTGGAAAACCGGCTCGTGCTTGTCGTACTCGATAGGGCCCATGCCGTGCATGCCGCCCATATCATGGATGCCGTTCATGCGGGCACTCCCACCCGGGCGACGCCGACCATGGCATCGCGCGTGACCAGGGCTGCGAGCTGCTCTTCAGTCAGGCGCTCGGTGCCAGCCGGCCGCTCCGGCAGCACCAGGTAGCGAATCTCAGCGGTGCTATCCCAGACCCGCACTTCGACGTCGTCCACCACATCGAGCCCAAACTCGCGCAGCACGCCGCGCGGATCAATCACCGCGCGAGAGCGATAGGGGGCGGACTTGTACCAGACCGGCGGCAGTCCGAGGACCGTCCAGGGATAACAGGAACAGAGCGTGCACACGACCATGTTGTGCACCTTGGGTGTGTTCTCGACCACCACCATGTGCTCGCCCTGCCGGCCCATATAGCCGAGTTCGGCAATGGCGGCGGTGCCATTCGCGAGGAGGCGCTGTTTGTAAGCCGGATCGACCCAGGCTCGCGCCACGACTCGCGCTCCGTTGCGTGGACCGACTTTGTGCTCGTAGGTATCGATCAGGGCGTCGAGGGCAGCGGGATCGACCAGGCCTTTTTCGACGAGCAGCGATTCGAGGGCCTTCACGCGCAGGGCGAGATCGGAGGGGAGATCCTGGCCATGATCGTGGTCGTGCTTATGGTTGTGCGGCGCCATCGTAGAGTCATTGTAGCCGCGGGGAATCGCCGGCGACAAGATCGCCGGCGCCACTCATCGGCACGAACTTATCGGCGCAGGAGTTCGGGGCGGCGCCCGTGTCGTGCCGGACGAGAGCGGTGTGCCCGGTCAACCATCGGATGGCACCGGGCATGTCGAGGTGCAGGTTGTCGAGTGTGATGCCGAGACGGTGCTGGTCGTCGTAGCCGTCGAGCGTGATTTTGCCTGCCCCAAGAATGCGCACATTGCGAAGGACGATGCCGGTGAAGGTGGGGATGCGGTCGCGGTCCGGGCCGTACGACGCGGTGTAGTGCGTGTCCATGAGGATTGGGTTCTTGGTGTTGCGGATGCAGATGTCGTCGTAGACGATGTCTCGCACGATGCCGCCGCGGGTGGAATTCGATTTGATGCGAAGGCCGTTGTCGGCGCCGTCGATGGAGAGATCGGTGACGCGAATGGCCTCGGCGCCGCCGTAGGTTTCACTGCCGATCGACATGCCGTGACCCGCATAAAAGTGATTGTGAGCAACCGTGATGTGCGAGGTTGGGCCGCCGGCTTTGATGGCCACGTTGTCATCGCCAGTGTGAATGAAGCAATTGGTGATGGTGACGTTGGTCGAGGCGCTGGGATCGATGCCATCGGTGTTGCGGGCGTTTTTCGGAGTATCGATGATCACGCCCCAGGCGGTGAAACCGTCGCCGTTGCCGTAGTAGACGTGAAAGTTGGGCGAGTTCTTCAGCGTGACACGGTAGAGCGTGAAGTCATCGGCATGGGAGAGCACGATCAGCCGCGGGCAGTTTTGATTTCCGCCGGCGCGAGCGCGCTCGGCCAGATCCCACCAGGAGAAATTCTGTCCAGCGAGCGTGGCGCCTCCGCGGCCGTCAATCGTGCCTTCGCCCATGACCGCTGCGCCGCGGACGTGGTCGCCATTGATTAACGCGCGGCAGCCGCGGCCGCTTTGGTCGACGGTGCCGCAGCGGCCGGGAGCGACGTCATAATCGCGCGGGTTGCGCGAGGCGAACAGGGTTGCGCCCGCGGCGATGCGCAGGGTGACGCCGGGGCGCAGATCGAGCGGGCCGGAGAGAAAGGCGGCGTGCGGGCCGTCAGCGCGCAGTTCGACGGCGCGGCCGGGAGAACAAGTGTCCAGAGCATGCTGGATGCGGCGCGTCTCCGGCTGAGCCTCGTCGATCGCGGAGACCTGCGCGGTCAGGACCGCGCAGCTCGGTGGAAAAACCGGCTCGGTGACCCTTCGGGTGTCCTGCGCGTGTATGGGGAACACGACGAGGATCCCGAAGAGCCACCGAACCATTCAAAACACCAGCTTCAACGCGAGTTGGCCGATGCGGGGGGCGAGGTCGGCGGTGATTTGTCCGAAACCGGCATTCGACAGATTGGGTGTGTGCTGCACGGTTCCAGTGCCGCTGGTGTCCGACGCGCTCAGTCCGGGGTTTAGAAGATTGACGCGATTGAACAGATTAAAGTACTCGGCGCGGAATTGAAGATGCACCCGCTCCCCGTGGAGCGGAATGTCTTTCGACAGGGCGCCGTCGAAATTGATCATGTCCGGGCCGCGCAGCGCGCCTTTTCCCATGTTGCCGTAGGTGCCTTGCGCGGGAAGCCCAAACGCCGCGGGGTTCAGATAATTGACGCACGGCGCCTTGCTGCCGCAAGCATTGGCGCCATAGGGATCGACGCCGCCGATGTAGACGCCGCGATCGGCGTTGAGCGCGGTGCCGGAAAGATCCTTACCTGCGATCACTGTAATCGGTCCGCCAGACTGGCCGGTCAGCATGCCGCTCAACTGCCAGTTGCCGGCCACATACCGGAGGGCGCGCGGCGCGCTATCGAGCTTGGGCATCTGCCAGATGAAGGAAGCTACCAGGCGATGGGCGTGATCGAACTCCGAAGGACCGCGATCAAACTGGTGGCGGCCCGGCAGGTACCAGGGAATGGGCGAGACATAAGACGAACCGCCGGCTGCCTGCACGCCGACGGTGGTCGGGCTGGTGGCCCACGGAACGTCATCGACGGATTTCGACCAGGTGTAGTTTGCCAGGATCGTAAAGCTACGGGAGAACCGCTTCTCCGCGGTCACCTGGAGCGAGTTGTACCCCGAATTGGCGTCTTGAGATGCGAGCGCAATGCTGCCGTACTGCGGGAAGTAGCGGCGGTTGTTGGGACTCGCGAGGCTGCCGGAATAGACGGCGGGCGAGAGTTCCTGGGTCTCCAGGAGGTGACGCGCCTGAAGACCGACATACGCCACGCGCAGCAACCAGTCTCGGGGAAGCTGGCGTTCGAGGGTCAGGTTGTAATCCATGGAGACCGGAGTCTGATAGACGCCGCCGTTGGCGGTGTCATAGGTCATGACCTGGTTGGGCGCAGGAAAGAGTGTACTCGCGGGCGGAGGATAGGGCGCTGGGAACGGATTCGTGATTCCCAAATACGGGTTGCTGAAGGTGCCCCCGGGCGCAGTGAGATTGACTTGCGTGCTGAACGGCGTGACGTCGACGAAGCGGTTATTGTAGATGCCGTTCTGGAGCGAGTCATAAAAAAGGCCGAAGCCGCCGCGCAGCGAAGTTTTGCCGTCGCCGGTCAAATCGTACGCGAAGCCGACGCGCGGGCTGAAGTTGTTGTAGTTGGCCAGGAGGCCGTACTGCGGCACACCGGAGTCGCCGGGGAAGAGCAGTCCGGGAGGCGCATTCGGAAATCGCGACGAGACTGTGCCGGCGGTGTACGCGGAGGGACTGAACAGTTCGACACGTCCTTGAGTCTCTTTCCATGGGAAAAACGGATCGAAGCGCAGACCGAGGTTGAGCGTCAAGCGGCGCGAAACATGCCAGTCATCCTGCGCGAACAATCCGAAGCTGTTTAACCGGTTGTCCTTGAATTCGCCGTTGCCCTGCAGGAAGGTGCGCATCCGGCCCAGCAAGAAACTCGCCAGCGCGTCGCCGTTGTAGTCGGCGGTGAAACCGAATTGGCCGGGTTGATGGAACTGGTTGCGGAGCACCACCCAGGCGCGCGTGACGTCGGCGCCGAAGGTCAAGGAATGCGCACCGTGCACCCAGCTCACGGTGTCGTTGATGCCGTATTGATCGCGCGTAAAGGTGGCCGGGTCGGTCTGGCTGATGCTGAAGTAGCCCGAGACCGAGAGCGACTCGATGATCTTGTCGCCGGGCGGCTGATACATGTGGACGCCCAGATCGGCGGCGCCGATGCTCCCGGAAGCCGGACCGCGATTCGATACTTCGCGCGCCAGGCTGAAGCGGAAATCGTTCAACAGCGTCGGCGTGAAGGTGTGGGTCTCACCCAACATGAAATTGTGGGAATCGATCGTGGTGAAGCTCTGGTTATTCAGATAGTTCTTCAGATCGAGATAGGGGGCGTTGTAGAACCGGTCGAAGAAGTAGCGGCCGGTTAAGCGGTCGTTGTCGGTGATGGAATGGTCGACCCGGACGGTGGTCTCGTCGTAATTCTGGCTGGTCGGCTGGGCATAGAGCACGTTGCCGCTGCCGAGGCCAACCGGTAGGTACTTGGTCAGCGCAAGCGCGGCAGGATCGAACTGGCTTACGGGAATTTGGTTGTTGGGGTACGGCGTGCCGGTGGGATCGGTGATGGCGATGCGCTTGTGGAGCGGATTATTCGGATTCGAGGCATCGAGCAGCGTCGAAAAATCGCCATTCAAGTTCGCCGCCGTAGGCACATACGCGGTGTTCCCGCCGAGCGCGCTATTGCGGATGCGTGTGCCTTGATAGCCGATGAAGAAGAAGGTCTTGTCTTTGCCGTGATAGAGGCCGGGAATGACCACCGGGCCGCCGAGCGTGCCGCCGAACTGATTGCGCTTGAGCGGATCGCGTCCGAGGGGCGAGAAGAAGTCGCGAGCATTGAACACGGCGTTGCGGACGAAGTCGAAGACATCGCCGTGCACTTCGTTGGTGCCCGACTTAGTCACGATGTTCACTACGCCGCCGGCATTGCCGCCGTAGCGGGCGGAGTAGTTGCTGGTCTGAACGCTGAACTCCTGGACCGCGTCGGGGAACGGGAACGGCTGGTTGACGTTGGTATAGATATCGTTGTTGTTCGCGCCATCGAGGCGGAAGCTGGCCTGATTGGAGCGCGAGCCGTTAGCCGAAATCGTGACTGCGACGGGAAATGTCTTTGAGCTGCCTTCATCGGCGCTGGCCGGGGCCAGCACAGTACCGGCGGTGATCAACGCCAGGCTGGCGGCATTGCGGCCGTTCAGAGGCAGTTCGATGACACGGCGCCGGTCGACCACTTCGCTGATGGTCGCGGTGCTGGTGTCTACCTGTTGGACGGGTGCTTCGACGGTGACTGTCTGATTGGCCTGCTGGACGGAGACCGCCAGGTTGACTGTGACGGTCTGATCGGCCTGCAATTCGACACTCTTCCGGGTGACCGGAGCGAAACCTGACGCCTCCACGGTTACCGAGTAGTTGGAGGGGCGGAGCGACGGAACGACGTAGTAGCCCTGCGCGTTCGTGGTGGTGTCTCGAGTCAGCGAGGTGCCTTCATCGGTCACCTTTACCGTAGCGGACGGGACGAGTCCACCGGATGGATCGGTCACGGTCCCCACAATCGACCCGAGACCTTGACCATAAACCGTGCCTCTCAGAATACAAAGGAAGCAAAACGCGACCGCGAACCATCGTAGCCGGAAATAAGCAGAGGAAATCATCTGGGACCTCCTGAAACTATGCCGGTTTGAGTTGTGCCCGGGCACAGACAAGCTGGCCACAATCCACCTAAGCGATCTCAGTCTGGACTCTAATCCGCGGCATCCATGGTGTCAAAGCAAAAGAACTGACACCTCCTTTTAGCTGAATTAAAAGGTTGCGCCGATTAGAAATGTTGTTCGGCCGCGTGTTCGATGGTGGTATCGGAAAGACCGCGCGAACGCCAGGTTCGAAAATCGTCCACATTCTTGAGAACAAACGTGGGCACGTCCGCCCCGTGCTGCGCCTTGAGATGATCAAAGTCGGCGTGCTTCACGTCTTGGAGCACCAGGGCCGGGCGCAGGTCGTCCTTTATGAAACCGGCCTGGACATCGTTGAATTCAATCCCGTTCACATGGCGGATGAAGAAACCGTAAGCGGGCATCGCGCCGAACCGATAGGGCTCGGGATACTCCTTTTCGCTTTCTGCGGGAACAATCGATGCCTGCTCCTTGGTTCCACCGCCGGCATAGAGAATGCGAATGTGGTTAAGCTTCAAATCTTCGATGTCATGACCCGGAATGCCGCTGATCAGGGTTGCGTAGCGGGCGTCGGCGTTGTACACAGTCACGTCGCTGATGTTGACGCGGCGGATGTGCCCGACCGGCGTACCATCCGGCGACCGCAGGCGCGCGCCGAGGCGCACGAAAATCGGGGAGTTCACGACGTCGCGCATGGTGATGTTGGAGACCGTGACATCCTCGAGATCGCCGCCATCCACGGTTTCGAGCGCGAGGCCGCGAGAGTATTCGAACACGCAGTTGGAAATGGTGATGTTCTTGAAGCCGCCGCTCGATTCGGTACCCAGCTTGATGCGGCCGGTGGGGCCGCCCCGGTCGGGCGCACCGTCGGCGCGCCGCTGATAGGTACCATTCAGCAGCGTCCCCATATCGAAGCCGCTCACGAAACAATTGGTGATGGTCACGTCGGTAGTGTCGCGGAACATGCCCAAGGCATACGACGCCTTGAGCACAATCGCGTCATCCCACGGCGAGTTCACACTGACATTTGAAATGCGCACGTTGCGGCTGGCATCCACATCGATGCCGTCGCGATTAGTGTCGATCTTGACGTTGTCGATGGTCAGATTGTCGACGCCGGTCGCGAGAACCGCAAAGTGGCCGCACAGCAGCATCGAAATATCGCGGATGGTCACGTTACGGCTGAGCTTGAGAGAGATGGCCTTGTTGCCAATCCGCTTGTCGGCCTCGCGCGTCAGAGCTTTTCCGTCGATCAGCCCCTGCCCGGCGATCGCCACATTTTCCAAACCCTCGCCCCAGATCAGGCTGTTGCGCCAGTGGCTGTGGCCGTAATCCTGAAATTTTTCGATCGACGGATTGGGTTCTGCTGGATCATACGCTTGCGGATCAGAGGAGGCGCGGAGTACGGCGCCGGAATCGAGATACAAAGTGATGTGGCTCTTGAGGTGAATCGACCCCGAGACATACGTGCCTGCCGGGAAGAAAACTGTACCGCCACCGGCGGCACTGGCCGCGGCGATCGCCTTGTTGATGGCGTCTGTATCGGAGGCGGCGCCGGTCCCGGTCGCACCGTAAGATTTGACGTTATAGACGGGAGCGGAGGCGGGCTGTCCGCCGGCGGCGTGAACAAGCGCGCCGCAAAAACACGCGAGGAGAGCGGCCTGTTTCATTGCGATCCTCCGGGATTCCATCCGTCGGCTCCCTTCAAGAAATCAGGAGACGCGAATCGCGCCGCGTCCGACGGAGCCAGTTGATGCGACCAGGGCACACGCGCGTTCGGGTTGGCGCCGGGACCTTCCGATTGATACTCCGCGTAAAACGCAGTCTCGTGGTTGTTGTTGCCGTTCCAGACGCTCCATCCTTCCGGGCGGATGTGCGAGCCGAGCCAGCAGTTCCGATAAACTACCTGCGAATACGCCCGCCATGGGCGGCCCAGATACACGCCGCGGCCACTATCCTCACCGGTGAGCCGGCAGCGCTCGAACACGAATCCGCTCGTTTGCTCCGGATACGTGCGGGACTGAGCCGTAATGTATCCGGCCGCTTTGCTATAGATCTGGCATTCGCGAAAAACCGCGGCGGCGTTGCCGAAGATGAAGTCGACGTGGCCTTCGATGTAGCAGCGGTCAAAATAGTGCCGGCCGGCCGTGCAGTGGTTGGCGACGGTTTCGGTGAGCGGCTGTGGGACGAACTGGCAGTCAGGGCCATTGACGTACAAAGTGTCCTGCCAGCCCAGAAAACGGCAGTTACGGAAGGTGGCGCGGTCGGCGCCAACATACAGGGCCACGGCCTGGGAACCGACGCCATATGTATTTTCGAAGGCGATGCTCTCGGCCGCGAAATCGTCGGCGAAAACATAACTGCTGGCCGAGTAGCGAGTCTCGGCTGTCGTGGCGGTGCTTAGGTTGTAGGTGAGGACGGTGTTCCGCGCATCTTCCCCGATGAGGCGAATGAAGCGCTTGTCGCGAGGCACAGTGATCCGTTCGAAGTAAGTCCCGGGGCGCACTTCAATGGTGTAGGGTTTCTGATTCCCGCGCGGCACCGCATCGATCGCCTCCTGGACGGTACGGAAGTCGCCTCGCTGTTTGGCGACGACCAGTCTCGCCGCCGGGGCTGCTCGCAGGAGCGCCGCCGGTGCGGCGATCAGGGCTCGGCGAGAAAGAGCGGGCATATATGCCGTTGAAACAGGTTATACGTGACGTTCCGGGAGATCGTCGCCTCGCACTCCTCGACCATCCTCAGGTAATGCTCGCCCATTCCCGCCGCGATCTTATAACCTACGTGCAGCAACTGGCGCAGGTCGCGATTGAAATAGGGATTCGAAGGATCGTGCCGCAAGGCCGATAGAAACTGTCCCACATCCCAGGATTGCACTTCCGCGGGCGCCGGGAGGCGGTCCTCCTGAATGTCGATCACCGCCGCGTACGGTTCGCACAGCGCTTCGCGATGCGCATAGGCTTCCGCGTAGACTTCCTGGGCGACGCGGAGGCCCTCGCCGCCGGCTTCCGCCAAGCCGATGAGTTCCTCCAGCCACGTCGTGCCGGCCGTCTTCACATGCACGCCCGCGCCGGTCTTGCGCAGCGCGCGCCGAATGGAAGCGTAGATCGAGAACTTGTCGCTGCCGGAGTGAACGCTGAGCTTCAGGTTGGCCGGCAAGCCATACTGCTGCCGGGCGTGCGCAATTACCGCAAGATCGTCGGAGAATTCTTTTTCGAATTGAGCGACGTCGCCGACGTAATCGACTCCCTTATTGAAACGGCCGGTAAATTTTGGGGCGATGGTCTGGAGCGGGATTCCTTCGTCGCTCAGCGCCGCGAGGATCAGGAGCAATTCGACCGGGGTTTGCGGCGCGTCGGTCTCGTCCATGGAGACCTCGGTAATGAACGGACGATCGCCGCGACGGCCCGCGATGTGCCGGTAGATGCGGCCGGCCTCCTCGGCGGCGTGGAGATACTTGCCTGCGATCTGCTCGACCGACTGGCAGTTCGTGACCAGCGGCTCTTCGATGCCGGCGACCGGCAAACGGCCAATCAGCTCCGGGTGACGTCCGACGAAGCTGCCCACCGACTCACTGCGGTGACCGATCGCGGCGGCCACATCGATCGTAAAAAAATCGGAGCAGTCGAGATAGCGGTCCACCGAATCCAGATTGATGTGATCGGCGTCCACGTGATACGGGTGTTCCCAGCGCAGCGCACGCACAGCCTTATCCGCGGCCACCCGGACGCTGGCTGGGCTGGAGCCGACCACTTTGTGCTCCCGGTTGGATTTGTTCCAGACCGGGATGACGGTAACACCGCGGGACGCGGCCCTCGCGCAGGCCTCAAGCTGGGGCTTGGCCTGGTGGGCAAAGCGGTCGCCCACCCCCAAGGAGAACTTGCCGAGCTGCAACGGCGGCGGTGATACCGTCATGACCGGGTTAATCAGAAGACAAATCGAGCTCCGAGCTGGATCGCCCGGGGGCGATTCGCCTGAGCACCCGAAATTGTACCGAACAACGAATTACTCGGTGTTGTATTCGGCGTAGGGAAGCTCGGGTGATTGAGGCCGTTAAATGCCTCGAAACGAAGCTGCAGATAGGACCTCTCCGTGAACGTGAATCTCTTCAACAGGGATGGATCCAACTGGTTGATGCCGTCCATGCGAAGCGAGGAAATCATCGTCGGGAAGGTTCGGATGTGGTAATTGAACGCATCGGCAGTCTTGGCATCGAAGGCGCTGACGTTGAACGCCGGGGTGCCGGGGTCGGCCATCCGATTGTTCACGATAATCGGAGCGCCGAAGTAGACGTAATCACCGGGGCTGGTGGTGCTGCCGTTGTTCCAGTTGATCGGCGCGCCGGTCTGGTAGGTGTACACGCTGTTCAAGACCCACCCGCCGAGCAGCGAATTGCCGACGCGCGAGCGCAGGTCGAGCTTCTTGCCCTTGCCGACCGGCAGTTCGTACGTAATCGCTGTGACGATCCGGTTCGGGTGATCGATCGCCGAGATCCGCTTCTCCGGGCCGGGATCGGAGTCGTTCAGCCAAGTCACCCGTTCCATGAGCTTCGAGAACGTGTAGTTGAAGGTGAAAGACAGGCCGCTGGAGAGCCGTTTGCGGACGCCTATGTTGAGGCTGTCGAAATAGGAACTGCCGTCATTGAGGTTTTGCTCGATGATGCCGCCACTGCCGCTCCAGCCGCTGGCGCCGTCGCCGACGGGAAATTGCGGGAAGTGGGCCAGGAGCTGAGCCGGAGTGGTGGTGGTGTTGTTGCCTACGCTCGTCTGAAGCCCGAAAAACGGGTTAGCCACGTTATTCGCGAGATAGGTCTGGCTGGGATCGCGTGTCGGCAGCGTGCTCAAGAATTGCCGCGGAATCCCGTTGAGCTGCGTGTTGTCGATCGGCAGATGCACCGAGTGGTTGCCGATATAGACCACCTCCAGCATCAGGTTGTTGCTCAAGCTCTGTTGAATCCCGAAGTTCCACCGGAGCGAGTATGGGTTCTTGACCTCCGGACTCATAAAGGCAATGCCCTGGCCGGCGAAAGTGAGCAGGCCTAGTGAAGAGCCCGACGGGCTGAGGAATCCGGACGGATAGGGGTTGCTCAGAGTTGCGGCCGGAGTCAGGTAGTTGTCGTTGGTGACGTTGAGCGCGGTGGATTGGCTGAACCCTTCCTGATTGATGTTCGGGTTTGTTCCGAACTTGCCGTTGATGTCCATTTGGGAGATGGTGACGGGGGCCACGAACATTCCGAAGCCGCCGCGGAATACGGTCTTTCCGTGGAACATATCGGGAGTCCAGGCGAAACCCACGCGCGGGCTTACCAGGTGCGATGTGTTCTGGTAAACCGCGGTATTGCCACCGCCGGGGTAGGTCAAACCACCGAGCACTTGAAACGCGCTGGCCGGAAGCTGCGCGATGGGAGCTTTGGCATAGGCGGCGGTGGCCGCTGCCGAAAGCGGACTGGGAGTGGTGCTATCGAATCCATTGACCGTGCGGCCGTAAGTTTCGTTATAGGGCCCATCGTGATCGAAGCGGAGACCCAGATTCACGGTCAGAGTTCGTCTTACTCGCCAATCGTCCTGAACAAAAACGGCGCCGTAGTACGAGTACCACGAGGCGAAGGTATTGATATCGTATGTCGAACTGCTGCCGGTATAGGGTAGCCCCATCATGAACGACGCCATGTCCTGTCCGAACGCGACAGTCGCTGAGGCGGTACTGGAAGATCTCACCCAGTTGTTCCCGTTAAAGGAAAACTGGCCGGTGGAATTTTTGGCGGAGAACGTATTCAACCGATATTGGCGCACGTCGCCGCCGAATTTCAGCGTATGGCTGCCCTTGGTGGTCACCCACGTGGGGAATAACTGAAAAGACTGAGACGGCAGCCGGTCGGCGCCGGTACCGGTGAAACCGATCTGCTGGAATCCGCTACTGGCGAAAGTGATGATCGGCATTTGCAGGTAGGGCGAATTGGCCGTCACGTAAGCCGGAAAGCCGAGGGTTGTCGGGTCAAATCCCGTACTCGGCACATCATGCCCTTCGTTCATGCGCGTGAAGTTGATTCGCAGATCGATGATGTTGGTCGGGTTCAGCGTGTAGACCTCGTCCACACTCGCACCCCAGTTGGTTCGGAAGAGAATCGAGCCGGTGGCGATATTGTTGAAGTAGTTGTTCTTCGTCTGCAGGTAATCGGTGTGGCGGATATCGAAGAACAAGCGGCTCTTATCGGTCATGTTGTAGTCGATGCGGCCCATCTCATTGCTGAAGTTATCCGGCGTATTGGGAGCGACCGCGTAATTGTTCAGTCCGTCAGGCTTCTGCGAAGTGGTGTTCGGCAGGGGAACATATTTCAAATAAGCTTGTGCGACCGGGCTTACGTACGGCGCTACTTGGGGAATCTGGTTGTTGTTGAACGCGGTTCGCGTAATCGTGCTGCCGTTTTGGACGGCGCTGTACGGGTCGTAAAGAATGGTTTTATCGGCTGCAAGGATCTGCGAAAAGTCGCCTACTCGTTCGGCTGCGGTGGGAACGCTCGTGATATAAGGATTCGGCTGCGCATCTTTCATGCTTTCCCACGCGAAGAACCAGAACAGCTTGTTTCGTCCGTTGAAGACCTTCGGTAGCAGCACGGGACCGCCCGCCGTGATGCCGTATTGATTCAGATGCGTCACCGGGCGCGGCTTGCCAGCTTGATTGTTAAAAAAATCGTTCGCGGTCAGAGTATTGGGCTGGTTGAACTCCCACGCCGAACCGTGAAATTCGTTGGTTCCGCTCTTGGTGATCTGATTCAGAGTTCCGCCGGCAGTATGGCCAAAGGCAGCATCGGTATCCGAGACCTTGACACGCACTTCCTGGACCGCATCTTGCGGCGGGCTGTAGGCCAACCGGCCGTCCCACGTGGCGTTGGGGGAGCCGTTAACCAGGGTCTCACTGGTCTGCGTGTAAGCGCCGCCGACGCTCCAGCCAGCCGCGGATTGCGCGTCGAATGGATGAACTAACCCCGGCTGGCTATAACCAATAACTCCAAGCGAGAGGCTAGCCGCCATAATGGGCGTTCGTCCGTTGATTGGCAGTTCGGCCACTTCTTTCGTGGTGATGGCCTGGCCGAGAGAACTGTTGTCGGTGTTCAGCAGAGACGCATCGGCCGTGACCTCGACAGCGGTCGCAATGTCACCCACCTCCAGCCGCACATCGACGCCCTTGCGGGTGAATCCTTTGAAACCCTGCATCTGAACGTCGATATCGTAATCGCCGGGGAGCAGAAACGCCGCCGTGTACTCGCCCGAGGAGCCGGAAACGGTCGGAATTTTGGTCCCGGTATTAGTTTCGGTGACAGTAACTCGGGCACCCCCGACCATAGCGCCGGTCGGGTCAGTGACTACTCCACTGATGGTGCCGCGGAACTCTTGCGAGAACAACGCAAGAGGAGCCGCCAAGACAATCGTAGCCAGCAGGCTACGAGACACATGACGCATAAGCTCTCCCTGGAGCCCCGCCCACGCGGGTCTTTACACACAGGACTATAGCTCCATAGCGTTTCAATTACTCCCCCAAAGTTGAGAACGGATCGTTTAACATGACTAAAAGATCGGACAGGCTGCATGGACATCCGGCAAATCGAGGTATTTCTCGCGGTGATGCAGTATTCGAGCGTGACGCGGGCGGCTGAGAAGCTCTATCTCTCCCCGGGAGCCGTCAGCCTCCAACTCCATAATCTGGCGGCGGAGCTGCATACGGAGCTGTTTGTACGCGCCGGGCGGCGCATTATTCCCACCGAACACGCGTTTCGCCTGGCCGAGCACGCGCGCGAGGTGATGCGCCGCGTTCGCGAAATCCAGCAGGATTTCTCTAATGTGGCGGACGAGGACTCGCGACCCTTCCATTTCGCCACCGGCGCCACCACGTTGATTCATCGCCTGGGCGGCCCGCTTCGGATGCTCCGCAAGCGATTTCCGCGCGCCGATATCCACGTCACCGTGGCCGCTACCGAAGCCATGGTCGCCGGACTGTTGGATCGCCGCTTTGACCTGGTGCTCATTTCGCTGCCGTGGCCCCAGAAAGACCTGACCATCTTGCCGCTGTTCGAAGAAGAACTGCTGGTATTGCGGCCGGCCGGCCGGGCCGGCGGAAGCGGCGCCGTGAAGACCGTCCGGGCCGCGGAGTTGGCGGAAGTGCCGTTTCTGCTGTATCCCAAAACCAGCAATATGCGGTTGATGATCGACCGCTACTTCGGCGAACTCGGAATCACGCCCCGCGTGATTATGGAGGCCGACGACACCGAGGCCATCAAGCGTCTCGTCGAGGCGGGTTTCGGCTATTCGATTCTGCCGCAGTTTGCCCTGCGCGGGCGCGGTGCGCGGTTCCAGATGTTGCGCGTGGCGAGCCATCGACTGGTCCGGCAACAGGCGTTGGCCATGGCCCAGACCGAATATCCGCGGGCGCTCACGACGTCGATTGCCGAATTCCTGCAGCGCACGCTGGCAACAAAAGACGGGACAGACGCTATTTCTGAGTAGGCGCCCTCTTTACAAACCGCTCGAAGTTGCCGCGGAACAGCCGCTGGACATCGCGCCGAATCTCGGCACGGGTTAGCGGCCGGCCATCTTCCGTCAACAGCCGGTAGGTCTGCGTCAGAATCGGCGCCAGCGTGCGTCGCGTATTGCGCCACTTGTAGATCACCTGCTCGAGCACGCGCGCGTCGGAGTGTTGCGGAATGAAGCTGGTGCCCAGCATCTCGAGCCGTTCGCGCGTGATCTCTTCCACAATCGATGGGTTGTTAAGAAACCACCAGCACCCGAACGGCATCAGGTTGCGGAACTTCCGCGAGTAGACACACAGCTCATGCTGGTTTTCGCGGCTCAGCACGCTGACCAGGAAGCGGTTTTCGGGGTAGCCGGCGGCCAGGTGTTCGAGCGAAAGCAGGTCGGCCCTTCCGACGGCATCGCCTGCCAGGCGCAACCTCGGGTTGACCTGGTAGCGCACTCCAATCATCAGCGAGAGCGGAATCCCGTATTCCCGGCAAGCGGGCAGAACCGCGTCCGCCAGCAGCCGTCCGCGAATGCCGGTATCCGGAAACTGAAACGTATCCGGAAGCGAAACGGCCATGTAAATGGGCTGCATGCGCGCGCACCAGTCGGCCAGAAAACGGCGGACTTCGGCCAATGAGCGTCCGCCCGCTTGGGCGTCCACTTCATAGCCTTTGGCGACCAAAGCCTGCCAGTGCTCGCTCCACTTATTCAGGATGCGGTCAAGACGCAGCACGGGATGAAATTGCCGGTCGAGCGCCGCGCCGGCTTCCCAAAGCGGGGCTTCCTGCGGATCGAGCGGGTCATTGGTCATGACCACTTCGCTGATGCCCGCCATTTCAAAGACACGCCGGATATGCCTTACCGGATCCTGCGCGGCGAAAAAAGCACGCGCCTCCTTCAAATCCGGGGCATCGGTCCGCAGACCGAATTCCTTGAGCACCGCGGTCACGCCGCGGGTTGACTCGGAAACCGGAGCGTTTTCCACGAACAGCGCCTGCCAGATGGCGTCGGCTTGCTCGCGCTTGTTGAGTTTCCAATACTGCTCCGGAGTGATGTCGCTGGAGCGGAACAACTCCGCCTCCAGATAGTGATAGGTGACGAGTTCGTCGATCCCCCACAACCCGAGCCGGCCCAACGACGGCATGAACAAGTGCGTATGCACATCGACAAAAGGCGTGGCGCCGAATTCCTCTTCTACGACGGCGGGAAGTTCAGCCGGAGCCAAGCCAGGGAGAACCGCAGTTTCGGTGACCATCTCAATTTCGACGGTAAAGACGGAGGCGCCTTTCTGTCAAACCAGAAATGCTGAAGGGTCGCTTCAGCGCAAATAAACGGTCCGTTCGAATAACCCACGGCGGATTCAACGGCATTGAACTGATCCTTTAGCAGTTCCGATTTGACACCAGGAGGTACGGATCATATAGTCGGGTTGGCAAACTATCGGAGCCGTTATGATGAATATGGATCGGCGTGATTTCTTTCGTGTCGCAGCAGGCGCCTCGGCCATGGGTTGGGCACGGACCGTGAGATCGGATGAGGCCTCCGCGGCATCTTGGGATCAATTGCCGCAGCTTCTCTCGCGCATCAAGCCACCCGCGTTTCCCAAGCGCGATTTCGAGATTACGCGGTACGACGCGCGCGCCGACGGAGCCAAAGACTGCACAGATGCCATCGCGCGAGCCATTGCCGCCTGCAACCAAGCCGGTGGCGGTCGTGTCGTGGTGCCCGCCGGCGTGTTCCTGACGGGACCGGTGCACCTCAAGAGCAATGTCGATCTTCATCTCGCCGCGGGCGCCACGCTCCGTTTCTTCCGGGACCCGAAGCGCTACCTGCCGCTCGTCTATACGCGGTGGGAAGGGCTCGAATGCCTGAACTATTCGTCATTCGTCTATTGCGACGGCCAGGAGAATATCGCGGTGACGGGCGAGGGCACGCTCGATGGCAACTGCGACTGCGAGCACTGGTGGCCGTGGAAGGGGCGCACCAATTGCGGCTGGAGCAAAGGCCAGGCCAACCAGGAGGCCGCCCGGAACATGTTGAATGAGATGGGGCAGAAAGATGTTCCCCTGAAGGACCGCAAGTTCGGTGAAGGCAGCTATCTGCGGCCGGACATGTTCGAGCCGGTGCGCTCCCGCAACGTCCTCATCGAGGGCGTCACCATCATCAATTCGCCAATGTTCGAAGTCCATCCGGTTCTGTGCACGAACGTGACCGTCCGCAACTTGAAGATTGTCAGCCATGGACCGAACAATGACGGCTGCGATCCGGATTCCTGCCGGGATGTGCTGATCGAGAATTGCCTCTTCGACACCGGCGACGACTGTATCGCCATCAAGTCTGGACGCAATCGCGATGGCCGGCGCGTCGGCGTTCCCAGCGAGAACATCGTGATCCGCGGCTGCACTATGAAAGACGGCCACGGCGGCCTTACTATCGGCAGCGAGATGTCGGGCGGCGTGCGGAACGTGTTTGCCGAAAATTGCCAGCTCGACAGCCCCAACCTCGACCAGGCACTCCGCTTCAAGACCAACGCAATGCGCGGAGGCACCATCGAAAACGTCTTCTTCCGCAATTTGCGCATTGGCCAGATCGCGCATGCCGTGCTGCAGATCGATTTCAATTACGAAGAAGGCCGCAATGGGCCGGAACATCCGGTCGTCCGCAACATCGACATTCGCGACGTCACCTGCAAGAGAGCGGAACGAGCGCTCGATGTCCGCGGGTTTCCGGATGCAAAGATAAGGAATGTGCGGCTGGAGCGTTGCACGATCGAAACGGCGGCCAAGCCCAACGTGGTGGAAAATGTGGAAGGACTCGCGTTGACCGATGTCCTGGTAAACGGAAAGAAGATGAATGCTTAGATCGCTGGACCTTTCGGACCGCGTGGCCGTCGTGATCGGCGGCACCTCGGGCCTCGGCCGCACCATTGCGTTGGGGTTAGCCGAAGCGGGCGCGGACGTGGTCGCGGCCGGACGCCGCGAAGCGTTGGTTCAGCAAGTCTGCGCTGAAATTGAATCGTCCGGCCGCCGCAGCCTTGCGATTCCGGTCGATGTTCTCGAGCGAAGCTCGATCGAAGCGCTGCGCGATCAGGTCCTCGAAAATCTCGGCCGCGTCGACATCCTGGTGAATGCCGCTGGGCGGATTGCCCGCAAGCCTACGCTCGCCGTCACCGAGGAAGAGTGGCGAGACACCATCGACGTCAATACCACCGGCGCGCTGCGAACCTGCCAGGTATTCTACGAGCCGCTCGCCTCCGGCCGCCGCGGGCGCGTCATCAACATCGTTTCGCTGAATTCATTCGTCAGCCTGAAGGAAGTGGCGGCGTACGCGGCGTCCAAAGCGGCGCTGATGGCGCTGACGCGCAGCCTGGCCGTGGAATGGGCCGCGTCGGGCATCAACGTCAACGCGATTGCTCCCGGTGTTTTTCGGACGGACCTGAATCGCAAGCTGCTCGACGAAACCGACCGCGGCCGGGAACTGCTCTTACGCACGCCGATGAAGCGGTTCGGATGCGCCGAGGAGGTGGTCGGCGCCGCGGTCCTGCTGGCTTCCGAAGCCGCGAGTTTCATCACGGGTCAGTGCCTGGTCGTGGATGGAGGTTTTCTTGCGTCGGGCGTCAATAGTTAGGTCAGTCCGCCGGCGACAGGCTCGCCGGCGCCACTCTGTATGAGCATCTTTTTTGCGGACGGGTCTGAATCGCGCGAGTTCTCTCTGGAAGAACTCAAACAAGCCTTGTTCCGCGCGCTCGACGCCCTCGGGTCGCGCCGCAAAGTCATCGCGGTGCCTCCCGACATCACCCGCTATCATTCGCGTGCCGGCGAACTCGCGCGATTTGCCTTCGAATATTACGGCGACCGCCTCACCCACGTCCTGCCCGCCACCGGCACCCATACCCCAATGAGCGATCGCGAGATCGAACTCATGTACGGGGGCATTCCCCGCGAGCGGTTCGCGGTCCACAATTTCCGCACCGGCCTCTCGAGCTTGGGAGAGGTGCCGGCCGATTTCGTCCGCGAACAATCCGAGGGACGCCTCGATTTCTCCTGGCCGGTCCAGATCAATCGCCTGCTGACGGACGGCGGCTTCGATCTGATTCTTTCCATCGGCCAGGTGGTGCCGCACGAAGTCGCCGGAATGGCGAACTACAACAAAAACATTCTCATCGGGACGGGCGGCGCCGAGGGCATCAGCCGCAGCCACTATCTCGGCGCCGTGTACGGCATGGAGCGGATCATGGGCCGGGCAGACAATCCCGTCCGTCGCGTGCTGAACTACGCTTCCGATCGCATCGCGCGGCGGCTGCCGGTAGTTTATATCCTTACCGTGGTGGCCGAAGGGTCGGTACGTGGTCTGTTCATCGGCGACGATCTCGAGTGCTTCGAACGCGCCAGCCGGCTCAGCCAGAAGGTCAATTTCGTAATGCTGGATCGGCCCATCCGCAAAGCCGTCGTGTATCTCGATCCCACCGAGTTCAAAAGCACCTGGATCGGCAACAAAGCCATCTATCGGCTGCGGATGGCGATGGCCGATGGCGGCGAACTGATCGTGCTTGCGCCCGGCGTGAAGCAATTCGGAGAGGACGCCGCGATCGATGCCCTGATCCGAGAATACGGCTACGCGGGCACTCCGGCGGTGCTGAAGGCCGTCGAACCGAATTCCGATCTGGCTTCGAATCTCAGCGCCGCAGCGCACCTGATTCATGGCTCGACCGAGGGCCGATTCACCGTGACGTACTGCCCCGGCGGCCTCAGCCGCGAAGAAGTGGAGCGCGCCAACTTCCGCTATGCGCCGCTCGATACGATGCTGGAGCGCTATGCCATCGACCGGCTGCGCGATGGCGTTAACATTGTGGGCGGAGAAGAAATGTTTTTCGTCTCCAATCCCGCCTTGGGATTGTGGGCTGACGGCGGCCGCTTTTCCGCCTCCCGGGAGGAATCGGATTTATGGCAACTCACGCCCAAGCCCTGACCGGCGCGGAGCGCAAATAGGGCCCCATGTTCACCGCCCGCTCAGCCCACGGAATTGACGCCACCGCCGCGACGGCCGGGACGGCGATCGGAAAATACCGCTGGCGGATTTGCGCGCTTCTGTTTTGCGTTACAAGCCTGATCTACCTCGAACGGCAAGTGCTGGGAGTGCTGGCGCCGGAACTGCAGCGCGTCATCGGCTGGGACGAAATCCAATACGGCAACATCGTGATGGCGTTCCAAACCGCCTACGCCCTCGGAATGTTGTTGTCGGGCCGTTTTCTCGATCGGGTCGGTCCGCGGATCGGCTACGCGGTCGCGGTCGGCGTCTGGACCTTGGCGGCCAGCGGCCAATCGCTGGCCCGCACGGTTTTGGCATTTGCGTTTGCGCGCTTCCTGCTCGGCCTGGCGGAAGCCCCGAATTTTCCGGCTGCCATCAAAACTGTGGCGGAATGGTTTCCGAAAAAAGAACGGGCGCTGGCAACCGGCACATTCAACTCCGGCGCCAACATTGGCGCAATCGTTGCGCCGGCAACCGCGCCGTGGATCGCTCTTCATTTCGGCTGGCAATGGGCGTTCCTCCTGCTCGGGGTATTGAGCGCGGCCTGGATCATCCCCTGGGTCGCGACCTACCGCCGGCCCGAGCAGCACCCCAAAGTCTCTGCCGCCGAGCTGGCCTACATCCAAAGCGATCCGCAAGAGCCCGCGGTTCGGGTGCCTTGGGCGAAGCTCGTGCCGCACCGCCAGACGTGGGCATTTCTCGTCGGCAAATTTTTGACAGACCCCATCTGGTGGTTCTTCCTCTATTGGCTCGCCAAGTTTCTCAACCAGCGATATGGATTGACGCAGACCGGCCTCGGCTGGCCGCTGGTGATCGTCTATACCGGCTCGATGGTCGGAAGCATCTTCGGCGGCTGGCTTCCCGCGAAGTTCCTCAAGATGGGCTGGAGCTTGAACCGCGCGCGCAAGACCGCGATGCTGATCTGCGCCATCGCGGTAGTCCCCGTCGTTTTCGCAGCCATAGGTAACAAGCTGTGGCTGACGGTCGCGCTGGTGAGCCTCGCGACGGCCGCCCACCAGGGGTGGTCGGCGAACCTGTTCACCATACCTTCCGACACGTTTCCCAAACAGGCGGTCGCTTCCGTCGTCGGGATCGGTGGATTCGGCGGCGCTGTCGGCGGTATGCTGATCGCTTCCCTTACCGGCGTCGTGCTGCAATACACGCACAGCTACCTGCCGATGTTCCTGCTCGCCGCTTCCGTCTACCTGCTGGCTTTGGCGATCATTCATCTCCTCGTGCCCAGGCTCGACCCGGCGAACCTCGCCTGACCCCGAGCCCGCGGTTACAATCGTACGGATGAAAACCGCACGAGCCGCGATCCTTTTGTTGCCCGCCTGCCTGGCGATCGGCGTCGAAAAGCCAGTCGCCCTCTATCATGGTTTGGGCGCCTGGAAGCATCCCATCGCCACGAAGAATTCCGACGCCCAAAAATATTTCGATCAGGGCCTCGCGCTCCTATATGGATTCAACCGCTACGAAGCCCTGCGGTCGTTCCGAAAAGCGGCTGAGCTGGATCCGCAGTCGGTGATGGCGCGCTGGGGCGTGGCCATGGCGCAAGGGCCGTACATCAATATGGATGGCGACCCGAGCTTCGATCTGAAAGGCGCGTGCGCCGCGGTTGCCGAGGCCAATAAGCTCACCGGGGCGCCGGAGCGCGAGCGCGCGTATCTGCGCGCCATTGCGACCTGGTGTCCGAATTACCAACCCAAAGCCTACTCGGATGCGATGCGGGAAGTGGCACAACGCTATCCGGACGACCCCGACGCCCAGACGATCTTCGCCGAGAGCCTCATGATTCCGGTCCGCTGGCATTGGTATTCGCCGAACGGGACCGCCGCCCCGGGCATGGCTGAAGCCGAGCGCACGCTGGAGGCCGTGATCCGCCGCTGGCCCGATCATCCCGGCGCCAACCACTATTACATTCACGCGGTGGAATCCTCACCGACTCCCGAAAGGGCGATTCCGAGCGCGCAGCGGCTGATGGGGATCGTGCCCGCAGCGGGTCACATGGTCCACATGCCGGGGCATATCTGGCTGGTCCTGGGCGATTGGGAAACCGCGGCCAACGTCAACGAACGCGCGGTCACCGTGGACCGCCAGTATTTTGCCGCCACCAACGTGACGGGCGGAACATACACGCCGTACTATTTCCACAACATCGATTTCATCCGCTACGCGCGCTCGATGCAGGGCCGCAAAGCCGACGCCTTGCGCGCGGCCGACGATCTGAACGCCGCCTTCGAACCGATGGCAAAAATGATGCCCGAGATGGCGGAAAATATCGTGCCGGTGGTGCTCACAACCTACGTGAGGTTCGGCGAATGGGATCGCGTGCTCAAAGCGCCGCAACCGGGCGCGGCCCAGAAGATGAGCACGGCGATGTGGCGCTATGCGCGCGCGGTCGCACTGGCAGCGCGCGGCGACCGCTCCGGCGCGAATCGCGAACGGGATGCCTTTGAAAAGGTCAAGGCGGCGCAGCCCGCGGATACTCCGTACGGGCAGAACAAATCCGGCGATGTGCTGGCCGTCGCGGCAGAAATATTGGCGGCCCGCCTGGCGGCCTCCCCCACCGCTGCCGTACCGCACTGGCAAAAGGCCGTGACGTTGCACGATGCGCTGATCTATGATGAACCGCCCGACTGGTATTACCCGGTTCGGGAGTCGCTCGGCGCCGCGCTGCTGCGCGCCGGCAAAGCGGCCGACGCCGAGAAAGTTTTTCGCGAAGGCGTGCGGCGCTCGCCGCGCAACGGCCGCATGCTCTTCGGCTTGCTGGAAAGCCTCAAAGCGCAGGCGAAAACGCAAGACGCCGCCTGGGTTCAGCGTGAGTTCGACGCCGCCTGGGCCAAAGCAGATATTAAGCTTCGGGTGGAAGATCTGTAGCCTGGGCTACTTCCCCACCAGGTGTGAGGCGTCGCGATTGTTTTCCGGGCAGATGAACTCGTAGATCTCCTCGGTAGGAGCAAGCTCCGAGACGCGTTTGAATGTCCACGGCTTGGCCAGGATGCCCGGGTCTTCCACCGTGATCTCGGTTTCGAGATGCCCCATGTCGGGACGCTTGTACCGCTCGATCACGTGCAGCTTGTCGGAATGCGGGTGCTGGTCCTGATCGAGATAGGCGCGCTCATCGAAACCAACGCGATCGACCACCAGCGTGTCGCCTTCCCAATGCCCGACGTTGTGGCCATACCAGGCCGGATTCGGATCCTTGGGATGGCCGCGCCCGTCGAGATAAATCTGGAAAAATCCAGGGCTGTCGTCATCCGAGATTTCGACCATCAATTGCCGCCCCTGCACGAATTCGTAGACTGGGCCGCGCCGCAAAATCGCCGATGGCAGGCAGTGAGCCTGCGGGTTTTCCTTGCGGAGGTCGTCGCCCCGCTCCTTGGCCACCTTCTCGGCCAAAGGGAGCCATTCCGGCTTACCCGGGTCGACGGTCGCGGGACTCCACCAGACTCCGGAAATATCGGGCTTGCCGTCCACGCGCGGCGCCGGACCGGTCGGCGGGTGGTGCTTGTTCATGTCGGCGGCGATCCCGAATCGATCTTCGCCCAGCGTGCTCAACTGCGTGGTGTCTTCGAGGTGAATATCGAGCGGCATCGTTTGTGAAGCCGTCAAAGTCACCTTCTTCGAGTACGGCCTGAGCCCGGGAACGGACACGGTGATTTCGTACGCGCCGGGAGGCAGATCCGCCAGCGTGTACTTCCCTTGCGCGGAGGTGGCGGCCTTCGACGCGCCTCCCCCGGCGCTTTTCGCGATCACCTGTGTGTTTGCCACGGCAACGCCGTTCGAATCGACCACGGTTCCGGCGAAACCGCCGCGGCTGCTTTGAGCATTTGCCGAAATCAGAAAGAAGAGATAGGACGCCAGTGC
>Ga0335079_10001189_pt1 | contig 29721 bp, 27 predicted proteins | sample Lox_Sample_33_FD_206719 | JGI IMG/M metagenome (GOLD analysis project Ga0335079, IMG submission 206719) | Soil microbial communities from Loxahatchee National Wildlife Refuge, Florida, United States - Lox_Sample_3.3 | ecosystem: Environmental > Terrestrial > Soil > Wetlands | place: USA...
CTCTTCTTCTTTCTCACACCAACGCCACCCGGCTCCTTTCCGCACGCCTCACACCGCGCTGCCGCTTCTTCATTTCGATGCGCAACAACTCCGCCAGCGTCGCTACCCCGCGCGCGATTTGCTTTTCATCCAGGCGCGCGAACCCGAAGCGCAGCGTGTTCGGCAGTGGATTCTGCACATAAAAATACCGCCCCGGCGCGAACAAAACACTGCGTTCCTTCGCATGAATTAAAAGTTCGGTCGCATCAAAGCCCGCGGGCAGCTCCAGCCACAAGCACATCCCTCCGTCCGGCTTCGTCCAGCGCGTGCCCTCCGGCATGTGCTTGCGCAGCGCCTCGTCTAAAGCGGCCAGCCGCAACGCATAGACTTTCCGCATCTTTGCCAGATGTCTCGCAAACATGCCGCGTCGCAGAAACTCCGCAAGCGTGGCCTGCGCCAGTTGGTCGGTGTGCAAATCGGTCGTCTGCTTCACGATTCGCAGCCGTTCGATGGCGGTCGGCGGCGCGACAATCCAGCCCACACGCAATCCCGGGAACGCCACCTTCGCGAAGCTGTCAATGTGAATCACGATGTTGGCCCGGTCGAGCTGCTTCAGGCAGGGCACGCGTTCATCGCGCCCGTGCAGCCGCGCGTAGATGTGGTCTTCCACCACGGGAACCTGGTGCTTTCCCGCTAGCTCCAAAACTCTGCGCCGCGAGGCGAGCGGCATCGACGTACCGGTGGGGTTCTGAAAATCCGGCGTGAGCACCATCAGCTTCACGCGATTCGCGGCCAGCGTGGCTTCCAGCGCCTCCACGTCAATCCCCAGCGTCCCTCCCGGCTCCGGCCGCGTCTGCATAGGCACGCCGAGGCACCGCGCCCGCGCGCCATGGAAAATCGCCACCGCGCCGGGATACGTCGGGTTCTCCAGAATCACCGAGTCGCCCGGCCTGACAAACGCCTTGCTGATAAGATCCAGCGATTGCTGGCAGCCGTCGGTAATCAGCAGATTCTCGTCCTTGGCCGCAATCCCCTCGCCGCGCAGCAGCTCCAGCAATGCCTCTTTCAACGGGCGGTAGCCGTCCGATGGCCCCAACCGCAGCACATCTGTAGCCTCGCGCCGCAGCACGGCATTCACGCACATGTGCAGCTCTTCAATCGGAAAAAACTCTTCCGCCGGACACGCCATCACGAACGAGAGCGTGTTTTCCGGCGCGTTCGCCGTCAACCGGCTCAGCACTTCTCCGCCCCGCTCATCCGCGAACAACAACTCCCACCGGATGCCTTCCCCGCCGTTCAACACCGGCGGAGGCGGCGGCGTCAACTTCAACCCATTGCCATTGCCCTTGATAAACGTCCCGCGTCCGACGTGTCCCTGGATCAGCCCCTCGGATTCCAGTTCCGCGTAAGCATTCGCCACCGTCGTGCGGTGCACGCCCAACATCACTGCCAGTTCGCGGCTCGCCGGAATCCGGTCGCCCGGACGCAAATCTCCCGCATGCACCAATGCCCGCAATTGGTCGCGAAGCTGGATGTACAGGGGAACGTGGCTCTCAGGCTGCAGATGGAGTGGCAACATTGTCTCTCACCATGAGCCAAGTTTACACGATATTGGCCTGCCGCAAGAGCCAATTTGTCTACCGCCATTTTGGCCGCTGTGGCCGCCCTCTTCAGAGGGCGGGCCTTCCCTTCCCCACACCACGGCGGCCACGGGTGCCTCGCCCGCCGCCAGGCCGGGGTTCTCTAATACGGTCTATTTTCCGAAAGAGCGAACCTTGGAACCTCGCCGGTTAATCCGACGGCGGCTTATACCCCAGGCGGCCATTCTTCTCCCCTGCCGCCAAATCCCGCATGCACAGCTTCGTCAGGTCCTTCTCGTCGCACTGAAAAATTTCCTTCATCGGCAGATCCTCGTCCTGCACTTCGTACTCCCCGGCCTGCATGTCTTCGGTGTCGTCCTCGATTGCCCTGACCATCGGGCTTCCCGGCCGCGCGCGAATCCGGAACTGGCCCGACGACGGCTCGTAGTTCGCATAACTGAAGCAGTGGCCGACGCAGGCGCGGTCCACAAAATGGCTGATGAACGTAATTCGCGAATCCGGTGGCGCCCAAATCGTTGCAAGCACCTTCGTCCCCACCGGCAATCCTGACACCAGTCGTTCCGCGCTCGCTTCCATCCCATTCAGCACGCGCGTGTCCTGATACAAAAACGAAAAGAACACGATCGCGCACGCCCCGAACCCGACGAGGTGCCATTTTCTCGGCCGCAGACAACTCATCAGGCACAAACCCAAAATCGCCACCAGTGTCGTCAGCCGCGACGCCAGCAAGCCAATCCACGCTTCGGTTTCCGACGGCCGCAAATTCTCCGGCAGCAGTGCCACGGAAAACACCGCAACGCAGTACAACGACGCGGGCAAGGACACCGCCTGCCAAAACGCGCGATCTGTCGCCCGCGAGGCCACTTCCGCGATCACGCAAACAACCCCAAACGCCAACGCCGCCCCGCCCACTGCCGCATAGCGGGTACCATACAGCGTCAACTGGTCCGCTCCGTTCATCACGTAAAACGGTTCATGCACCCAATCCACCGGAAACGCCACGCGATGCGCCAAATACCAGTGCACCGAAAACACGAACAGCCCTGCCGCGACTGGCACGCACAATTTCGACCATTTCGGCAGCCAGCCCCACACCACAAGATAAGCGCCCGTCGCAATCAACCACGCCAATCCCAGCGGATGTGCCAGCATCACCAACGGAAGAATCGCCACGCCCACCAACCGTCGCACTCCTCTTCCCCGCCAAAGCAGCGCCAGACTCAGCGCTGCTAGTCCAATCGAAACGTAGTAGTTCAAAAATCCCATGTTGAACGAATACCCGTACGACAGCATCGCGATGCACGGCGCAAGAAACCACGGAGCCCGCCCGCTCACCGCCGCTACAAACGCAAACACTCCCCAGAAGAAAATCAACACGCAAACGGCCGCCACAATCTTCCCCGCGGCGTTAAATCCAAAAACACTCGCAGCATGCTGCAGCATCCAATCCACCAAGACGTTGTTCCACTGCCGCACCATGTACAAGCCCGGCGCCTGCCCCTTCTCAATCAGTTGCGCCAGCCACGCGTTGTATACATGGCTCCCCAAATCCCCCGCCTCAATCTGCCGGTGCCACACACACGGCACCACCATCACAGCGGAGAGCGCCGCAATGGCCCACATCTTCCCGCGCACCGACACCCGCTCCTGCGTCTGCTGCGTCAACTGTCTGTCCGATCCGTTTTGTTTTCGTCGGGCACTTTGCGTCTGGAATTCCTGATCGCCCCAGATATCTCCGTGTTCTCTGCGCCCCGGCTCTGTGGCGTCCGCGTTAATCTTTATCCTTTTCGCCCTGAAACTAAGGACACCTCGTCCCGGCGCAGCATTCTACTATCCACGCTGCGGCACACACACGTAGCATCACCATATTTGTCGTCGGTTTCGATGCGGAGAGATGTGTTACGCGGTGGAAAGCTCAAGCCCGTGCTGAACGAACTCTCGCCACTATCTGGTAGAAAGTTGGTTTTCGCCCAGCTTCTTCAGCCGGTCGCGCAGCCGCCGTTGCAGCGGCGTCGGAGTATTGGGATTGAACGCTACTAGGTACCACAGCGGCTGGCTGCGATCCTTGCTCAGCCACGTCAGCGTTGGTGCATCCGCGTTGGGATGTCGCGCCACATTCTCTCGAATCGCGCCGTATGGATGCTTGGCCAGTCTATTCAGCGTCTTCGCGTTGGCCCGCGGATGCTCGCTGATCAGCCGCAACAAATAGAAATCCTCTTCCGGCGCCTGCCGCACCAGTTTCTCCAGCATCTCCGGCTTGGCATCCGCGCTCAACACCAGCCCGATCTTCTCGTCCCACGCGGTATTGATCTGATTCAGTTCCTTCGTCCGCGCATGAATCAAATCTTCCAGCACGTGCCGTTCCTGCTGCAGGCGCGCTATCGGGAGATCGGTGCCTTCCAAAGAGTCCAGAACACGCAGCAGATGCTGCCGCTCCCCGAACACAATTTGCGAGGTGCGCGTCACTGCTCCCTTGTCCTTCTCCTTATGTTGCACCAGGTCGGATCGTCGCATTTCACGTTGCTCCAGCCGCGTCCCTTCCCAAGCTTCCGAGGACCGGTCCACAAACCGCTCAACTCTCGCCTTGCGCCACGCGAGCGCCCAAACCGTTCTCCCGGTGGCTCAGCGGATTATGTGCCGCGCTTCGCATGCGGTAAAGTTGAGTGCGTGCACTATGTGCCCGATGTGCAACGTGGCCGTAGCACCGGCTTGTCGCGCGCCTCGAGCGGCGCTCCTGCGTGCGCTGCGGTCTCGCCCTAGCGCGATTCTCGCGAAGTGAATAGACGTACCAAACTCAGGACTATGACCACATGAACGCCTTCGACGAACACCAGGAAGATCTCGAGCGCTTCGAACAAATGTACGGCCGCGAACGCGGCCGCCTCGCTGTCGCTCTCGACCGCATGACCAATGCCCTCGTCCTCGTCGGTCAGCACGGCGTCTACTGCACCAGCCAGCGCAACCCTACTGTTCCCGCCATGGACTTGCGCATCATCACGCAAGAACTCGATCACGCCAAACAGCTCGTCCAATCCGTCATGGAAGAAATCAAGCGCGCCCGCCGCGCCCAGCAGGACCCGCCGCGCGACGCTGGCGCCGCAGGAGATGGCCAGTAGTCATATTCTACTTAACATAGAAGTTATCATAAAAGGAAGGAGCCGTTACCCTGTAGGTTGAGCAGATTGTCGACCATGATGAGTCTCGAAGGGCCTTCCCTCCGACACGCGCGGCTCTACCTCAGTAAGTCCTTCCGATGCAACACTTACAAAAAACGGGGGGGGGTGCAGGTGAGTCGGCTTGCCGAGGAAGCAATTCAGTAGGAAGGTCTTCGCGGCTAGGTGTGGATCAGAAACGGATTGGACTCCCGCTCTTTCCCAATGCTCGTCAGCGGGCCATGTCCCGGGTACACCACGGTATCATCCGGAAGCTGCATCAGCTTTCCGCGCAGCGATTCCGTAATCTGCTCCATCGACCCACCCCACAAATCCGTCCGCCCGATACTGCCCGCGAACAGTGTGTCTCCCGCAAACAGCCGCGGTACCGGCACGGAAACCTCCCCGACATCTTTTGGCAGGTATAGGCACACACTTCCCGGCGTGTGGCCCGGCGTATGAATCACATTCGCCGCAAACGAGCCCCAGCTCAGCGCGTCTCCTTCTTTCAAAAGCTGGTCCACGTCCGTAATTTCCGGCGTAGGCATGCCCAGAAACGCCGCCTGCACTTCCATGCCCTGGTACAGCGGCAAGTCATCGCGATGCATCAAGATTGGCGCGCCCGTGTATTGCCGCAGCTTGCTCAGCCCGCCCACGTGGTCAATGTGCGCGTGCGTGCTCACAATCGCTTTCACCGTCAGTTTGTGTCGCCCCAGCAGCTCCAAAATCCGTGTAACTTCATCGCCCGGATCAATCACCAGCGCTTCCCGCGTCACCGGGTCGCCGATGATCGAGCAGTTGCACTGCAGCATCCCCACCGGAATGGTGATGTGAATCAGTCCTTGCGAAACAGCATCAAACGCCGGCACCACGTCGCCCATAATTTTTCATTGTAGCATCCCTGCAAACCCGATTCACGGCTTCCGTCAGCCTTACTCGATCCCGCGAATAGCCGAGCCAGACTCAACAATCACAGCGCGATGCAAATCTGCTCTCAATCGTCCAAATTTGAGCGACTGGGCCTTTCTTCTCCATGGATACTCGCCGGGTGTTCGGCGAGGCGTTGCTTGCACCTGGAAGTGCCGACGCCAGAACGGAGAAGAACATGAGCGAAGCTGCTGTAGCCGCCCCGATTCGTGCGCCTAAAGCACTGCCTGCGATTCTTGTCGGCGGCTTGCTCGCCGGAAGCTTCGACCTCATCACGGCATTCATAGTCTATGGAATGCGCGTGCCGCGGGTGATTGCCGCTGGACTGCTTGGCAGACAAGCCTTTCCAGGGGGCGCTGGGCCTTACGTTTTGGGTGTTGTCTTGCATTTCTTCATCGCCACATCGGCAGCGGGCGTGTATTACGCCGCGAGCCGTAGGCTTGGCTTCCTCAAAGAGCATCCGATCGTGTGCGGCTTGTTCTTCGGCATCGCCGTCTTTCTGGTGATGAATTTGATTGTCCTGCCGCTTTCGGCACTGCACAGCACGGGCCCGTACCAACTCGCTGGCCTGATTCAAGGGTTGTTGGTGCACATGATCCTCATTGGATTGCCCATTTCCTTCAGCGTCCGCCACTTTTCAAGGTAGACAGCCACAACCATGCAGCAGCGCGAAGGTCGCTGGCGTGGGACGGTCTGCTCTCCGCATCTCGTCGAGCCCTGAAATGCACCGTTTGGCCCAGCGTGTAGCCGGCGCTTTGCGGAGACTATTCCCCGCGCGGGCTCTCTTGTTTTGTTAATCTGGTATTGAGCATTCATCGAAATGGCTGAGACCGCTACCGCAATCGAAAGTCCGCTTGGCCCTTTGCACCGAACTTCCGGCACAACCATGGGCACCTGGTTTGGCTGCGCGCTTCCCGACCATTGGACCGAGCCGCGCACGGAGCAGGACTTCGCGCGCAAAACCGTAGCGCTCATTGACAAGAACTACCGCTGCTATCTAGCCTTCACTGGCCCAGATCGTGTGCGCTATCTGAACGCCATCCTCACCAACAACATCAAGGACCTCACCCCGAATCACGGCACCGTCTCTCTTCTTCTCAACCCGCAGGGCCACATCCTCGCTGAAATCGAAACCTATGCCCTGCCGGATAGCCTCTTCTGCCTCTCCTACGCCATGATTCGCGAGCGCCTCATCGCATGGCTCGACAAATACATCATCATGGATGACGTCACGCTCACCGATGACTCACAACGCTACGGCACGCTCGGCCTAGAAGGGCCGGCTGCGGCATCCGTCGTCGAAAATATCGCCGGCATCAATCTCGCCGCTCTCGAGGAGCTTCAGCGCATCGAGGCTACCGTCGCTGCAATTCCCTGCTGGATCACCAAACGCTCGCCGGGCAGCATCGCCGGATGCGAGTTTTTGGTGGAGCAGAATAACCTGGCAAGTCTCTGGGAAGTTCTGTTGCAGAGCGTCAAAACTCAGGGTGGTGGCCCCATGGGCTACGCCGCCCTCAGCGCACAGCGCCTTGCGCAAGGCATTCCCTGGTTCGGCTACGACTTCGGCGAAAAACAAATCCCTCACGAAGCCGGCTTGCAGGACTCGCACATCAGCTACACCAAGGGCTGCTACACGGGCCAGGAAATCGTCGAACGCGTGCGTTCGCGCGGCCAGGTCAACCGCCAACGCGTCAGCCTCATCTTCGACACACCGAGAGCACCCACGGCCCGCGAACCCCTCAACGCGGACGGCAAAGAAGTCGGCTACATCACCCGCGCCGCGCTGCCTTCATTTTTCCCTCATGCGATCGGAATGGGCTACGTTCGCAAAGACCACGCCGCACCAGGAAGCCAACTAACCTGGTCGGGTGGCACGGCCACGGTGGCCAAATTCCCCGACGCCCTCAACCTCATCTGAACGCGTGACAGTGCCGCTTCGCCCAATACATTTCGCGTTCGTTGACGTGAAGGATGTTGCAGGCGCTGTAGCCGCCCTCCGGTGGCCGCCCTCTTCAGAGGGCGCTTTTTTCGCGCCACCAAGATGCTCTCACCTGGCTCCGCGCGTTCTCAGGTTTCGGTTTGGCAAACTCAAGTTCAGTTGGCAAGTCCCGCCGTCTAAAGCCTGCGGCTACAACACCTCGTCCTCAGAGTTCGCGCCGCGGTGCAGCTTGCTCCAATCCCACGCGTCCGGCAACAATCTCCGCCTTGAAATAATTTTCGCCCTTGATCGGGCACCTTGCCAGCCGCCGCAGCATCGCCATCTGCCCCACATGCGTCAACGCATCCGCTACCGGCCCCTGAAACAATCCCTCCGCCGGTGCCTGCAGCGGCTCCGCCGACGCCAGAAAATCATCAAACTTCTTCAACGCCGCAAAGAACCTCTGTACCTCCGCATCCCAGGCCAGCGGCCGCGAATCTTTCCACGCCTGCCTCCCGCTGGCGATCGAAAGCGCCCAATCAAACAAATCTCCCATGTGCGCCAAAATCTGCGCGGGCGTTCGCGGATTCTCCCCGGTCGCAAAGTCCGCAAACGACGCGGGCGCGCCGCGCAGAGCCTTGCCCCCGCGATACGCCACCGTGGCAAGCGTATGCCGAAGAAGCTGCCGTGCTGCATCAGGAGCCACAGACATAACCATCACCTCTGCCAAGAAAATGAAAGCTACCGCGCAGTATAAACGCGAACGTAATCCACCAGCATGCTTTGCGGAAACTTCGTGGTATCGTCGGGATTCCCCGGCCAGTCGCCGCCTACGGCCACATTCAGCAAAATAAAAAACGGATGATCGAACACCCAGGGCCCTCCGCCCGGCGATTGCGGCGTAAACGTCGCAAACAGCGCCGAATCCACGTAAAACCGAACCGATTCCGGCTCCCACTCGACCGCATAAACGTGAAAATCATCCGCAAACTGCCCAGCGCTAGGCAAGTGGAAACTCGCGGTCAAATCGCTCGCGGCCTTTCCCGGGACCGGCCCATGCAACGACCCGTGCACCATGGCCGGTTCCCTGCCAATGTTCTCCATGATGTCAATCTCGCCGCACTTCGGCCACCCTGCGATGGCAAGATCCTCACCCATCATCCAAAACGCCGGCCAAATGCCTTGCCCTTCGGGAATTTTGATGCGTGCCTCGAAGCGCCCGTAGGCCTGCGCAAACAGCCCCTGCGTTTTGAGCCGCGCCGAAGTGTACTCGCGCGCAACGCCGTCGGGGCCCGTGTAGTCTTCCCGCCTCGCGGTGATGACCAGATTCCCTTTTTCGATGTGCGCGTTTTCCAGGCGATCGGTGTGGTACTCGAGTTCGTGATTGCCCCAGCCGTTGCCACCTAGAGAATACGTCCACTTCGCCGGGTCGGGACGTGATCCATCCGGCGCGTCAAACTCATCGCTCCACGCCAGCTTCCACTTGGAACCGGTCCGCGGTTTAGGATCGTGGATGACCCAACAGCCGGAGAGCAAAAGAGTTGAGGACAGAAGCGCCGATAAAAATAGCCATGGGTTTGGAGGAAATTTGCGCATGCTCAAGCGGAACGCAAAGAGCAAAGATGGACTTATTCGGCGCGACGAATCGTAACTACACTGAAACGCGCTAATCCAGGTTCAGCGCGCGCTTGAAGGAACCTTTTTCGCTATCGATCTTCTTCTGCAGCTGAAGGATGGAATAAAGCAGCGCTTCCGGCCGCGGCGGGCACCCCGGCACGTACACGTCAATGGGAATCACCTGATTGCAGCCCTGCACAATCGCGTAATTATTGAAAACGCCGCCCGAAGTCGCGCACGCGCCCATCGAGATCACCCACTTCGGTTCCGGCATTTGATCGTAAAGCTGCTTAATTACCGGCGCCATCTTCTGCGACAGCCGCCCGGCCACAATCATCAAGTCCGCCTGGCGCGGCGAAGGGCGAAACACTTCCGCGCCAAAGCGCGCCACGTCAAAGCGCGCCGCCGCCATGGACATCATCTCAATCGCGCAGCACGCCAGCCCAAATCCCAGCGGCCAAATCGAGCTCTTGCGCGCCCAATTCACCGCCTTGTCCAGCGTCGTGAAAATGATGCCTTCGTCCTTCAGCAAGCTTCCAAAATCGTCCGGCTTCGTCAGCGTAACGTGCTTACCAAGAGATGTGCTCATTTCGCCTCGCACCCGTCCATTTTCTCACAGCAAATTGACTTATACAAACAACGCGGTCGTTATACCGTTTGTCGCTCTCCCGTAGCGGTCTCAATCAGGAGCGCGCCGTCAAAAGTCCGCGATGCCGCAACCAACGTATACTTCTTTCATGACTGCTCGTTTCGATTCTCGACTATCGATTCCGTTGTGCATCATCCTCGGTTTCGTTTTCATCGCTGGTTGTTCCGACCGCCAAGAATCCTTCTAGGCAACTCTGCCAGACGCTGACAGGGCCGGAGCGGTCACACGCGGGTGGGTTCCCGATGACTTGCTCCCAGGCAGTTTACGGAACATTCGTCTAGTCGGCGAGCTTTCGCCATCCAAGGAGTGGTGCGCTTTTGAGTTCGGAAAGGCCGACGAACAAATCCTGAGACAGAAAATCAAGAGTGTCGGTGCCTTACCGAGTTCAATAAGCCGAATCTCAAGTCCCGGCGTTTCTTGGTGGCCAACAGTCCTAACTGGCAAGCTAGACTTACTCGCGATTCACAACGCAGGCTTCCAGGTATTCACCGTTGAACGACCCGCGAACTCTGTAGACATGGGCATCTACCTCTTTGTGATCGATTGGTCGAAAGGACGTGGATTTTTCTATTGGACTTACGGGTCCTGATTATCTTTGTCGCGAAGGAATCACCGCTGGATCTTTGGGGGCGCGACTTCGCGCCCCCGTGAGACCGTCAGAACTATGTCAACTTATAATCTCCCACCGACGCGTGCCGCGTCCGCCGCACATACTCAATCACCGTCCCCGGCCACAGCGTCGTGTTCTCTCCTGTCCGCGCATCCTGATACCAGCTTTTGCAGCCGCCCGATTGCCACACCGTCCCTTGCAGACGCCGATGCACATCCTCAACAAACTGCTTCTGCGTTTCCTCCCGCACTTCAATGACCTGTTTTTTCTCGCGCTTCATCAGTTTCAAACAACTCATCACGTAGCGCACTTGCGCCTCGGTCATCAGGATGATCGAGTTGTGCCCCAGTCCGGTGTTCGGTCCCAGCAGCACAAACAGATTTGGGAAGCCGCTCACGGTGATGCCGTAATACGCGTTCATCCGTTCGCGCCAGGCCTCATGAATCTCGATGCCACCGCGGCCAACGATGCGCGCGCCAATCAAAGGTTCCGTGGCGCGGAAGCCGGTTCCATAAATCAGCACGTCAACCGGACGCTCGCCGCCATCCTCCGTAACGATGCTGTGCTCGCGAATTTCCGCAACGCCGGAAGTGACCAGCTCCACGTTTGATCGGCTCAACGTCGGATAGTAGTCGTCCGAAACGAGAACGCGTTTACAACCCAGCTCATAATTCGGTGTGAGCGCGGTATACAACTTGGGATCAGTGACCTGCCGCTGGCGGTGGCGCGTGGCAATCTCTACGGCTTTCCCACGCACAAACTTATTACCCAAAAAACCGAACACGCGGATCTCGAAGCGCAAAAACAAAAACTTCCGGAAAATCCAACGCGCCAGCCAAAACCGCCGAAACCTCCGCTTAGCCTTCTCGGAGAATGCGAAGTCCATGCGTGGGACAATCCACGGCGGCGTGCGCTGAAACAGATGCAGCTTGCCCACTTTCGGCGCGATTTGCGGCACAAACTGAATCGCGCTCGCGCCGGTTCCCACTACCGCCACGTTCTTGCCCTTCAGCTCGACGCCGTAATCCCAATGCGAAGAGTGAAACGCGGCGCCGGCAAATCGCTCGATTCCTGGCAGCTTCGGAATATTAGGAACGTGCAGCCCGCCCATGCCGGAAACCAGCACGCGTGCGGTGATACGCACCTCGCCTTCAGGCGAAATCGCGGAGACCTTCCATACGCTTTCCGCCTCGCTCCACACCGCTTCGCAAAAGCGCGTCTGCAACCGCAGTTGTGGCGCGATTCCATATTTCTCCACGCAGCGCTTCAAATATCCATGAATCTCGTGCTGGCCCGGATACATGCGCGTCCAATCCGGCGACAGCTCGAACGAAAAGGAATACAAATGCGAAGGAATGTCGCACGCGCATCCCGGATAACGGTTGTCCCACCACGTTCCGCCAATGTCCTCGCTCTTCTCCATCAGCAGAAACGAGTTCATGGCCGCTTCGCGCAGCTTAATGGCCATGCACAGCCCGGAGAAACCGCCTCCGACGATCAAGACATCGACAGCGGTCACGTTTTGCTTCGCGTCTTCCATACTATTTCCCGTCTGGCAGCGTCCTGGCGCTCTCGTCGCTCTTTGGGATCTGCGCAAGCCGCGACGACAGAAAACGTGTGCTTTCCTCCAGCGACTCGCGCGCCTCGGGAATTTTATTCGGTGCGAGCTGCCACGCATGCGGAACAACCGGCCACACTTTCAGCTCCGCCGCCACATTCGCTTTCCACGCTTTTTCCGCCAGCCGCGTCGAATCATCCAGCAACACTTCGTTGGCGCCTACATGAATCAGCAAAGGAGGCAGGCCGCTCAAGTCCGCGTAGAGTGGCGAAGCAATCGGATCGCGCGGATCGGTTTCGCGGAGATACAGTTTCGCGCTCGGCGCAATGTCCGGTCCATTGAACATCGCGCAACGCTCGGAATTCCTCACGATCGATTCGCCGGTCGCCGCGAGATCGGTCCAGGGAGAAAACAGCGCCGCGGCGGCCGGCAAAGCGATCCCTCGCGCGCGCAGCGTCAGCATCATCGAAAGCGCGAGCCCACCGCCCGCGGAATCGCCCGCCACGACGATTTTATCGGGCGCATTTCCCGCGTCCAGCAAACCTTTATAGACCGCCACGGCATCCTCCACCGCCGCAGGAAAAGGATTTTCCGGAGCCAGCCGGTAGTTCGGCGCAAAAACGCGAAAGCCCCGGTGCGCAAACCAAGCCGTGATCGGCCGATGCGTCTCCGCCGAGCAGCCAAAATAGCCGCCGCCATGCAGATACAGCAGCACGCTGTCTGGGGGCGCATTTTGCTTTTCGGTGGCGCTGGCTTCCAGCCATTCGCCGCCAACACCACCGACTTGCGCGCTCGTAATCTGCACGCCTGGAGGCACCGTGTACGGATCCGGCCGCAAAATTTTGCGCGACGCCTTATAGTCGCGCACGCCGCGCAGCTTCCGCTTCACCCGCCACTTCACCACCCACGCCGCCACATGTGCTTGCCAGCTCGCCATACGTCTACGTTCCCTCTCTCCACTGCATGCTCGGGAATTGTGTCCCGCGATCCGTGTCCCGTGCTAACCGCATTCGTAGGGTCATCCTTCTGAGGATGACCGCTCTTCTGTTCGATGCTTTTCTTCGCGTGCTGTCCAATCTCTGCCAGTCGGCCCCCAACCATCCCTGTAGGGGAAGGGCTTGCCCCTCCCTCTTGGTCCAGGTGCCAACGGCGGCATGCGCCACTGCGTGTAAGAAGAACATTCAAGCACTCCACCCACTTTGCACCTAAACGCACGTCCGCTCAGTAGGCTATTCCGAATGCACGGGTCACGGAACACGGATCACGTCACCTTCAACACTACTTTCCCAAATTGCCCCCCACTCTCCAAATACGCATGGGCCGCCGCCCCCTCCGCCAACGGAAACACCCGATCCACGATCGGCTTAAGCCGCCCCGCCGCCACCAGCTTCATCACCGTATGCAGCTCGCTCTTCGTCCCCATGTACGACCCCAGCAGCGAAAGCTGCCTGCTAAACAAAAACCGCAAATCAATCTTCGCATCGAAGCCGGTCGTAGCGCCGCAGGTCACCAAGCGACCCGCCAGCGTCAGACTCGCTACGCTTTCGTCCCACGTGGCCGTGCCCACATGCTCAAAAACCACTTCCACGCCTTTTTTATTCGTGATCCGCCGCACTTCGTCGCGAATCTTCTGCGTCTTGTGGTTTACCACAAAATCCGCGCCCAACTCCTTCGCCTTCGCCAGCTTCTCGTCCGTTCCCGCCGTTGCAATCACGCGCGCGCCAAAGAATTTCGCCACCTGAATCGCCGCGCTTCCCACACCGCTCCCCCCTCCCAAAATCAACACATCCTCGCCCGGCTGCAGCTCCGCACACCCCACCAGCATGTGCCACGCCGTCTGAAACACCAGCGGCACTGCCGCCGCCTCTTCCCACGACAAATTCTCCGGGTACGCCAGGCAATTCACTTCCGGACACTTCACAAACTCCGCGCACCCGCCATCAATCATGTACCCCAAATTCGTGAACTGCCGGCACTTGTTGTCGTTCCCCGCCAGGCACGCCGCGCATTTCCCGCAAGTGACTCCCGGCGCCAGCACCACCTTCTGCCCCACTCTTACCGTAGTCACGTCCGCGCCGATCTTCGCCACTTCCCCGGCTACGTCGCTCCCCGGAATATGCGGCAGCGGGATCGGCACATTCGGCAGCCCGCGCCGCACCCACAAATCCAGATGATTCAGCGCGCACGCCCGCACCCGCACCAACACTTCATTCCCGCGCAGCGCCGGCTCCGCCGCCTCCTCCCACTGCAACACCTCCGGCCCCCCATGCCCATGAAACACAATCGCTTTCATCCCGGTTCCCTCGTGTAGTGGCGGGTCTTTAGACCCGTTCTTTTCGCTAGCGTCTCAAACCGAATCGCAACCTAACATGCCATCCGAACCCTGTCCATCCGTGCCTTCTATGTAGCAAAATGCTAACGCTCGTATCAACGGGCACTTGTGGGCGCAGAAACTCGGCAACATACTCGAACAGTCGACACGCGGAATAAGTTCGTCATCGCCGGTGTCGGTTGGTTCGGACTGAAACAACACATGGATTGCAAACGACGGAATCAGGCGTTTGTGCACCAGGTCGAAACCATTAGGAAAGATGCCCACGAAAAACTCAAGTTGGGAACAAAGAAAACCGACCTTAACCGTTTTTTCGACGAACACAACATCCCCTTAACTATTGTCGGGTCTGAAGCGTATGGGGCAATCCGGGCCTCCGGATGCGCTCTTGGCTGCGGCAGACCGGCACGCATCGACATAAGCGTAGAACTTGACGCGGCGGGTGCCGTTACCCAGGAAGCGATCGTCGATGGCTACTACACCGACTGCATGTAAATCGCCAAGGCGCACGCATTGACACGCCCCACCGCGCGCCGTAGGCTGAATCCTTGAGACTTCCTTTGGACCTCTTCGAAGAAATCGTCAAACTCCGCCGCGCTGGACGTCGCGCCGCCCTCGCCACCATCGTCCACACCAACGGCTCCATTCCCTCCTACGAATCCTCTCGCATGCTCGTCCGCGACGACGGCTCCATCGCCGGCACCATCGGCGGCGGCTGCGTCGAAGCCGAAGTCTGGGCCGCCGCCAAAGAAGTGATGCACAACGAAGCGCCCCGCAAAATGGTCTTCAATCTCAACCACGAGGCCACCTACGACAACGGCCTCATCTGCGGCGGCACTCTCGAAGTCTTCGTCGAGCCCATCCTCCCGCAACCCATGCTCTACCTTTTCGGATGCGGTCACGTCTCGATGGCCGTCGCCAAAGCCGCCGCCAGCGCCGGCTTCGCCATCGGCGTCATCGACGACCGCGAAACCTTCGCCAACGCCGAACGCTTCCCCATGGCGCAGGAAATCCACACCAACTACGAAGACGCCTTCGCAAAAATCCAGCCCAACGCCGCCACCTATCTCGTCATCGTCACCCGCGGCCACAAAGAAGACATGCGCGTCCTCGCCTGGGCCGTCCGTACTCCCGCGCGCTACATCGGCATGATCGGCAGCAAGCGCAAAGTCCTCTCCGTCTACAAAGCTCTCGAGCAGGACGGCTACCGCCCCGAAGAATTTCAGCACGTCTACGCGCCCATGGGCCTGGAAATCGGCGCCCTCGCTCCCGAAGAAATCGCCATCAGCATCGTCGCCGAGCTAATCGCCGTCCGCCGCAGCGCCAACGCCCCCTCCGCCGCCCACAAAAAGCTCGATTACGAATCCAAGCCCGCACTCACGGAACGCTGACCGGGGGGCCATCTCAATGAAGCATAGTCGCCGTACAGCAGCGAGAGTATACTTGCGTCATGACTGACCGGACATCGCATCTGTTTCAAATGGCGCTGGAGTTGTCGGAAGAGGAGCGCGCTGAACTGGCATCCTCCTTGTTGGAGAGCCTGGATCCGGTGAGAGAGCAAGGTGTGCAAGAAGCTTGGAACGAGGAAATTGCCAGGCGAATCGCGGAGCTCGATTCGGGGCAGGCCGAGACCGTTCCCTGGCCTGAAGTTCAACGGCGCGTTTCTGCAAAGTTGCTGAATGGGAAGTAAGGAAGTCATATTCCACAAAGAGGCGCTTATCGAATACGAAGCGTCATTGGACTGGTATATGAGCAGGAGCCCGCGAGCTGCCGAGGAATTCTCCGTTGAGTTGGATCAAGCAATCACCGCGATCAGCACTGCACCGAATCGGTGGGCCAAAGGCCCGTACGGCACGCGGAAGTTTCTGCTTCGCCAATTCCCTTTCGTAGTCTCGTATCGGGAGCTTTCCTCGTTCATCCAAGTTCTGGCCGTTTCTCACGCTCATCGTCGGCCAGGATATGGGAAGGGTCGACTCTGAAGGATCACGATGCTCGCAGCCGTCATTCTTTCGGGCGGCGCCTCCCGCCGCATGGGCTCGCCGAAAGCCCTGCTCTCCTACCAGGGCCGTCCTTTCCTCGAACATCTTCTCGACGTCTCGCATCACCCCAAAGTCAGCGTCCGCCGCGTCGTCCTCGGCGCTCACGCCGAATCTATCGCCAAGGAAATTCATCTCCACGCCGACGAAATCGTCATCAACGATGAATGGGAAAAAGGCCAGCTCACCTCCATCCATGCCGCGCTTCGCAGCCTCCCCGCGGACGTCGACGGCATGCTCCTTTTGCTCATCGATCATCCGCTCATCAGCGCTGCGCTGGTCGACGAACTCATCGCCGCCTTCTACGCCTCCGGCAAACCCATCGTCCTCCCGGTTTACGAAGGCCGCCGCGGCCATCCGCTGATTTTCTCTTCCGTGCTATTCGGTGAATTGCTCGCCGCGCCGCTGGAGACCGGCGCCCGCCACGTCGTCTGGCAACACGCCTCCGAAATCCAAATCGTGCACACCAACGAAGAAGGCTGCGTCCTCAACCTCAACGACCCCGACACCCTGCACAAAACCCTCGGCGTCTGACCCCGCCCCTTCGCCCGCTGCTTAGCTGGTAGCCACTCGCCGTTTATCCCCGATTCTTCTTCTCTGTGCCCTCGGTGCTCCGGCCTCTGTGCCCTCTGTGTTGTGCTTTTTCTTTCTCAGTTCTTTCTCCTCGCCAACCTCTACCCGCCCTCCACCTTCTTCGCCAACATCCCCACCGCCTCCGCCGCCAACTGCGCCCCATGAAACGTCGCCGCCGGCAACCCGCCCAGCCCATCCGCAATTTCCTCCGCGGTCAGCGCACGCGCCGCTTCCACTCCGCCGCTCACCAATCGCTCGGTCACCCACGACCCACAAGCAATCGCCGTCGTACATCCCCTGCACAAAAACCGCGCCTCCGCAATTCTTCCGCCCTCCACGCGCGCCGCTAACTCCAAAACATCCCCGCACACCGGATTCGTCGCTTGCACCACCGCCGTGGCCGCCTCCAGCCTCCCCGCATTGCGCGGATTCCGAAAATGTTCTAAAACCTGCTCGCTGTACATGCCCACCTATCCTAGCCGAGCTCCCACCGCCTCATGCACGCGCATCCTTCTGCCGCGGGCATGTCGGCGCATTCTTCCGCCGTCCCTATGTAGGGGCATCCTTCCGAGGATGCCCGCTCTTCGCCGGACCGCAACTTCGTCGCGAACAAACACCCTCGAATGCTGCGCCCCCTATCAACAAGATTGCACGCGAATTGCACCATCCGACACTCACGCGCACTCCCGCATTGCGCCACGCCTCAAACCACTCGAACATAGACAAAGCGTCCTCCATCCATGCCACGCCTAATCATTGAGCGCCCCGGCTCCCCGCCCCGCCTCTACGAACTCAAGGACGGTGTCACTACCCGCATCGGCCGCGCCGCTTCCAACGACATCACCCTTCCCCACTCCAGCATCTCCCGCTCCCACGCGGTCATCGAAGGCAGCGGCGACGCCTGGGGTATCACCGATCTGCGCAGCGCCAACGGCGTCCTTCTCAACGGCGCGCGCATTGAGCGTGCCCAGCTCAAAGGCGGCGACGTCATCTCCCTCGGCGACATTCGCCTGCGTTTCGAAAATATGACCACCGGCACCGTCGTCGCCAAAGCCTCTCCCGAACTCGCTTCGCATCTCACGCAAATCCTCGACCCCAAAAGCGTCGCCAAGCTTCTCGAACAGTCCCGCCCAATGGCCTCTTCCCAATGGACCGAGCCGCGCACCGACGAAACCACCCGCCTCGAATTCCTTCGCCGCGAAAATCGCCTTCTCACGCTCCTCTATCAAGTCAGCCGCGCCCTCGGCGACAAAGCCACCGTCGAAGACGTCACGGAATGTGTTCTCGACCTCGTCCTGCAAATTGACGGCGGCGAGCGCGGCTACGCCATGCTCCTCGCGGAAGACTCGCTTCTTGCCGCGCAGCCTTCCTCCGCAAGTTACAACTTTCTTCCTGCCATCATTCGCTACCGCCGCCCGCCCAGTGCCCACGCTCCCGAAATGGTTCTCTCGCGCGCCATCATCCAGCAAGTCATGGAAAGCAAAGGCCCGCTTCTCGTCATGGACGCCAAGGAAGACGCGCGCTTTTCCGGCAGCCACAGCATGGCCATCAGCGGCATGCAATCTGCCATGTGCGCGCCGCTCGCCAGCCGCGAGCGCCTTTTCGGCCTTCTTTACGTGGACAATCTTTCCCGCCGCGGCACCTTCACTCCCGACGATCTCGAAGTTTTCGCCGTCATCGCCGCGCAAGCCGGCCTCGCCATTGACCGCGTCCTGGCGCGCAGTGAAGTCAAGCGCCAGGGTGTCCAGCTCAGCGCTCTCGAACGCTTTCTCTCTCCCGCCATTTCCCGCAAAGTCTCCGCCGACGCCGCCGACATCCGCCTCGGTGGCGAATCCCAACGCATCACCGTGCTCTTCGCCGACGTGCGCGGCTTCACCACCATGGCCGAAAAAATGAAGCCCCGCGAAGCCGTCGAACTCCTCAACGACTTCTTCACCCGCATGACTGACGTCATCTTCGCGCATGACGGTACCCTCGACAAATATCTCGGCGACGGCGTCATGGCTCTCTTCGGCGCTCCTCTCGCTTTACAAAACGACGCCGAAGCCGCCGTCCGCGCCGCCGCCGGCATGCAGCGCAGCCTCGACGAGCTCAACAAAAACTCCGGCAAGCCTCCCCTCCACATCGGCATCGGCATTCACACCGGCGAAGCCATCGTCGGCTATCTCGGCACCGAGCGCCGCATGGAGTACACTGCCCTCGGCGATACCGTCAACGTCGCCTCCCGCCTCTGTTCCCAGGCCGGCCCCGGCCAAATCGTCATCTCCGCCGCCACCCACGCCCATCTCCACCGCGAACTTCCCTGCTGTCCTCTGGCCCCCATGAAACTCAAAGGCCGCGCCGAACCCATCGAAGTCCACGAGGTCCTCTGGCGCGAACCGCTTCCCCCCGACCACACCCCCCGCAGCGACCCGCATCACCCCGCCCACCGCTAATCTGCGTGTGCAGGGCGTCGCTTCCTCGGCATGCTTGCCCTGAGCTGCGAAGGGAGCCTCGAAGGCAGCGCGTCCCTCTGCAGTGCGGCAGCCTTGCTGCCGCTTTTCTTCTATCCCCACGCCTACCGCACCGCGACCCCCATTCCCCCGGGTTGCCCTTTCCTCTTCTCCGTGTCCTCTGTGCTCTTCCCTCCGTGCCCTCTGTGGTTAGCCTTTCTCTTCTCTTGCCTCGCCACTCGTCAATCGCCACTTTACCTCTCTCCCGCCGGCAACTTCGCCACGCAAGCCGCCGCTCCATCGCTCAGCAAATCCTCACTCAATCGCCACTTGTTCCCGAAAAACGCCTCACTCGCCTCCCAATCAATCTCCATCGCCGCCAACTGCTCGCTCGCCGCGTCCTCCCCTGCCCCCAGCGTCTCCGCATAAATCACCCGCGCACTCTCTCCCGGATACCCCCACGCCGGGCTCTCTCCGCCCAGCAGCCACGCAAAATATTGCGTCGCCACATTCCGATACCGCGGCTGGTGCCCCGAAACAATCACCGCCACCAGCTTCCCCCACTCCTCTGCACTCAACTGCTTCTTCCACGCCATCATTTGCGTGTGCATCCTCTTCACCTGCTGGCACGCCGCCTCCGCTCCATCTCGCAGCAGCAACGGCGCCGTGCTCTTCGCAAACGCCGCGAGTGCGCTCTTCGACGCCGTTCCACTCTGCAGCACCTTCGCCATCACGTTTTCCGACGCCGCGAGAATTTCCCGCTGCCGCGTAATCTCCTCCGCCGAAAAATACGTTGCATCGAGCGCCCCTTCCGCGCGCTTCACCCGCTCCTGCAACGTCGTCAGCGCCGCGCGTTGCGTGTCCATCGTCGCGTACCCCTTCACCACCGGCGTCAACAGCAGGTACACCGCAAACGGAACGTGCGCGACGTCCTTCAGCGCGTGATAGCTCTCCGGAATCACATTCTCTTTCTCCGGCGCCTTCCCGCTCCCCGCGCTCCAATGCAAAATCAGCGACGCGCCCGTCATCACCACATACGGCCCCTGGTGCGCCAACACCGCCGGCTCCAGCGCGCAATAGCTCTCCAGAAAGCCCTGGTCCACGTCCCCCAGCGCCCCCGCCGGCATCGGCGGTATCTGCGGACACTTTACTCCATGCCCCGCCCCGCCCGCCGCCATCTGCGTCGGCGCCATCTGCGCCCTCGCGCTAACGCCAAGCGTCAGCATCCCTATCAGCACCGCCGACCGTAACCAAATTCCGCGCATCGCCTCACCATCCTTCGCCCAAATCCTGCCACTCAACTCCGCACCCGTGTAACAGCACGCTTCACGGCGTCCCCCAGGAAGTGCGGCAGCTTGCTGCCGCTTTTCCCCCAAGCTTGCCGTTTCCATCGTGCTTAGCGCTGGGCGTCGCACCTCCGATTTTACGGATGCTGATTTAGACCTTGCGCGCGTGCAGCCCCTGTCGGTTTAAGGGTGTGGTTTAGGGCTCCGTTCGCCGCCCATTCGCTTCCCACTTTTTCCACAGCCAGTAAACGTCGGCCCACCCACAAAACGCCGCAACCCATTCCCCCTCATCCGTTTGCGCACAATTTACTGTACACCCCCAGGGTGGGGCCATATCCGCAGTCCGGCTCACGCCGCCGCGCATTCCCTCCGCTCACCGATTCCTTAACTCCTTTGTTTGCCACGCCTGCTACTGCTTTGCCACTCGCGGCGGGCCCTCCAGCCCTTCTAACTCCTTTGTTTACAAATATTTTGCAGACCCCCTCCGCTAAGCCCTTTGCTTGCACACATTTCCAAAAAACACCGGGGGGTGGGCCAACCCTGCTTCGCGGCGCCCCCCTCGAACACGCGCCGTCCCGTCCTCGTCTCCGCCTTTGGTTGCTTCATTACTCTTTAGCTTCGCTCGCCACTCGCCACTCGTCACTCGCCACTTCTCTTCGGCAGATACTTCTTCTCCACCGACGCCACCACCACATAGTTCGGGTCCACCATCTCCGTCAAATGGATCTTCCCCACTTTCGACAGCAACTCGTACGCATCCATCTCGCTCAGTCCATAGTCCCGGTGAATCCAGTGCACCAGCTCCGTAAACGCGATGCGCACCGCGTCGTCCACCGGCCGGTAAATCCCCGTGGTCATAATCTCTTTCTCATTTTCAAAGCGCGGCCACCCCGTGCTCTTCCCTTTCACCAGTTCCATCTGGAAGCGCGCGCGCATCGGCACCTCGATCGCCGTACCCGCAATCTCGCCGTCGCCCATGGCTGCGTGCCCATCGCCGAAATAGAAAAGCGCGCCCGCCACGTTCACCGGCAAATACAACGTGTTCCCCGCGCTCACTTCCGGCGCATCCATGTTCCCGCCAAACTCCGCCGGCACAATCGAACTGCGCGCTTCGCCATGCGCCGGCGCCACGCCGATGCACCCCAAGAACGGATGCAGCGGAATCTTCACCTTGAACTTCGAGTCCAGCGCCTGAAACGTCGCCGTGTTGTCCGCGTGATCGATGGGATAAAACCAGATCTTCTCCGCCAGCGGCTCCTTCTCGATCATCGGCGTGTAGTTCGTCGCGCTGATGGCCCCAAATCCCGCCAAAAATGCTCCGACTCCCTGGTTGCTGTCCACCTGCAAATCCAGAATCTTCACCACCAGCGTGTCGCCGGGCTCCGCGCCTTCCACAAAGAACGGCCCCGTCAGTGGATTGTCGCCCTTGGACATCGCCGTCGTATCGCCCGGCTTCTGAATCCCATTGCCGAAGCAATCCAGCGAGTTGGCTTCCAGAATATTTCCCGGCTTCAGCCGCGCCACGGGCGGCGCCACGCCAAAAACGTACTTCACGTTGTCAATCGTGCCCTTGAAGCGCACCACGTCTTGCCCGCTGTTTTGCTGCGCCTGCGCAAGCGCCACAACGGAAACGCCGACCAACAAAGAAACCACCGCCACCGCCTTCATCGCTTTCATGAGTCCCTCTCGAACCGAATCCCGCTGAGTGCACCACACGCCCATCGCGAAGTCAATTGCCGCGCCCGCACGCTGGCTGCAACATTTGTTTCATTTCCTCTGGAAATCGTTGCGTTTGTTGCGCCCCCGTGATAGAAACCCCTCCAGAGTGGTCAACTTCTCGCGATTCCAGGTCCGCCGGTAGGCTGCTGCTCGCGTTGACCCACTCCCAGGAATCTCTTCGGGGGCTTTCATGCAACGATCCATGCAACTTTCTCTTCGTGTCTCCGCCGCTTTTCTCGGCAGCGCGTTTCTTTTCGCGTCGGTCTCCTTCGCCCAGGAAAAATCCGCGACGCAGGAAAAGCCCGCTGCCGAATGGGACACCACGCTGGCTCGCGGCGCGACGCGCACCATCGATTTCGACACCAGCGAAGGCACCTGGATGTCGCTCAGCCTCTCGCCCGACGGCAAATGGATCGTCTTCGATCTCCTCGGGCACCTCTATCGCATGCCCTCCACCGGCGGCAAAGCCGAGTGCCTCACGCAGGATTCCGGCATCGCCATCAACCAGACGCCGCGCTATTCGCCCGACGGCAAAACTATCGCCTTCATCAGCGACCGCAAGGGCCAGAACAATCTCTGGCTCATGGATGCTGACGGCAAAAATCCCCGCGCCGTTTACACGGACAACACGCAGCGCGCGCTAAGCCCCATCTGGACGCCCGACGGCAACTACCTCATCGTGCAGCGCCAGGGCACGCGTCCCGGCATGGGCTCGCCGTTTGGCTGGAGCCTGGTCATGTATCACAAGGACGGCGGCGCGGGCGTCGAACTCGTTGGCGGCGACAAAGGTCCCGGCTGGCACTCCGTTTCCGCCGACGACAAATATCTCTACTTCGACGTGCAAATTTGCTCTCCACTTCCCTTCGGCCACACCGATCCCATGCTCGGTTGCGCGCAAATTCGCCGTATGAATCTGCAAACCCGCAAGGTCGAAGACATCACCGGCGGCCAAGCCGAACAGCAGGATCGCGGCACCAGCGGCGGCGCCATCGCTCCGGAAGTTTCGCCCGATGGCCGCTACGTCGCCTTCGGCCGGCGCATTCCCGACGGCACGGAATCCTACAAGGGCCACGTCTTCGGCCCGCGCACGGCGTTGTGGCTGCGCGATCTGCAAACCGGCGAAGAGCGCCTGCTGATGGATCCCATCGAACTGGACGAGTCCGAAGAAATCTCCCGCCAGATGACTATTCTTCCCGGCATGGCGTGGACGGCCGATGGCAAGTCCATGATTATTTCGCAAGGTGGAAAATTCCGCCGCCTCTCCGTCGACACTGGAAAAGTAGAAACCATCGCCTTCACCGCGCACGTGCACCGCACCATTTCCGAAATGGCGTATTCCCCGCTTCCGCTTCCCGACAGCGCCTTCGAGGCCAAATTCATCCGCTGGCAAAGCGCTTCGCCCAACGGCAAACAAATTGTCTTTCAGGCCGTTGACAAGCTTTGGCTCATGGATTTGCCCAGCGGCAAGCCGCACCGCCTCACGCCCGATTCCTTCACGCGCGGCGAATTTTCTCCTGCATGGTCGCCCGATGGGCGAACCATCGCCTTCACCAGTTGGGACGACGGCAATCACGGCCAACTCTGGACCGTTTCCGCGAACGGCGGCACGCCCACGCAACTCACGAAAGATCCCGGCGAATATCTGAATCCCACCTGGAGCCCCGACGGCGCGATGCTCGCGTACTCACGCGGTTCCGGCGCCACGTTGCGCGGCCGCGACTGGGCGCGCAATGAGTGGTACGACATCGTCTTGCAGCCAGCCAGCGGTGGCGAAGCGCAAGCCATCGTTCGCGTCGGCGGACAAGAAAGTCCGGGCGCGCGTCCGCAATTCGGCCCCGGCGGCCGCATTTATTTCACTGAGCACCGCGCCGAAAAGGGCGACGGCCCCTTTGGCGGCAAGCAAGTGACCGATCTGGTTTCCGTGCAGAAAGACGGCTCGGACCGCCGCATCCACGCCACCTTTCCCTACGCCACTCTCGCACAGGTTAGTCCCGACGCGCAGCAGGTCGCCTATCAGGAAGGCGACAACGTATACCTCGCGCCGCTGCCTCTGAACGCCACTGGTCAGGAAGGCATTCGCCTCGACCGCAAAGCTCCGGCGTTCAAAATCACGCCGGCCAGCCTGGACGGCGGCATGTATCCGCGCTGGCGCGACCCTGCGACCTTTGAGTACGGCAACGCCAACAAATATTTCGTCTATCACGTGGGCACCGGAAAAACTGACACCACGGACATTCACCTGAGTGTGCCGCGTGCCATTCCGCAAGGTTCCATTGCGCTGACTAACGCGCGCATCATCACGCTGGCCAATAAACAAGTCATCGATTCCGGCACCATCGTGGCGAAAGACGGCCGCATCACGTGCGTCGGCAAATGCTCCACTGCCGGCGTCGCGCGCGTAATTGATGCCAAAGGCAAAACCATTATTCCCGGCTGGATCGACATGCACGCGCATCATCACCGCGAGTCGGGCGGCATCGCGCCCACGCACAATTTTGAATCTGCCATCTATCTCGCATACGGCGTGACCACTACGCTCGATCCTTCCAACTGGTCGGAAGATTCCTTCCCGATCGCGGAAATGATCGAAGCCGGCAAATCCATTGGCCCGCGCACCTTTTCAACGGCGACGCCTTTGCTCAACGGGAGTGGCCCAAATTTCAACGAACTCACCAGCTACGAAGTGACGGAGCACGAAATCACGCGCCTGGCCTCGTATGGCGTCGTCGCGCTCAAACAATATCTCCAGCCGGACCGCGAGCAGCGCCAGTGGATTACGGAAATCGCGCGCAAGCAACATTTGCGCGTAACCGGCGAAGGCTCCGCCGACCTGCTGCACAAAGTCACCATGCTGATGGACGGACAAACTGGCTTCGAGCATCCCACGCCGTATGTTCCGCTCTACGGCGATGTCGCGAAATTCTTCGGACAGGCGCACACCGTCTATTCGCCGACGTTCACCGTCGGCGGCACCGCGCCCTGGAACGAAGAATACTTCGACCAGATTAGCGACGTGTGGAAAGATGCGAAGCTCCAGCGCTGGACACCCTGGCGCGAATTGATGCCGCACCTGCGCCGCCGCTGGCTCCGCCCGCTCACTGACTATCACTTCGGCGTGCAAAGCCAGGGCCTCGCGGACATCATCGCCAATGGCGGTTACGGCGCGATCGGCTCGCACGGCCAGGCGCATGGCATCGGTTCGCACTGGGAAGTGTGGATGCTGGCCAGCGCGCTCGGCAACATGGGCGCCCTCGAAGTGGCCAGCGTGCACGGCGCGCATTTCCTCGGCGCGGACAAGGATCTCGGCACGCTGGAACCCGGCAAGCTCGCCGACCTGATGGTGCTCAACGCCAACCCGCTCGACGATATTCACAACACCGCAAACATTGCCATGGTCATGAAAGCCGGAACGTTGTATGACGCCGACACGCTCGACGAAATCTGGCCCGACAAGAAGCCCTTTGGCGCGTATTACTGGGTGAACCTCGATGAGCTGCGCAACGACACGCGCCCCGTCGATATTTACGACAAAAAGTAGCGAACGACGGGCACGATGAATCGTGCCCCTACAACTCGCGCGCGAGAAACTCGCTGGGTTTCAGGCGGCCGGTGGCGAGCTGCGCGATGAGTTGGGCGTTGGCGGCGAGAAAATCGTAGTTGCCGAGTTCTTTCGGCAGCGACCAGGTTACGTGCTCGAAGCACTTGGGCGTGATCTCCGTTTCCCGGATGGAAGCGGCGTAAAAGCGAATCTCCAACTCTCCCGGCGTACTGGCATATTTGTGCCGCACGCGGCCCATCTCGACGCACTTCTCGAGCGTAACGGCCAACTCTTCGCGCAGCTCGCGTGCGAGCGCCGCTTCCGGCGATTCGCCCGGCTCGACTTTGCCGCCAGGAAATTCCCATTTGAGCGGCGATGTATCGTCCCGCCGGCGCTGGCAAATGAGCAGGCGCCGGTCGCTGCGTTCGATGATGGCGGCAACGACGAGCCTCAATGCTCACCCCAATCGAGCTTGTCGGCGACGAGCTCCAAAGGTCACCCCAAGGCACACGCCGCAACCGTGAGTCGCGTGATTTGCGCCTCGTCCGCGCGCTTCATGCGCGGCTCGCCTTGGAGACACTTGCGGCCACTTGCTGAAAGATACGCGACAGTTCTTTTGCCCCAGCGAGAAGCGGCGGGCCGGGCGTGTTTAGCAATTCATCGCGCACGACGTAAACTTGCCTGTTGCGAATCGCGGGAAGATTCTTCCACGCGGCGACTTCGTATGCCGCTTTGACTTTCGCTTTGGCGCCCGTGGCGGCCCACGCGAGCACAATCACGTCCGGCTTGGCCTCCGCCACTTCTTCCTCGGTGATTTTCTGACCGGCCGGAACAACCATTTCGGCGCCGCAAAGTTTCACAAGTTCCGCGACCCACGGCGGAGAACTGATGCGCGGATGCGGCCACGCCTCGCAATAAACGCGCAGCCGGCCGCGTGGCGTGGTGATTTTCTTACTCTTCTTTGCGATGGCTGCGAATGCGCGCCGCATTTTCTGAGCCAGCCGCGCGGCCTCCGCTTGACGATCGGTAATGCCGCCGAGCAGCCGAATGTCGCTCTCGATATCCGCAAGGGTTCTCGGATTTTTGGCCAGAAAATTGAGCGGAGATTCGAGGAGCTTGGCGACCACTTCCGCTTTGAAAGGAACAGAGCCGATGACCAGCGACGGCTTCAGCTGCAAAATCTCATCGACCGAATCCATGTGCCAGCAATCACCCAGCTTCGGCAGGCCGTTGACGGGAGCCACATCGGCGCACCACTTCGTCACGCCAACGAGAGATTTCTTTGCCCCAATGGCGCAGAGAATGGAGGTGGCGCTCGGTGCGAGGGAAACAATGCGAGGTTTTGAAGGCCGCGCTGGCCGCATCGAGGAAAAGTGTACCAGAGCGATGGCGCGGCACTTGCTCAACTTCCGGAGCCGTCTCGTGTTAGCGCCAAGAACGGGCAGGCTTGAACCGTGGTTGGCAGGGCGGCGCTTTTGTTACACACTGCCCCTTCTGCAGGCACCCCGCCGATAGCCGCCGCAGGGAGGTTGGCGATGAAGCGCTGGTTGTTTCGCGTCTGCGCGTCCTTGGTTGTTTTCTTCGTCTGCAGGTGTGGCTCGCTCCACGCGCAGACCAATCCTTCGCCCAACCGGCCACCAAGCGGATCCGCGAGCAGCGTGGACCTGAATGGGATATGGGAAGGGGTGGCGGGCACGCCGGGAAGTCCCGGAGATCACAGGACGTATCGCTTTCTGCTGTACCAAATCCGGAATACGATTCAGCTGTACACGTTCGACGGCTATCCCTTGATGCGCTCCGGCGTGCAGATGCTGACGACGGACATGCCGGTGCCCGCGGAGTTGCCCGCCAAGATCCCGGCGGACATACGGTCCAGCAATGACGGCCGCATGTGGTGGTATCACTCTGTCCTGTGGGTTGACGGTCCGGACGATCTGCGCCTCTTCGACGTCCACAAGATCCACCGGATCCGGAAGATCGAAGTGCAGGACATTCCGTGCGATCCCGCAAACTCCGCACACGTCAGCGGAGTGGACGCCTTCCATCGCGGGAATGCGTACTTTCTGCTGAATGACCTGACGACGGCAAACTGCTGGTTTCGCGTCGGGGCCGTGGAGGGAAACGGATACGCGCAAGCCAGTTACGCGTACTCGCTGCTGCACGCAAGGGGCATCGCGCAAAATGTGAAGGAAGCCAAAGTCTGGGCACAGCGGAGCGCGGAGCAGCGCAATCCCTTCGGAGAATTCAACTTGGCGTCGATTATCGCGACGGCCAAGGCGTCAAATCTCCTGGAAGCTATTCAAGGCGGGTTCGCACTGGTGCAAGCCGACGAGCTGATAAGGCGGTACAGGCTGCACGACCCGAACCAGGTATTCACCGGAGATAGGACAGCGCCGCTGGAGCCGGCGATTCCCACGTTTGAGAAAGACAGCGACTTCAGGTACGACTTTACAGGAGAGTTTCGCGTGAACTACCCGCCGGAGGCACCGCGGCATCCGGTATTTGCGGTGGTGGTGCTGCAAAAAAACACGGACTTTCAGCTCATCGTGGGCGACCCGAATATCTACTATCCCGCCGGGGAAAGCATGTTCAATGGGCATTACGTGGGGGGGAGAATTACCGGCGACTTGATGGATGCGCCGGCGCGGAAAGGAGACGGCTACCGGGGATTCGCGTGGACGAAGGGGGAGATTCAGATTGCCAATCCAAACCAGCTGATCTTGCCGGGGAATGTGAAACTGACGTGCACGCGCGGAGGAGGCGCGGCCAACCGGCCGTGCGATGCGGTGAAAGACCGGTACCTGGACCCGGGTCGCGCCCTAAGTTTTGCGGCGGTCGATTACACGTTGAAGAACTACGGAAACGCGGCGTGCTGGATGTACATTGCGGGAATCCAGGGGCGACCGGAGGCGGCGCTCGCTTTGGGACTGTTTTTCCGAATGGGAATGGGCGTGAAGAAAGATGACGTGCAATCGTTCATCTGGGTGCGCCGGGCCGCCGATGCGGACATCGATGAAGCCGATGAGCTGCTGGCGCAATACTATGAACAAGGGATAGGGACGAAAAAGGATCCAGAGTTGGCACAGCTGCGCAGGGCGGAGATAAAACGCAGGCTCGAAATCTTACGGCTGCAAGCGGAGAAGGACGCCAGAGAAGAGCGACAAAATGAGAAAGAGGCGCAAAGCATGATCGGGTTGATCGGCATGCTGGGGATTCCACTGAACCCGTTCAAGGAAGATTTGATTCAGGCGAAGATGGCGGAAGGAAAATCGCGCGAACAAGCGACGCGGCTCGTTGAATTGGATAGCGAGAACGATTGGTTTGGGCAGTTCCTCGGGGACATGATTAGCGGGCGGGGATATCAACCGCCGCCGATGCCGCCGGAGCAGAAGTAGGGACAGGCGCCATCCGAAGAAGTTCAGGGGCCGCAAGTATGAACCCTAACGCAATTGTAGGCTGATCCGGCAGTCGCCATCTGGTTGGCGTCATCGACCAGGTATTGGGTGACTTTGAGGGAAAGTTCGATGACGTCCGTCAGAGTCAGGCCGAAATACGTTTTAGAGTTGGCCTTCTGCCATAACTTGATTCCCTGCGCGGTCTGCGCCTGGTCTTGCCAGTATTTGGCCTTCACGGGATCCGGCGCGGTACCCTTCCCTTCACGAAAAAGCTGAGCGAGTAGAAGCTCGCCTCCGATGTCGCCCTGACGGGCGCTGTTGACGGCCATCTGGAAAGCCAAGTGGTAGTCCGGTGGATTCGCCTGAATCAGAAACGCTGCATACATGGCTTGTCCCGGC